>Ga0055541_1000448_pt1 | contig 11913 bp, 13 predicted proteins | sample Araplavi_mTSA_r2_2_FD_55169 | JGI IMG/M metagenome (GOLD analysis project Ga0055541, IMG submission 55169) | Arabidopsis root microbial communities from North Carolina, USA - plate scrape CL_Cvi_mTSA_r2 | ecosystem: Host-associated > Plants > Roots > Endosphere | place: USA: North Carolina | reverse complement strand
TTCGCGATATTATCAACGAATGACCATGCAGTAGCCACCTCGTCCCAACGCGTGAAGTACGTGGAGTCGCCACGAGCAGCATCGAAGATCAGACGCTCATACGCTTCTGGNGTATTGATGCCGACCATGCAGCTTTGGCAGAAGTCCATCGCAAGCGGTTGAATGCCGCCTTCCGCCCCAGGCTTCTTACCATTAAGCTTCACGTAGATGCCTTCCATCGGATTTACGCGGATAACGAGCAAGTTCGGCTCCAGCTTATGCTTCTGTCCGAGGTATACATTCGTAGGCATGTTCTTGAATTCAACCACAACTTCTGTCGTCTTCACTGGTAGACGCTTGCCTGTCCGAATGTAGAACGGTACTCCCGCCCAGCGGAAGTTGTCAACGAATACACGTGCTGCAAAATATGTCTCCGTAACAGATGCAGGATTCACCTTATCTTCCTCACGATAGCCAGGAAGCTCCTTGCCATTCATCGAGCCTGCGGAATATTGTCCACGCACGACATTGCGGTGAACATCCTCTTGCTCTGGGTATTGGCGCAAGGAACGAAGCACCTTCACCTTCTCATCGCGGATATCTTCCGGATGCAGGCGGCTAGGCGGCTCCATTGCAATCATCGTGAGCATTTGCAGCATATGGTTCTGCGCCATATCGCGCAATGCACCTGCATGATCGTAATAGCCTCCACGCTCTTCAACCCCAACTGTCTCAGATAGGGAAATTTGAATATTCGCGATATGCTTGTTGTTCCAGAGCGGCTCGAAGAATGCATTCGCAAATCGAAGAACTTCAATGTTCTGTACCATTTCTTTGCCCAAGTAATGGTCGATACGGTACACTTCTTCTTCTTTGAATACTTGACGAATTTCTTCGTTCAGCTTCTCTGCTGACGGTAGATCGTAACCGAACGGCTTCTCAATTACGAGGCGGTGCCAGCCCTTGCTCTCCAGCATTCCGCCATCACGGAGATTGTGCGATACACTGCCGAACAATTCCGGAGCCAGTGCCAAATAGAACAAACGGTTTCCTGGAATATCGTACTCGCGTTCGATATGCTCGGACTGCTCACGCAGTTCGCGGAAGCCATCTACATTGTTAATATCTAACGGCTTGTACTCAAAATGCTTAGCAAACCGGTTCCATTCCTCATCATTCTGAACCGGGTAACGGCAAAATTCGTCGATAGACGCACGCACATCCTGACGGAATTCTTCATGCGTACGAGCACGGCGGGCTAGTCCGATAACTGCGAAGCGTTCTCCTAGCTTGCCTTCGCGATATAGACTATATATAGCCGGGAACAATTTGCGGCGAGCTAAGTCGCCAGTAGCACCGAATATATAGAATACGGCGCCTTCTGCCAATTGGGATTCATGATTTTGCATCACAGTCATCTCTCTCCATCATCCTTACACTCGTTTATAGATCTGATATAGTTCCTATTTCGGATGTGATGCCATTTTAGCATACTTACCGTATAGATTCCATTCTTTCCTTGACGTCAAGTATAATTCTCATTGCCTTGNCNAGCTGCAATTCTCAATCCATTCTCATTAATATTCACCGGCAATCAGCGGTGTACCGAAAGATATGCGAGTTTCTCCCTTGTCCCTGTTTTCATGAACAGCAAGCTGCAAATTTGCATTTCCATGCTTCATTTGCACCCCTGAACCCATATAGTCCGTCTGATAAGATACACTGATCGTACGCTCATCCTCATAGCGGTCAAGCGGTTCTGCTTGTCCCCATTCCCGCAACGATCGCTCAGCCCTCTCGAAGCTGTCCTTCAGCGATTGGCTCGCTACTGTCTGAACGGTCGCCGTCCATTCTGCCCCGTAATGAGATGACAGCTTCTTCATCAGTTGTTCCCCTTCTGCAGCTGACTGAGTCATACCGGTTCTGGCTGATCCCTGTATGGATATCGTATAGTATACGCGCCCATTCTCTTCTTGAAACCACAGAATCGCTGCCTCTATCGAATCCGATATATAAATTCCGCGATACGCCTCCTTGCCTTGTTCTTCCTTGCGTATCAGGTGCGCAGTGATTCCTGCATCCTTCTGCCACTGTTCGAGGTTCTTCCCCTTGCTGCCATTAGCTGCATAATTCCCTTGAATGAGCACCGTAGTCTGGAATTTCCCGGATCCGACCAATTCAGCAAGCACCCACAGCATGTTCACCCGCTTCACAAGATCAAGCTTCTCGACCGATTCCCGACTCCCAGCCAACTGCCATCGATCATTGCTTCCGATGAGTGCAATGGCACCGCATAATGCTAACAACACCAATCCTACTGCCGCAACGGCAGAACGGCGTACTGCATGCATCCTTCCATCACCTTACCTTATCGAAGTGTAGCACCTCTTAGAATTAGGCGGGCTGATTCTAGGTGTATGACCATACCTAGCATTCGTTCATGGAATAGACTACTGACATATACATTCAACCAAGAATGGAGGCTAACCAACCGTGGTTCCCGTTCCGATAGANGAGACATTCATTCGATTGCTGTGTGGCCGCCCGGTCTGTGTTGTGATGCAGAATGGAGATCAATATATAGGACGGCTTACCTCTTGTGAGGGGGGGAAAGTGATATTGAACGGCGATATTGTTACTACCTCGCACGCTTCTGCTGCATCCGTTGAACCTTCCCCAGATAAGAAGCGCAGAGGGAAAAAGAAAAACAGNTCGCTTCAAGTTGCTGACACTTCAAATCAAGTATATACAAGCGCATTTGATCCATATAGAGCCAGTCCCTTCTTCCCTGGTGGACACCTCGCTCTTGATTTGGGTCTGGTTTCCTTATTTTTTCTGCTTTTTATCTAGAATTCCTGCATCCTCTTCTCAGTTCATTCGAAAAAAANCCGAACACTCTCCTAGGAAAGCGCTCGGGTTCTCGGCTATTCAGCCAATCCGTTCTTATAAGCGTAAATCGCTGCCTGCGTGCGATCCTCCACACCAAGCTTCGCCAATATATTCGTAACATGGAATTTAACCGTCTTAATCCCAATAAACAGATCATCCGCGATATCCTGATTGGATTTCCCCTGCGCTAATAAACGAAGTACGTCCATCTCACGCTCTGTCAATTGTTCATGCGCCGCAGTTGGCTGTGCTGGCTGGCGGAATCGATTCATCATCTTGGAGGCTACCTGGGACTCAAGCACAGATTGGCCTCTTGCAGCCGCCCGGATGGCTTCAGCAATCTCTGTAGCTCGGGACGTCTTCAGCAAATAACTGAATGCTCCAGCTTCAATGACAGGATACATCTTTTCATCATCCAAATAACTTGTAAGTACGATCACTTTGCAGTCAGGATACAACTGCAGCAGCTTGCGGGTTGTCTCTATACCATCCATACCATCCATCACAAGATCCATAAGCACAACATCAGGCTTATACTCTTGGGCAAGACGTATTCCGTCCATCCCGTTGCTTGCTTCCCCTACGACCTCAATGCCTTCTTCTGTATTCAGTACTGCAGCAAGGCCGATGCGAACCATTTCATGGTCATCTACCAACAATACTTTAATAGGATTGTCCATCATCGATGTTTCCATCTCCATCGTTCAACTCTTCCTCCTTCAGACCAGGCTCTTCTCTCATGACAGGCACTCGAATTTCGATCCGGGTTCCTTTGTCAGGTGCGGTAATGAACTGAATGGAGCCACCCACTTCATTTACCCGCTCTTGCATCGTACGAAGGCCATAGCTTGCTTGCTTCTTATCGTCCCAATCAAATCCTATCCCATTATCACGAAGGAGTAAACGAACGAAATCCCCTCGATTTTGCAGTTTGATCTCCATCCGTGATGCCTTCGAGTGCCGCAGTGTATTCGACAACGCCTCCTGAACAATCCGGAACAGATGATTCTCAACGCCCTTCACTAATCCAATATGATCATCCATCTCGCAATGGATTTCAATTGGAATTTTGGACTGAAGCTCGCGGATCAGCTCCGCCAAGCCTTGAGTCAAGCCTTTTCCCTCCAAATGTACAGGCCGCAAATGAAGCAGCAGCGCTCGCATCTCAGACTGGGCAACGGAAGCCATTTCTTCAATCAGCTCCACCTGCCGCACCGCTCGATCAAAATCAACATCCAGTGTTCTCCGTACAGCGGTAGCTGTCATTGATATTGCAAATAACTGCTGGCTTACCGCATCATGCAACTCCCGCGCCAAGCGTTGCCGCTCTTCTATAATCGCAGATATCCGAGCCTGCTCTGCCAATTGCGCATTATTCGTGGACAAGCGCTGCATCGAAGTCACTTGTTCTTCCCAACGCTTGCTTACTCGCTCCAATTGTTCAGCTAGCTGGCCGATCTCGTCATCGCCGAGATCCGGCATCGGCCGCGATAGATTCCCCTTCTCCAAGAGCAGCATCGATTCGCGCAGCAATTCCACCCGACGCTTCATTCGATAACCTTGGTAGAACGCAAATATCGACGTAATGATTGCAACGACAAACAACACCGATAATGTCGCCTTCACTCCGTCGATCCAAGTCTCAAATGGCTGCACATAACCATATGATTGCATCAAATAAATGATGACAAAGAATAGTATAATAGAAAGGAGAAGCGTCTCGCCCATTAATCGTACTACCATATTCACATGCTTTTTCGGTTCCATACCGGCCTCTGCATCTCCTTTCTCCGCTAACTGTCCTACATGTGCAACCTGACATCAATATCTCCTACAAGGTAAGAAATATGGAGTTTCACCTTTTGCTCCGTAAACTCGTAATTCGCCGATCGCCACGTCCACTTGTTCAAAAATCCGGTTTCTTTGTCGCGTCCCACATCAATTTGTCCAAATATGACCGTAGCTTCGATATATACACCAATGTCATCTGGAATCATAATGTCCATGTCACCTAATACACCTTGAAAGATGAGGGTGGTTTCCGGTTCTTCCAATATCGCTAAGGACAAATCAATATCACTTTCCCCAATGAAATGCCACATGCTCTGGCTATGCAAAATATACGGAACTCGATCCCACTTCAGGCTGGACGTAATATTCTGGCGCTTTTCGACATGATCATGTTTCTGGTCTTTGCGAGCACGCGAATAGAATATCCCTAACGATATCAAGATGATTCCGACGAATAGCATTAAATGTTCCAAAAGTAACAGTGTTCCGCCGATACCTAGCAAGGTGTACCCTACACGCAATTCTGCAGCACGAACTTTGCGTATGCCCAAATACAGCATTACAAGTGCGACAAACGTTACGAAACTAAGCCACTTGCCAATTAAAATGAGCAACCCGAAGACGATAAGAATATATGCAAGCAAACGGTTGTTTTTATTCATGTCGCACCTCCTGTCACAAATATTCGCGGATAGCACTTACGGCGATGCTAGCGCATCGCCGTAAGCTACCTATGTTAGCATATCACAACCTTGGACATCCCCCAAGGATTTATTGCTCCGTTTGACCCAATTTTTGCTTCAATGCTGCCAATTGCTCGTTTACCTTCATTTCCTTCTCTACATCTACTGGCGGCTGGTAATTGGATGAAGTGCCTGCATATCCGCCGTAAGGGACACGCATGACTTCAGCTTCTGCTTCCAATTGCATAATCTTCTCTTCCATGCGATGGAATCCGCGAGTTGCAGAACCTGATTCGATGGAATGGTTGCTTGTAATAGAAGACATCTGCTTGCGTGCCTTCGCCATTTGTGCACGTGCAGCCAATTCATTGCGTTTGTTGCGCAGCTTGTAGAATTCATCCTTCATCGAGCGCAGCTGATGCATTAACTCTTCCGCATGGCCCTGTGCTTGGGCATGCAAGTCGCTGTATTCAGCAACTTTTTGATCATAGTACAGTTTTTCTTCCANGAACTTGCGTGCCATTTCCTCTTGGCCTGACTTCAATGCGCGTTCTGCCTGTGCTTCACGGTCAGCTGTAAAGCGAATAGCTTCATCATAACGATGCTTGATTTGGCGCTCACTTGCCATTTGCTTGGCAACTGTTACTTCCGCATCATGGATTTCTTCCTCCATGTCGCGCAGATATTGATTCAACATTACCACTGGATCTTCTACTTTATCCAACAACTCATGTACAGAAGCCTTAGTCATATCTTTAATACGTTTGAATACACCCATCTTATTTGTCCCCTCTCTCGTACTTCGCTACTTTTTGGCGAAGTTCTTCGATTTCTTTTTTCAATGCTTTTTTCTCAATATCCATCATCATCGAATCGATGGAAGAATCATTAGAAGATGCATAGTTCGCATCATAACTGTTGGTTTGCTTNACTCCTCCATATGTGGAGGAGCCGTATGGATTCGTCGGCCCTGCAGCTCGTGGTCCGTTGTAATAGTTCGGATCATTGGAGTAGCCGCCTTGGTAACCTTGTTGGCCTTGATAGCCGCCTCCGTATGGGCCTGCACCATAACCGGTAGGTCCAAATGGCTGGTACGGCTCCTTAGGTACTACTAGTGATACTACAAAGTATACGGCGATAAGTGTGAACGCCGAGAAGAATACTCCGATTACAAACAGGACACGCAGCAGAGTGACATCGAATCCAAGCCATTCACCTAAGCCGCCGAGGAGACCGCATACTTTACGATCCCGTGTCGAACGGTACAACTTTCTGTTCATGGCTTACTTCACTCCTTTGCTGAATCTAATTTTTGTTTCAGGCGCTCCATTTCGCGCTTCAAAGCCATATCCCGTTCCGGGTTGATGTTGCCCATCGTTTGGCCGCTCATGCGGCGTACATCTTGAATGCCTTGCGTTTCCCATTCCATCCCGGACACTCGATCCTCTAGTCTGCGGAACATGCTGTCCACTTGCCCCACACCGTATTGTCCGAAGCGCTCGTTCATTTGCTGCTGCAAGCGAACGGTCTGCATTCTAGCGATGTAATACTGGCGCTTGTCGTATACAGCTTGATATTCGCTCTTGAGCATATTCAATTGCTCTTCCAGCTCAAGAATCGCATCCTTGCTCTTTTCGTACAATTCTGAATACTGCTGCACCTTATCCTCATGCATCAGCTTCTCTTGCAATGCAATCTTGGCTGCGAATTCCTCACCCGCCTTTAAGGCCAGCATCGCTTGCTGCTCTCTGCGAGAACATAATTCTTGTGCTTGATTCATTTGATTTCTCATTTGATTCGCATGCATGACATATTGTTGATAGAGGCGGTCTGCCTCATTAATATCATGGCGTGTACGCATCAGAAACTGGTCAATCAAGCGAACAGGATCTTCAACCTTATCCAACCGTTCATTCAATGTAGCCATCGTAATGTCGCGAACCCTTTTCAAAATACCACTCATTCAGCCTTACCCTCCTTGAACCGACTATTTGCAATTATTAATAATCACCTTTGTTAAAATGGATGGCTCTTGTTGCGCTTGCCTCCCAACATCGATATCCCGAAACCAATCAATCCTACGGCAACGATGATACCGATGATCCAGGACAACTTGCCAATCAACGATATCGCTCCGATAATGATAAAAATCCATCCGAAGAATGAATTCCCTGCCTTCACTCCATAGTAGCCAAGCGCAATCAGAATGAGAGGGAACAAGTAGCCAAACCAGCTGCCCAGATGAATCCCGAACTTGCTTAGTAATATGATTCCTCCCAGTGCGATCAGTACAAAAGCGAATGTGTTACCTTTGTTCGTTTGCATTCGGTTCGTCACCACCTTTCGTCGTGTCTTGCTTATGTCTTTATTTTAGGTGGAAATGCACTTGCCCAAAACAGGCCGGGGACGGTTTTTGATCCTAGACTCAAGTCGGGGGACCTGACCGACCTTTGATCGAGCCTATACTGGACTGGTCTGAAGTCGAAGTTGAAACAAAGTTCCGCCAATTACGTATATATTTCCATAACTACCCATTCGCTGCAGGCGTCACTTCCTTCAAGCGATGAGAAAGGAGCGCATCGTCATGCACACGTTATATTGGGGATTGCTGATATTCGGCGTTTTGTACGCCATCGTCTCACTTCTGATTGGAGAGGTGCTCAGCCATGTAGTCGATGGTTTAGTTGGCGACAGTCACCTTGCGGTACTTCAGCCAACCATNCTCGTAAGCGGCTTAACCGCACTTGGCGCAGTCGGAGTCCTGCTTAGCCGTTATACAGNTTGGNCTTCTACAACCATTCTCCTCACCGCTCTTGCTGGTGCACTTGTAGTATCCATTGGTGTCTATTTTCTATATGTAAGGCCTATGGAGAATAGTGAGAACTCCATTGGATTCTCCATTACAGAACTTGCAGGTAAGGTTGGGGAGGTCAATGTTCCGATTCCNGCTGCTGGCTATGGTGAGGTCATTGTTCGAATCGGAGCTGGAGTAACGAATCAAATTGCAGCCTCCTTCGACAAAGAAGCCATTCCTTCCGGAACGACCATCGTCGTTGTTGAAGTAAAGGGAGATACGCTGTATGTATCCCCGCTCAACGAGGAAACACTCCGTCCANCCCATTAACATCATTNCTCTTCTGTTCCTGGACTTATATCCTACATTCTCACTTCGATTCGATTTATGGATTCATGTGTATTCAGGCATTGCCTATACAAATATATATAGAGGGAGCTGTATCTTATGGAGTTTAGTGAAGCATTGATCATTCCATTAATCGTTATTGGCGTCATACTCGTACTTGGCCTTGCATTCTGGGCACGCTACAAGACCGTCAGCCCNGACGAAACAATGATCGTNACCGGTTCTTATCTGGGACGCAAGAACGTATCCACTGACGAATCCGGACGTAAAATGAAAATTGTTCGCGGCGGTGGTGCATTCATCCTGCCAATCTTCCAGCAATCACAATTTCTATCCCTACTCTCACACAAGCTTGATGTAACCACACCAGAAGTGTATACCGAACAAGGTGTACCCGTCATGACTGACGCTGTAGCGATCATTAAGGTAGGCGGTACTGTAGAAGATATTGCAACCGCTGCAGAGCAATTCCTTGGCAAGCCTACCGAAGCGCTGAAGAGTGAGGCTCAAGAAGTACTCGAAGGTCATCTGCGCGCGATCCTTGGTTCCATGACCGTCGAGGAAGTATATCGCAACCGTGATCGATTTGCTCAGGAAGTACAGGGAGTTGCCGCTAAAGATTTAAAAAAGATGGGTCTGCAAATTGTATCCTTTACGATTAAAGACGTGCGAGATAANCACGGATACTTAGATGCACTCGGCAAACCACGTATCGCNGCCGTTAAACGTGATGCAGACATTGCTGAGGCAGAAGCTGTTCGNGATGCCCGTATCCAAAAGGCCAAAGCGGAAGAAGCAGGAATGAAAGCCGAGTTGCTCAGAGATACGAACATTGCTGAAGCTTCCAAAGAAAAAGAATTAAAGGTTGCTGCTTTCAAAAAAGACCAAGATCTTGCTCGNGCGGAAGCAGACCAAGCATACTTCATTCAAGAAGCACGTTCCAAGCAAAGCGTTGTTGAGGAACAAATGCGTGTCGAAATTGTTCGCAAAGANCGTGAGATTGATCTGGAAGCCAAAGAAATTCTCCGTCGTGAGAAACAGTATGATGCAGAAGTGAAAAAGAAGGCCGATGCGGATCGCTATGCCGTTGTTCAATCTGCCGAAGCTGAGAAGTCACGCAAAGTACTGGAAGCGGATGCNCTGCAGTATCGTATCGAAGCNGAGGCCAAGGCCCTCGCTGAACAGAAACGCTTAGAAGGTCTGGCGATTGCCGATGCTGAACGTGCGCGTGGTACGGCTGAAGCTGAAGTCATCCGCCTGCGTGGTCTAGCCGAAGCAGAAGCGAAAGAGAAGCTTGCTGAAGCGTTCGAGAAGTTCGGCGAAGCTGCTGTACTCGATATCGTCGTTAAGATGATGCCAGAACTCGCTGGCAAAGTNGCAGAGCCACTCAAGTCCATCGANAAGCTCACTGTCGTTGACACAGGCAATGGTGAAGGAGCAGCACGGGTAAGCAACTATGTCACACAACTCATGGCGACTGCTCCACAAATGTTAAAAGACGTATCCGGTCTGGATATTGAGAAAATGATTAAGCGATTTACCAACGGTCCGGAACATAGCAAGCAGATCAAGCCAGCACTCGATCTACCTACGAACGAACCAACTAAACAGCCCGAGTAAACCTTGAAGCACTTAGGTCTTATTCATAAAAACAGCCTTGCAGAGCAAACTCTACTCGTTCGCTTTGCAAGGCTACTCTATTTGTCCACTATCCCAGTCACATCTAACCGTGAAGCATGTTCTACATCCATCTGATGCTCGTTCCTCTATTATGGACATTCTATGTTCGACTTAATAGGTTCGACTACTTCGCGTTTTATTTTTCCTGTCCTNATGATTCAATTTGCTGTCAAACTGGCTCAAGCAACTATGTAATCGTCTTATCNTATTCTTTCATTTCCGAGAATAACAAAAAAACCTTCAATCGCTTGAAAGTCTTGTTCATAAATATGGTGCCGGTGAGAGGACTCGAACCTCCACGGTTTCCCTCACGATTTTGAGTCGCGCGCGTCTGCCAATTCCGCCACACCGGCTTATGAAATTAATGGCGTGCCCTGAGAGATTCGAACTCCCGACCTTTTGATTCGTAGTCAAATACTCTATCCAGCTGAGCTAAGGGCACAAAAGATGTTTGGAGGCGCCACCCAGATTTGAACTGGGGAATAAAGCTTTTGCAGAGCTTTGCCTTACCACTTGGCTATGGCGCCACATCTGGAGCGGACAACGAGATTCGAACTCGCGACCCTCGCCTTGGCAAGGCGATACTCTACCACTGAGCTATGTCCGCAAATGGCTGGGGATATAGGATTCGAACCTATGCGTGACGGAGTCAAAGTCCGTTGCCTTACCGCTTGGCTAATCCCCAATGTGGTAATGGGGCGATCGAAGGGAATCGAACCCTCGAGTGTCGGAGCCACAATCCGATGCGTTAACCACTTCGCCACGACCGCCATATTACATTNGAAATTNTTGGCAGGGGCAGCAGGAATTGAACCCACACCAAAGGTTTTGGAGACCTTTGTTCTACCTTTAAACTATGCCCCTACATGGTGGAGGATGATGGATTCGAACCACCGAACCCGGACGGGAACAGATTTACAGTCTGCTGCGTTTGGCCACTTCGCTAATCCTCCAAGATGGTGCCGGCGAAAGGAGTCGAACCCTCGACCTACTGATTACAAGTCAGCCGCTCTACCAACTGAGCTACACCGGCGAAATTTCTATGGTGGCTTGGGACGGAATCGAACCGCCGACACAAGGATTTTCAGTCCTTTGCTCTACCGACTGAGCTACCAAGCCTCATTGAAATCTTATTAAATTCAAGCCACTTGAAAATAAATGGCGGAGCTGACGGGATTCGAACCCGCGGTCTCCTGCGTGACAGGCAGGCATGTTAGGCCTCTACACCACAGCTCCATATTTGGTTGCGGGGGCAGGACTTGAACCTGCGACCTTCGGGTTATGAGCCCGACGAGCTACCAACTGCTCCACCCCGCGATATTATGGTGGACGCTGACGGGATCGAACCGCCGACCCTCTGCTTGTAAGGCAGATGCTCTCCCAGCTGAGCTAAGCGTCCATGTTGTTGTCGTTGTTTCACCAGCGACTCTTATATCTTATCAAACTTCTTCAACTTGTTCAACCCTCAATTTTTACCAGTTGAGAAGTTGTAATGGTGACCCGTAGGGGATTCGAACCCCTGTTACCTCCGTGAAAGGGAGGTGTCTTAACCCCTTGACCAACGGGCCTAATTACTGGCGGAGAGAGAGGGATTCGAACCCTCGAGACGCTTGTGGCGCCTACACGATTTCCAATCGTGCTCCTTCGACCAAACTCGGACATCTCTCCATGGCTCCCCGAACAGGACTCGAACCTGTGACAACTCGATTAACAGTCGAGTGCTCTACCAACTGAGCTATCAGGGAATAT
>Ga0055541_1000447_pt1 | contig 11919 bp, 11 predicted proteins | sample Araplavi_mTSA_r2_2_FD_55169 | JGI IMG/M metagenome (GOLD analysis project Ga0055541, IMG submission 55169) | Arabidopsis root microbial communities from North Carolina, USA - plate scrape CL_Cvi_mTSA_r2 | ecosystem: Host-associated > Plants > Roots > Endosphere | place: USA: North Carolina | reverse complement strand
CACGTAGATGTGGTTAATTAGTTGAATACGCTGACGTTGTCTGAGCCTGAGAAGACTTGGACAACGGGAAATTAAAACAAATTAAAAAACAGGAATTGCTATTTGGGTAACCATGTGGTAAGATGACTATATTCAAATTTGACCTGATTCACATATTGCAGAGGGTTATTTTGAAGCTAGAATAACCTTGTCCAATATGTGAATTTTATTTATTTATGTAAATAAGAGGTCATGTAAATTTTAGGAGGTATTTGTTCATGCAAACAGGTACAGTTAAATGGTTCAACGCAGAAAAAGGTTTCGGTTTCATCGAAGTTGAAGGCGGCAACGATGTATTCGTACACTTCTCCGCAATCACTGGCGACGGCTTCAAAACGTTGGACGAAGGCCAACGCGTTGAGTTCAACGTAGTTGAAGGCAACCGTGGACCACAAGCTGAGAACGTTGTAAAGCTGTAAGACACGAAATTACAATGCCCCAGACCTAAGGTTTGGGGCATTTATTAATTTTATGCGGCAGGGATGCCGTATGAATAGCAAAGAGCCGTCCTCAGGGGCGGCTCTTTGTGTTTCTGCTTCGCTTTTGTTATATTCGCAGCCACGCCATTTATTTGTCGATCTTTTTTGTTGTAGAGGCAGTATAGCGGGGATGAAGTATGTTATGCTATTGTTCGAAGCGAGCTTATGGCGGCTTCTCGTATGACAATGGCAATCATATTGAGCCATTTCGGACAGATAAATATAGAGGCTGGTGGATACGTACAACATGGAACTATCCGAGATAACTTCTTATTTTACCGAAGAGCATTTGAAGGCGTTGTTGGAGCAATTCCGTTCCTTCGGGCCGCTGCCGGGCATATTACTGACGTTCATGAAGTCCTTTATCCCGCCGCTGCCTACCCTCGTTATTGTAGGTGTGAATGCTGCAGTATATGGGTTGTGGCTCGGATTTCTCTATTCATGGATTGGAATCGTNAGCGGCTGCATGCTGACGTTCCTCATTGTGCGCAAGGCAGCAGGCCACCCGTTGCTCGCTCGCTGGGCTGAGAAGCCGAAGGTGAAGAAGAGCATGCTGTGGGTGCGTCATAATGCATTCAGTTATGTCTTCTTGCTTAGTATTTTCCCAGTAGGTCCCTTCGTTCTTATTAATATGGTCGCGGCTGTTGCGCGCATGCGAATCCGCTCCTTCTTCATTGCGATTCTCTTTGGCAAGGCGCTCATGGTATTCTCCGTATCCTATATTGGTCACGATATACAACGATTTATTGATCATCCGCTGCAACTTATTTTTGTCGTCCTATTTATAGGCCTGTCTCTGTTGATCAGNAAAAAAATTGAAGCACGCTTCACGCGGCATACTTCTGATGAAGAAGGGCATATAGACGCTGCCTTAGAACAGCATAAGCAGTCAGTGTAGAAGGGCGATTATGGTCTCGGCTGGAGGTAGAATGATTGCGCCCTTCCGTCTAGTCAACGTCGCAGCTGCATGTGANTGATGATCCCCGGATAACTCCGGGGATTTTTATTTGCGACTATCTGCAGTTGGCGTGAACCGTAGAGCCTGTATTATGTCATGAAGTGAAGGTGCCTTTTGCTTTGTTTACAATTTCCGTAATACGTGACTCGTGCTGCTCTAGCTTCTTTTTGGACTGATCGATTTGACGAATTAGGGAGACGAGGGATGTTAGCGACTGAAGTGAACTTTTGGCGTCTCCCTTCTTAATTGCTTGATTGAGCGATGACCATAGTGGCGTAGTGCGTTTCTGTAACTCACTAACCGTGCTTCGTTCTGATTTCATTTGGGCATTCACGGTATTGATGCCTGCCAGAATATCACGTACGCGTTTTACGAATTTCGATTTGCTCTCACGTGCCTTCTTTACTGCTTCTACCTTTGTTTTAATGTCCATTCTTGCTAATTGGACTGCAGCCTTCACAATATCGCGCTGCTTACGCAGTATTTCTTTTTTGTCGTCTTTTTTGGAGCCCATGCGGGATAGCTGATCGTTCAGGAGCTGGTATGAAGCGAATAGCGGTTCGTAGCGTTGTCTTGTTTGCTTTAGGGAGGTTTCCAGTTTATTAATCTTGTCGGTATCCCAGTGTTGAAGCTTACTGCGTACATTAGTCAGGTTTTCTTTGTTTTTGGCTTGCATCTGCTTCAGGGTGTTGTCTCGCTGCAGGCTCTGATTTTGCAAGGAAATGAGCTCGCTGTACATGGAGTCTATGGAGCTGGCTTGGGTTGGGGTAGCGGAATCAGCTATCTTCGTCAATGCGTTCTTCGCTGTGGGGGATAATTCCTTGTTTGCTGCATGCGATACAGCGGATAGAAATGGCTGTAGAAGTAACACGGCGAGCAGCACTGCTGAGACTTGCCAACCTCTCTGTTTCATTTGTAAACCTCCTCTTGGTCGTTAACTTCAGGACAACAAAAAAAACCCGCAAGAAGGGCATGATTGCCCATTCCTACGGGTGCTTCCGTCGCAAGAAATTACGATATATTATTTACATGTAAAATATAACCAAATGAATAGAGTCTTGTCAAGGTAGTCTGGATATCTGATTGGACAGAGAAGAGGCATCAACAGATGCATGTTGCAAAAATGTAAGTAAATGAGGGTGGATTGTCATATTAATCAATAGGTACTGTGAATGGCTCGTTGTATACTGGATACTATAGAAAACAGTGAATGTATGAAGAACTTCAAGTTACCCTACCCTTAGGAGGAATGAAATGATGATCGTAACGACAACACCATCGATTCAAGGCAGAGAAATTGTAGAATATATAGATATTGTAACGGGAGAGACAATCATGGGAGCCAACGTCGTACGGGACTTCCTTGCCTCTGTGCGTGATGTAGTAGGCGGTCGCTCTGGTGCATATGAGAGCAAANTGAAGGAAGCGCGTGTCATTGCGATGGAAGAAATGAAGGATGCGNCAAGACGACTTGGCGCCAACGCAATTGTCGGCATTGACGTGGATTATGAAGTGGTGCGAGAAGGCATGTTGATGGTTGCAGTAAGCGGTACGGCAGTCGTTGTTCGTTAGTACAAGCGCTAGAACATAATAAGAATAAATAAGAGGTCTGTGTCTCATTGTGAGCGCNCAGACCTTTCGCTGTAAAAAAATGCGGCCAGCCTCAGTCCATAGACGGATGAAGCCAGCCGCGGACGTCGAAGCTGAGCGATTCTACTTCGTGTGGGCATAATTGGTGTTGTTCGTTAGTGTAGGGAGCATACGCGACGATTCAACCATTGTAGACTGGCAGATCGGGCAAATGGGGGTGTCGTCGAATGTGAAGTTCTCCCGCATCCAACAGGAGCAGCCGTCCTGACTGCATTGCCAGATGGATGTTTGCTCCTCGGGAACTGGCTCGGGTTGTTTTTTTGCATAGTACATGGTAGAACCCTCCTTTTATTTGTGCGCGCTGATGAGATGGGATAAATAAAAGCGCGGGCTGAATGAAAAGAACTGCCCCTATGGACAGCCCTTCTATTCACGGTTGACTCGGCAAGTTCCAAGTATGTCTGCAAGCGCAGTCGGTACAGTGAAAACGAATGTTATGCAGCTCACGAGCGTTTTCGCATGTTGCCGCTCTTCTATTATGTGAGTCGACTTCGAAAAATATGCGAAATTTTCTAATTTCTCATGATGTTGTAAATGAGTGAAGGAGGTCATGTCCATGGATTTCATTCCCGATCATCTTGCCCCGCATCTGCGTATTGTGTTCGTTGGTTTCAATCCAAGCTTGAGATCAGGAGCGACGGGGCATCATTATGCGAATCCACGCAATCGATTCTGGCAGATCATTTATCGAGCAGGTCTGACTCCGAGGTTGTTCCAGGCAGAGGAAGATGGCGATCTGATTGAATTAGGCTATGGGTTTACGAATATTGTAGCCCGTCCGACTCGAACGGCTGCGGAGATAACGGCAGAGGAGTATGCGGAAGGGCGCCAGCAGCTTCGTCAGAAAATTGAGATGTATAAGCCGAGGGCTGTATGCTTTGTCGGTAAGGGTGTGTATGAGAAGTACAGTGGGCGTACGGGCATCAATTGGGGTGTACAGGCAGATCCGGTTGTAGAGGGCGTATATGAGTTCGTCGCCCCTTCATCCAGTGGGCTTGTCCGTATGAAGCTGGACGAGATTGTAAGCATCTATGCACAACTAACAGAGGCACTTGATTCCGGCGGCGAATGATGAAGAATGGGCTTATATTTCATGCAGGGGACTAACAGGGAGTAAAAGCGAGCATTATTACAAGCGAACCGTTCTGTTTCATGAAGATGATGCTTCTTGCGGTCAGATGCGGCAGGAAGAGGGAACACCACATTTTTCTAACAGGAGTCTACTCCTTATACTTAAATAGGCTTAAATTGTGCACGTACAACAAGCGAGGAGTGACTTCTGTTTGAGTTACGAACAAATGTTAGATAGACGAAATGAACTGTTAAAGCGGAATATCCAGCAATACATTGCACAGGACAATCAGCACGGACTGAATTCACAAGAGCAATACTTGATGAATCATATGATTAAGGAGCTTCATCAGAACATGCATGATCTGCATGCTAGCCATAAATAAGGCAGTATGTCGGACTGTTGATGATATACGGAAATCGGGAAGAGAGCGTCTGCGTGAGCAGATGCTTTTTTTGTGCAGGTTACGCACGGTTGAGGGGGTTGTCTGCTGCTTGAATCCGATTCAGCTCTGTGGTAGACTACTATCACAAAATAAGTAGTCGGCTAAATAAATGAATGGGAGTTTATAGGCAATGGAAGATACGTATTTGGATTCGTTAGAGGTGCTACTGTCACAGGTTGTGCGGGCATACAACAATGAAATGATGAAGAAGGTGCAGGATGTGGGCATCCATCCTGGGCAGCTGCCGATGCTGTTTCTGCTTAGTGATCAAGATGGGCGGAGCCAGAAGGAATTAGTGGAGAAGGCGAAGATTAAGCCAGCAACGGTTACGGTGATGCTGAATCGTCTAGAGAAAGCGGGGCTCATCGAACGCCGTGCGGATGAGGAGGACTTGCGGGTTTCCCGCGTATATTTGCTGCCAAGAGGCAAGGATGCCGTAGGGCATGTGCAGGAGGCCGTGAAGGAAGTGGAACGGCAATGCTTCCAAGGATTCCGCGAGGAGGAGAAAATCCTGCTGCGTCGTTTCTTGCTGCATATGCATCACAATCTGTCTGCTCATGATGAAGAGAGGGTAGGCGAATAGAATAGCAGCCGCTGTTTGCTGTTAAAGGGTTTCTGCAATAAGGCTACGAGCCGTTCCCTCCTGCAGTTTGTATCATTAGTTGCCAAACTAACGTGAAAGGTGCGCTGTATTCATGAAACAGTTATTTGCTTATATCTTGCCTTATCGAAAAGCGGCTTTATGCGCGATGCTCCTCATGCTCGTTGAGGTCATATGTGATCTGATGCAGCCGACGTTAATGTCCCATATTGTAGATTATGGTGTAGTGAATCGGGATATGGGATATATCGCAAGAACAGGGCTCATGATGGTCGGCATCGCCNTTGTCGGTATTGCGGGTGGAATGGGATGCGTTTATTTTGCGAGTATTGCTTCACAGCATGTTGGCGCAGATATCCGCTTAGCCATGTTCAAGAACATTCAGACCTTTTCCTTCGACAAGTTGGATCAATTCCATACTTCCTCTCTGATTACGCGCTTAACGAATGATGTCGTACAGGTGCAGAACGTCGTGCTGATGATGCTGCGCATGATGACTCGCTTTCCGCTATTGTTCATGGGTGGGATCGCGATGGCGTTCGCGCTGAACGCGCAGATGGCTCTTATATTCGTTGTAACGGTTCCTTTGTTGTTCGGGGCACTTATTCTTATTTTCCGCAAAGGTATTCCTCTATTCAAAAACGTCCANACCAAACTCGATCGATTAAATGGTGTAGTGCGCGAAAATTTAGCAGGCATCCGTGTTATTAAAGCGTTTGTTCGCTCTTCGTATGAGCAGGAACGATTTGAAAAGAGGAACGCTGACTTGTCAGAAGTAACGGTGAAGGCTGCTCGAATTATGGCGCTTATGATGCCTGTTATGATGCTGGTTATGAATTTCAGTATTGTAGCTGTTCTATGGTTCGGTGGAATCAAGGTGGACGGCGGCAGTATGCAGGTGGGAGAAGTCATCGCCTTTACGAACTATATGATGCAAATTCTGTTCGCGCTTATGATGGTGGGGATGATGCTTATGATGCTGTCTCGGGCTAAGGTGTCTGCAGACAGAATATCTGAAGTGCTGAATACACAGACGGATATTTCAGATATCGCTGCTGTTCGTAACGTTGGACTGGAAGTGGAGCATGGGTCAGAGCATGCAATGGAACATCTAACAGAACATGAATCAGAACTAGAAACGGATTCAGCGGAGCACACCACAGCTTATTCTAAGGCACATGGTCAGCTTGTCTTCGATCAAGTTTCTTTCAGCTATACAGGTGGAGGAGGGCAGCCTGTCCTGAAGCGGATTTCTTTCACGGCGATGCCAGGGGAACGGATTGCGATTCTTGGCTCCACCGGTGCAGGCAAATCAACACTGGTGAACTTAATTCCACGATTTTATGATGTAACAGAAGGGCATATTCTGCTGGGTGGGACAGATGTTCGCCATATCCCACTGCGCAAGCTTCGGCAGCGGGTTGGTATGGTGCTTCAGGAATCGATCCTGTTCTCCGGGACAATTCGGGATAATATTCGCTGGGGGAATGCAGCAGCTTCCGATCAGGAAGTGCAGGCAGCTGCTGAAGCTGCNCAAGCGGCTGAGTTCATTCAGAAGCTGCCAGAAGGTTACGACACGATGATTGGACAACGAGGCGTCAATCTGTCCGGTGGGCAGAAGCAACGCCTGTCCATTGCGCGNGCGTTGTTGAAGCGGCCGTCCATACTTATTCTGGATGACAGTACAAGTGCAGTGGATACNGGTACGGAGGCTCGCATGCAGAAGGCGTTCCGAGAGCAGCTGNAGGGCACGACCTGCCTCATAGTAGCCCAGCGAATCAGTTCNGTGCTGGACGCNGATCGCATCATGGTGCTCGATGATGGATATGTGGTTGGCATAGGTACNCATGCAGAGCTGCTGGATAGCTGTGAAGTGTATCAGGATATTTATCGTTCTCAAGTCGGAGAGGAGGCGGTATAGCGTGTCAGAGCAGAATTCCCGTATAGGACGGGAGCAAGAACGCAGCTCCGCTGATCATTCTGTCAAAATGATGGGCCACAAAGGGCCTGGATCAGGGGGCATGCACCTTATGGGCCCTCCTAAGAAAGCTAAGCAGTCCAAGGCGACCATCATTCGACTGTGGCAGTATTTGCGTGCGGAACGCATGCCGCTGCTGGGAGTCTTCCTGCTTGTCGTCGCCAGCTCCGTGTGTGCACTGATTGGCCCTTATTTGATCGGCAAGTCTATCGACAGTCTAGGCATCGACTCAGGGACAACCGACTTCGCCTTGCTCGGATCACTTGTGTCTTGGCTGCTTATTGTGTATGCCCTAGGTGCATTAACCTCATGGATGCACACATATATGATGGCAAGCATCTCGCAGCGAACCGTTCAGGCGATTCGCAAGGATGTGTTCGTCAAGGTGCAGACACTTCCGCTCAAGTTCTTTGATGAGCGGCCGCGCGGAGATGTGATGAGTCGCCTGACCAATGATGTCGAGAATATCAACAACTCTCTGTCACAGAGTACGATTCAGATTTTCACCAGTGTCATAACGGTAACTGGTGCTATCGGCATGATGATTGCACTAAGTCCTGTACTGACATTGATTAGCTTAATTGTCGTACCGCTGGGGCTGTTTGTGACCCGCAGCATAGCGAAGCGAACGCGTCGATTTTTTACGGATCAACAGCGTGAGCTAGGAGAAATGAATGGATATATTGAAGAGATGATTTCAGGTCAGCGGGTCATCAAGGCATTTGGCCGCGAGGAAGAAGCAATTGCAGCGTTCGAGAAGAAGAATATTCAGCTGAGACATGTGGGTATCCACGCACAAGCCTTCTCTGGCTTCGTTCCTCCTCTCATGAATGCAATTAACAATATTAGCTTCGCATTAGTTGCGGCGGTTGGCGGCTATATGGCAGTTCAAGGCGTCATTACGATTGGAATTATTACGGCATTTCTCAATTATTCGAAGCAGTTTGCCCGCCCGATTAACGAATTGGCGAATCAGTATAACATGCTGCAGGCAGCGATTGCTGGTGCTGAGCGTATTTTTGAGATCATGGATGAACAGCCGGAGTATGCTGATCANCAGACGACATTGCCATTAGAAGGCATGAAGGGGGAAGTTATTTTCCAAGATGTATCCTTCGGATATAAGCCGGATGTGCCGGTGTTGAAGGAGGTTATGCTAACTGCACGACCCGGTCAGACAATTGCACTTGTTGGTCCAACTGGGTCTGGTAAGACAACGGTCGTGAACTTGCTCATGCGCTTCTATGATGTTGATCAAGGCTCAATCCTTATTGATGGGCAAGATATTAGAGACATGGACAAGGAGGAGCTGCGTACCTCGATTGGCATGGTGCTGCAGGATACCTATTTGTTTGCCGGAACGGTTAGGGACAATATTCGTTATGGAAGATTAGAGGCAACGGATGAAGAGGTGGAGCAGGCTGCCAGACTTGCCAATGCACATTCGTTTATCGTGCGCCTACCTGATGGATATGACGCTGTGCTTACGGAAGACGGAAGCAACCTGAGTCAAGGGCAGCGTCAGCTGCTGACGATTGCGCGGGCTATCTTGGCGGATCCAGCCATTCTTATATTGGATGAAGCGACGAGCAGTATTGATACGAGAACAGAGATGCATATTCAGAAGGCGCTTCAGACCTTGATGAAGGGACGTACGAGCTTCGTTATCGCACATCGGTTAAGCACGATTCGAGACGCAGACCAAATTCTTGTTATCGAGCAAGGCCGTATTATTGAGCGCGGAACCCATGGAGAATTGCTGCAGCAGGAAGGGTTCTACTATCGATTGTATATGAACCCCCTTATTCAGGAAGTATCCTGATGCCCGTGATATCGAATTGAATGACATAAAATAGAAACTAAAGTGAATTATGATAGAAGGTTTAGCAAATGCAGTACAGATAGTCAAGATAACTCAATCATTTGGGAGGGCTTCCTGATCCATCCAGGAGGCTCTTGTTTGTATACATATATATGGAAAATCGATTCGCCTATCTTCGGTAGCAGGTTGATCGAGGGCTCTAAGGATGATACGATCATACTTCCGAATCCATGCGAGGTGTGCGTAAAGAGCAAGGTTCAAGATAAAGAAGAGGTGAGAAAGGTATGTTTACACATAGATTTGCACCCTATCAATATACAGGGTGGGGATCAGCAGCCCAACTGCTGTCCGAAGTGGAGCGTCATGCGCCGAAGCGGATATTGTGCGTGACGAGCAAGTCGGTATTTCGCAACGGTACGGTGGAGCGTGTACTTCAGCCGCTTCGTGAGGCAGGCTATGATATTGATATCTATACGGATACGATGCCGGAGCCGCCGCTTGCGGCAGGAGAGGCACTCGTTCGCTATACACGTGAAGGTAAGTTCGATCTTGTCATTGGCTTAGGCGGGGGAAGTGCGCTGGATTTGGCTAAGCTTGCGGCAGTTCTATCGCAGCATGAGGGAGCAGTTGCGGATTATTTGAATTTGAGCGGGACTCGTCCATTATCTGTACGCGGCCTGCCGAAGATTCTAATCCCGACGACATCAGGCACAGGCTCGGAAGTAACGGATATATCCGTGCTGTCATTGGAGACAACCAAGGACGTTGTTGCTCATGATTACTTGCTGGCTGATGCGGCGATTATTGATCCAGAACTGACCGTGAGTGTACCACCGAGAGTCACTGCAGCATCGGGCATGGATGCATTAACCCATGCAATCGAGGCTTATGTATCTGTACACGCCAGTCCGACAACGGACGGGGTGGCGCTGCACGCAATTCGCTTAATTAGCCGTTCGCTCGTTCGGGCGGTGAAGGATGGAACGAACAAGGAAGCACGGACTGAAATGAGCTATGGTAGTTATTTGGCTGGCCTCGCCTTCTTCAACGCGGGCGTGGGTGGTGTTCATGCGCTGGCTTATCCGCTCGGCGGACAATTCCATTTATCGCATGGCGAGTCCAATGCAGTTCTGCTGCCGTATGTGATGAATTATATTCGTGGTGCCTGTATGACGCGTCTTCGCCATATCGCAGAGGCAATGGGCGCGGATGTTCGTGAATTGTCCGATGCAGAGGCGTCCTGCCTTGCCATTGAACGGATGAAGCAGCTGATCGAAGAAACGGGCATTCCCCAGACGTTGGATGCCTTCGAGATTCCTCGTGACGCACTGGAGTCACTTGTGCAGGACGGCATACAGCAAAGGCGGCTTCTTGCACGCAGTCCGCTGCTGCTAACAGAAGATGATATTCGTCGTGTGTACCTGTCTGCCTTCGAAGGTGTGCTGGCCGAGGCGGCACCGCTTCAGCAGAACCATGATTCGTAGGTAATTCATATTGGAATCTATAGGGTCTGCTTGTGAAGCTCACGCATATTGCGGGGGCTGCGCAAGCAGGCCTTTTTGCGATGCACTTTTGTCATGTACTTTTGCTGCCTTTATTTCCGTTGTGAGGAACGTACATGTACGCAACAGGCTGGACGTGTATAATAAAGATGATATGTTTACCAGGAATGGACACTAACTATTCTCAAGATGGAACAAACACGACCGGATACAGGGGGAGAGGGCATGACGATGAAGCGAATCGTAGATGTTGCAGCGCAATTGGGCATTCCGCAAGAAGATGTGGAGCAGTACGGGAAGTATAAGGCCAAGCTTGGACAGGATGTGTGGAATCGCGTAGCCGATCGGCCGAACGGGAAGCTCATTCTCGTAACAGCAATGAATCCGACACCAGCTGGTGAAGGGAAGACATTGACGACGATTGGATTGACCCAAGGTCTGAATCGAGTTGGACATAAGGCAGTTGCGGCATTGCGGGAGCCTTCGCTTGGCCCTTGCATGGGAATGAAGGGTGGCGCCACGGGCAGCGGCAAGGCGCAGCTCGTGCCGGCTGAGGATATTAACTTGCATTTTACCGGTGACATTCACGCGGTGTCATCTGCACATAGTGTGCTTGCGGCATTGTTAGACAACCATATTCATCAAGGGAATGCTCTGCGAATACACCCTTCCCGAATCATATGGAAGCGGGCGGTCGATATGAATGATCGTGCCCTTAGAAGTATTGTCGTTGGTCTTGGAGATGGCAATGGAGTTGTTCGTGAGGATGGATTCATGATTACGACTGCTTCAGAAGTTATGGCGGTTCTATGCCTGGCGGAAGATATGGATGATCTTCGCAGTCGCCTAGGACGCATTGTAGTGGCATTCAACGAAGAGGATGAGCCAGTTACCGCTGCGGACGTGAATGCAGTTGAAGCGATGTGTGCATTGCTGAAGGATGCCATTCATCCGAATCTGGTGCAGACAGGCGAAGGGGATCCAGTGTTGGTTCATGGCGGCCCATTTGCGAATATTGCGCACGGCTGCAGCAGTGTTCGTGCTACTCGCCTTGCGTTGAAGCTAGCGGATTATGTAGTGACGGAAGCGGGTTTCGGCGCTGATCTTGGTGCGGAGAAATTCATGGATATTAAGTGCCGCCAGACAGGCTTGTTCCCGTCGGCAGCCGTGCTTGTTGTTACGGTGAAGGCAATGAAATATAACGGTGGCGTATCCAAGCAGGAGCTGGCCGCTGAAAATGTGGAAGCGGTTCGTGCTGGCTTCGTGAACGTACAGCGTCATATTGAAAATATAAAGCAGTTCGGCGTGCCTCTGGTTGTCGCTGTGAATCGATTTGCGACAGATTCGCCTGCCGAGCTGGATGCGGTTATCGA
>Ga0055541_1000442_pt1 | contig 11968 bp, 8 predicted proteins | sample Araplavi_mTSA_r2_2_FD_55169 | JGI IMG/M metagenome (GOLD analysis project Ga0055541, IMG submission 55169) | Arabidopsis root microbial communities from North Carolina, USA - plate scrape CL_Cvi_mTSA_r2 | ecosystem: Host-associated > Plants > Roots > Endosphere | place: USA: North Carolina | reverse complement strand
ACGAGTTTAGGTGTCAGGCCGATCTGCTCGGCGCGCTTCTGCGCCGCTTCCGCCGACGCGCGATCATTGAACGGCCCCGCACGCAGCAGTGCCAGATCGCCCTTCTCGGGCACCTTCTTATGTTCGATGTAGCCGGGAATCTTGTCGGCCTTCAACTTGGCGAGCCAGTTGCTCGCGCGTTTTTCGTCCGCGAACGCACCGATCAGCAGGATGAACTTGCCATCCTTGGCATCGGCGCTCGGCGTGGCGGCTTGCTGAGTCTGTTGCGCCGGCTTGGCGACCGGTTTTGCATCGGCGGGCGGCGTCGGCTTGGCGGCAGGGGTGTTCGAAGCAGGAGCAGCGGCACTGGGCGCCGGAGCATCGTTCGCGGCAACCACTTCCTCGCCTTGATCGAGCGCTTGCGCCGGGTCACCAGATGCCCCTGCGGTGCGCGACGTGGAACGGCGGCTGGCCACCTTTGGCTCATCGCCATGGGCCTTGGCGCCACGGTCGACAGGCTGATCTTGAATCTGCACGGCCACCGCGTCAGTGACGGGGCGCGGCTTGGCGTCAAACACGAGCGGTAGCACGATCACGGCCGCACCCACCAACACCAGCGCGCCAATCAGGCGACGGCGCGCGCGTTGCTTTTGCGGGAGTTCGGGATCCAGGCCATCGTCGTCATCGTCTGCGCGACGCGATGCGCGGCTGCGGGCGTTCGACGATGCGCGAGAACCGCGCACCGCATCGCGGGCCACATCGGCGGCACTACCGGCGGCAGCGCCGCGCGAGCGTTCGCCTTCAGCGTTCTTGCGGGAGGAGAAGATGGAAAACAGTCCCATGAGGGCCCCGGGTTTAGTGCGCGCGACGCTTGCGCTCCGCCAGCACGCCGGCAACGGTGTAGAACGATCCGAAGACCACGATTCTATCATCCTCAGTCGCCCGCTCCATGGCGCTGCGATAGGCTGTGGCGGGATCGCTGAATGTGTTCACGCTCGAATCCTTGCCGGCGTGAAAACCCGCGTCGGCGAGCGCCTGCTCGAGCCTTGTGGCGCTCGCGGCGCGCGGCGTGGGCAGATCCGTCAGACACCAATGGTCGACCTTGTCGAGCATGTGGCCGAGCACGCCGGCAATGTCTTTGTCCTGCATCGCGCCGAATACCGCGTAGGTGTAGCGGTAGAAGCCCATGTTCTCGAGGTTCTGGCCCAGCGCCGCCGCCGCGTGCGGGTTGTGCGCCACGTCCAGAATGACCGACGGACGCCCCGGCAGTACCTGAAAGCGCCCCGGCAATTCCACGTGCGACAACCCCAGGCGCACATCTTGCGCCGAGACGGGCAGCCGATCGCGCACCGATTCCAGCGCCGCCAGCGCGGCAGAGGCATTCAGCAACTGATTCGCCCCACGCAGCGCCGGATAGCCGAGGCTCGGCCAACGCCGCCCTCGCCCGCTGAAGCCCCATTGCTGCTTGTCACCCTGGAAATTGAAATCGCGGCCGATCAGCCACAGGTCTGCGCCGATGGCTTCCGCGTGCTTGACCAGCGAAATCGGCGGCACGGGGTCGGAGCAGATGGCAGGTTTGCCTGCGCGGAAAATGCCCGCCTTCTCAAAGCCGATCGCCTCGCGCGTGTCGCCCAGGTAAGCCATATGGTCCAGATCGACGCTGGTGATGATGGCGCAATCGGTATCGATGATATTGACGGCGTCCAGCCGGCCACCCAGACCCACTTCCAGCACCACGGCGTCCAACCCCGCGTTGGCAAACAGATGCAGGATCGCCAGCGTGGTGAATTCGAAGTACGTCAGGCTGACGGGTTCGTCAAAGCTGCAGCGCGCNCGCTCAACTGCCTCGAAATGCGGCAGCAGCATCGCGTCGGAAGCGATCTCGCCATTCACGCGGGCGCGTTCGTTGAAGTCAATCAGATGCGGAGACGTATGGCAGCCGACCTTGTAGCCGGCGGCCAGCAGGATCGCCTCCAGCATCGAACAGGTCGAGCCCTTGCCGTTGGTACCNCCCACCGTGAAGACGACGGATTTAAGCTCCAGCCCNAGCGCATCGCGCACGCGGCTGATGCGGGCGAGGCCCATGTCGATGCCGACCGGATGCGCAGTTTCGAGGTGGGCCAGCCAGTCGGGCAAATTGTCGAATGTAGGCATGCGAAATGTGTGGCGCAGTTTGTGTGAAACTTGCCGCGCAAAAACAAGAAGCGCGGACTCTCGCCCGCGCTTCGGTTCAACAGGTGTGGCGCATCAGGCCAGTGCGTCGGCCGGTTGCTTCTGCAGGAGCGCCAGCAGTTCGGCGATCTCGCGGCGCATGTTGCGGCGGTCCACAATCATGTCGATGGCACCCTTCTGCAGGAGGAACTCGGCGCGCTGGAAGCCTTCCGGCAGCTTTTCGCGCACGGTTTGCTCGATCACGCGCGGGCCGGCAAAGCCGATCAGCGCCTTCGGCTCGGCGATCACCACATCGCCCATGAAGGCGAAGCTGGCGGACACACCGCCCATGGTCGGATCGGTCAGCACGCTGATGAACGGCAGCTTGGCCTCAGCCAGCTTCTGGATCATCGCCGTGGTCTTGGCCATCTGCATGAGCGAGAGCAGGCTTTCCTGCATCCGCGCACCGCCCGTGGCCGACACGCAGATGAACGGCACCTTCTGCTCCAGCGCCGTCTGCGCGCCACGCGTGAAGCGCTCGCCCACCACGGAGCCCATCGAGCCGCCCATGAATTCAAACTCAAAGCAGGCCACGACCACCGGCAACGCGTGGATGGCGCCACCCATCACCACCATGGCGTCGGTTTCACCCGTGTCGTCCATGGCTGCCTTGATGCGGTCCGGGTACTTCTTGCTGTCCTTGAACTTGAGCGCGTCGACCGGGACGATCTCCTGGCCCATCTCATAGCGGCCCTCGGCGTCCAGCAGCGCGTCCAGACGGGCGCGCGCGCCGATGCGCATATGGTGATCGCACTTCGGGCAGACGTGTAGGTTCGCTTCGATGTCGGTGCGATACAGCACCGACTCGCAAGACGGGCATTTGATCCACAGGCCTTCCGGAATGCCTTTACGTTGCGACGGATCGGTCTGTTGGATCTTGGGCGGAAGCAGTTTGTCCAGCCAGCTCATGCGTGCTCCTTGAATGCAGTGTCGCCGAGATTAGGCGTCGAGCGCCTGGCGAATCTCCGCGATGAAATCAGTTAAGTATTGTACCGCGTGTTCGCGAGGTGCCTCTTCAAGCAATTGCACAATGCGGGATCCGATGACCACTGCATCCGCCACACCGCTGATCGCACGTGCCGTTGCCGCATCACGAATGCCGAAACCGACACCCACCGGCAGCCGCGCATGCTGGCGGATTTGCGGGATGCGAGCGGCCACGGCATCCAGGTCGATGGTGGCCGCGCCCGTCACGCCCTTGAGCGACACGTAGTAGATGTAGCCGCTTGCCACGCGGGCGATCTGCGCGATGCGCGTGTCGGTGGACGTGGGCGCCAGCAGGAAAATCGGATCGATGCCGGCTTCGCGCATGGTCTTGGCGAAACCCTCGCACTCTTCGGGCGGGTAATCGACCACCAGTACGCCGTCTACGCCGGCTTCCGAGGCTGCCTTGGCAAAGGCGTCGACGCCCATGCGTTCGATCGGGTTGGCGTAGCCCATGAGCACCACGGGCGTGGTCGTGTCGGTGGTGCGGAACGCACGCACGTATTCCAGCACGGTACGCAGGCCGACCTTGTTGGCGAGTGCACGTTCCGACGCACGCTGGATGACCGGGCCGTCCGCCATCGGGTCGGAGAACGGCACGCCCAGTTCGATAACGTTGGCGCCACCCTTGACCAGCGCGTGCATCAGGTCGACGGTCATCTCGGGGTACGGATCGCCCGCCGTGATGAACGGAATCAGGCCCTTGCGGCCCTGTGCGGACAACTGCGCGAAAGTTTGAGCGATGCGGGACATAGGAGGATCAGTGTGTCAGGCGACCTTGATGGTCTCAGGCGCCTGCGAATCAGTCGGTTGGGCGTTGGCGGCAGCGGCGGCCTGCACAGCGGCCACGCGCTCGCGTGCCACGCGGCAGTAATCGGCATTGATCTCGAAGCCGGCGAAGCGGCGGCCCAGGCGCGCGCAGGCTGCGGCCGTGGTGCCGCTTCCCAGGAACGGGTCCAGCACCAGACCGCCGGGTGGGCAGCTTGCCAGGATCATGCGCTCCACCAGTTCCAGCGGCTTCTGCGTCGGATGCTCGGCTCGCTCGGGGTCTTGCCGGTGCAGGCGCGACACGCTCCACACGTCCTTCGGGTTGTAGCCGACTTCCAGCCACTTCTTGCCCTCGAAACGCTTGCGACTGCGCGCTTTCTTCGTCTCGGCGTCGTACGGGATTCGCACGGCGTCGACATCGAAGTAGTAGTCGCGCGAAGCGGCAAAGAAGCCGATGTTGTCGTGCACCGACGAGAATTTGCGCGTGCTGCCGCCCATGCTGGGCACGCGGCGATCCCAGATGATCTCGTTGACCATCGTCAGGCGCCGCTTGAGCATCACGAACAGTTCCGGCGCGTATTGCCACGTGCAGAACACGTACAGCGAACCATTGCGCGCCAGCTTCGGCACCACCGCGTCGACCCAGCGCTCGGACCACGCAAGGTAGGCATCGCCCGACAGCTTGTCAGAGTCGTTGCCGTAGTCCTTGCCCAGCCCGTACGGCGGATCGGCGATGACGAGGTCCACACTGCCGTCGGCCAGATGCCCGACCCCGGTGATGCAGTCCTCGTTGAAGATGCCGTCGATGGCGCGCTCGGTCATGCGTGTGCCAGTGCCGTTAGAGTTTGATGCCGGAGAATTCAGCGACGGTATGCATGTCCTTGTCGCCGCGGCCCGAGAGGTTCACCAGCAGGATCTTGTCCTTCGGCAACGTCGGCGCGAGCTTGCACGCATAGGCCAGCGCGTGGCTCGATTCCAGCGCAGGGATGATGCCCTCCATGCGGCACAGATCGTGGAAGGCCTGCAGCGCTTCCTTGTCGGTAATCGGGACGTATTCGGCGCGATGCGCGTCCTTCAACCAGGCGTGCTCCGGACCCACACCCGGGTAGTCCAGCCCTGCCGAGATCGAATGCGTCTCGATGATCTGGCCATCGTCATCCTGCAGCAGGTACGTACGATTGCCGTGCAGCACACCCGGCGAGCCGCCCGTGAGCGATGCGGCATGGCGGCCGGTCTCGATGCCCTCGCCCGCAGCCTCCACGCCGATCAGCTTCACATCGGTGTGGTCGATGTACGGATAGAAGATGCCCATGGCGTTGGAGCCACCGCCCACGCAGGCGATCACGGCGTCCGGCTGGCGGCCAATCATCTCGGGCATCTGCACCTTGCATTCCTCGCCGATCACGGCCTGGAAGTCGCGCACCATCATCGGATAGGGGTGCGGACCCGCCACCGTGCCGATGATATAGAAGGTGTCCGCCACGTTGGTCACCCAGTCGCGCATGGCTTCGTTCAGCGCGTCCTTGAGCGTGCGTGAGCCAGATTCCACAGGCACCACGGTCGCGCCCAGCAGCTTCATGCGGTAGACGTTGGCGGCCTGACGGCGCACGTCTTCGCTGCCCATGTAGACGACGCATTCCATGCCATAGCGCGCAGCGATGGTGGCCGTGGCCACGCCGTGCTGGCCAGCGCCGGTTTCGGCAATCACGCGCGGCTTGCCCATGCGGCGCGCCAACAGCGCCTGGCCGATGACGTTGTTCACCTTGTGCGCGCCGGTGTGGTTCAGGTCTTCACGCTTGAGGTAGATCTGCGCGCCGCCGCAGTGCTCGGTCAGACGGCGTGCGTGATAAATGGGCGACGGACGGCCGACGAAGTGCTTCAGCTCGTACTCATATTCCTTGATGAATTCGGGATCGTGCTGGTAGCGCGCATAGGCGTCGCGCAGCTCATCGAGCGCGTGAGACAGCGTTTCCGCGACGAAGGTACCGCCGTAGGGGCCGAAGTGGCCGTGGGCGTCAGGCAGGTTGTACATGGCAATCTCTCGAGGCATCCGCCGGGCGCTTGTAGGCCTATCGGCGGAAAATTCAGGAAGGCGTGCGCCGCGAGAGGCCGGTCAATTCACTCAGGCCTGAACCGATGCGCCCAGGGCTGCATCGGCCTCGCGGACCGCACGCACGAATGCGGTCATGCGGGCGTGGTCTTTCACGCCCCGTGCGGCCTCGATCCCGCTGCTGACATCGACAGCGTAGGGCCGCACACGCTCAATCGCGCCAGCGACGTTTTGCGCGCTCAACCCACCACTCAAAACGAGCCGAGGAGCGGCGCTTGGGGTTGGCGAGGATGGCGATTGCGGGAGCCATTGCGAAGGAATCTGGGTCCAGTCGAAGACGTGGCCGCCACCGCCATACCCCTCAACAAATGCGTCGAGCAGCAGGCCTTGGGCGGCGGCAAACCGATCGGCGAATTCTACCAAATCGGTTCCGGGCTGAACACGCAGGGCCCGCAGCCAGGGCAGCCCGACCTTGTCGGCAATGTCGGCGCATTGCTCGGGAGTCTCGTCGCCGTGGAACTGGAGCAGCGTCAGCGGCACTTGGTCGAGTACACGAGCCACGTCATCCGCACTGGCATTCACGAAGAGGCCCGTCACGGTGACGAAGGGGCCGGCGCGACGGGCCAGCTCAGCCGCGCGTTCAATGGCGACGTAGCGTGGGCTGGGCGGATAGAACACCAGCCCGATGGCATCAGCCCCCAGCGCGACAGCATGTTCAACGTCGGCCAACTGGGTCAGGCCACAAAGCTTGATGCGGGTTCGGTGCAGCGACATGGCAAGAATGGGATTCACAGGCCGGCGTGCTCGTCGAACACGCCTCGGAACAGGCTGGCAGTAGCGGGGGACGCCGGCAACGAGAAGGCGTCAGGATAGCCGACCTCAGCCAGATACAGGCCATCAGGCATGAACGTGGGCGCGGCAGCCAAGCGGCTACGGGCAGCCAGTACATCGGCTAGCCACGATGCCGGCTGGCGGCCCCGGCCGATCGCGACCAGGCAGCCCATGATGTTACGCACCATGTGATGCAGGAAGGCGCTCCCTCGAATGCGCACGAACACCCACTCGCCCTCGCCCCGCACCTCCATCGAATACATCGTCTTGACCGGTGACTTGGCCTGGCATTCCGCGGCACGGAAGGAGGAAAAATCGTGTTCGCCGACCAGTACCTGCGCGGCTTCGTGCATGGCGGCGACATCAAGCGACTTGCCAGGCGGCAGCATGACGTAGCCGGCCTTGCTGTCGAGCAGCGGTGCCCGTGTCGGCCCGAAGGTCAACGCGTAGTAATACGTGCGGCGATGGGCGGAAAAGCGGGCGTGAAAGTCTTCCGGCATCTCCTGCGCCCAGCGCACAGCCACGGTCGACGGAAGAAACGCATTCGTGCCACGCACCCACGAGAACGGATCGCGTACAAGGTCGGTATCGAGGTGGACCACCTGGCCCAGCGCATGCACGCCAGCGTCGGTGCGGCCAGCGACGGTGGTGGGCAAAGTCACGCCCGCGAACTGCCGTAAGGCTGCCTCCAACGCGTCCTGCACCGTATTGCCGTGCGGCTGCGACTGCCACCCCGAGAACGCGGCACCGTCGTACTGGATGCCAAGCGCGATGCGCGTCATGCCTTGTGAACCCTCATGCAGAAAGAAAAACGCCGGCAGGATACCACCCTACCGGCGTTGTCGATCGCGCGGGCGACCGTGTGACGTACTGCGCGTTAGCCGATCTGGCGCATCAAGGCTTGCGCCTCTGCGTGGAACGACGGATCGCCCAGGTCCAGCACTTCCTGCAGCAACTCGCGCGCACCGTCCTTGTCGCCGATCTCGATGTAGGCCTTGGCCAGATCGAACTTGATCTGCAGATCGCGCACCCCGTCCGCACCGTGCTCGCCGGACAGCGTGTGCGGCAGGTTGGTGTCAAGGCGGATNGCCGATTGCGGCTCGTCGTTGATCTCGTGCGCCGGCTCGGCGTGGTGCGACTCCTCTTCGAAGTGCATCGGCGCTTGCGACGGATCGGTCGGCTGGGCCCAGGACGGCAGGCTTTCTTCAGCGGCCGCTGCAGGCGCGGCCGGAGCAGCTTCCGCGGCAGGCGGCGTCGGGTTCAGGTCCAGCGACAGATCCGACAAGTCCATATGCAGCGGCGGTGCCGACACCGGCTGATAGGCCTCGCCAGCATGCGCGTTGAACTGCGGCAGCTCAGCAGCCGGTTCGGCGTGCTTGAAGATGTCAGCCGCCTCGTCCGGTGCGGTAATCGGCTCGCCCGCGACCGGCGCAGGGAACGACTCCAGCGGCAGCTCGAGATCGGCCAGCTGGGGGGCCTTGGTCGACGGAGCCGACGGATCCAGGTCCGGGGACAGCGTGGTCCAGTCGTCNGCACGGCGGGTGGTTTCACCCGTCACGGTCGGCTGGAACGCTTCGGCCGCCGCCATTGCGCCAACACCCGCCAGCGCCGCCGCAGCAGCAGCCGTACCGGCGTGATCATGTGCGGCAGGCGCCTCAGCGGCCGGGTGCGCATCACCCTGCACAGTCAGATAAAGCGGATTGGCAGGATCAAACTTGCGGCCCATCGCTGCGGCCTCAGCCCACTCTGGCGAGCCCGCGCCCACCTGCGCCAGCATTTCCTCTGCAACGGTCTGGAAGCCGTGTGCGTCCTGGCGGTTTGCGTAAATTTCCATCAACTTCAAACGAATGGCTTGGCGCTCGGGGTGTTGCTCCAGCGCCTCGCGCAAGATTTCCTCGGCCTGCACGTCGCGGCCATAGGCGATATAGACATCGGCCTCTGCGATCGGGTCGACTTCGTTGCTCTCGTTGCCGCCGCCGATGCGGAAATCCGCACCGAACACGCTGTGCTGCGAGGTATCAACGCTCTGCCCGCCCGCTGCGCCGAACAGCGAGTTTGCGCCGGCCATCACGGTGCTTTCCTGAGACAACAGGCTGTCCTGGAAGCCATGTGCCTGTTCCGGCTTCTGTTGGCGGCGACGAACGACAGCCAGCGCGCCCAGACCTGCAACCAACAGGCCACCCAAGCCCAGCGCCATCGGGTTACCCAGCAGCGACGAGAAGAACGACTCTTCCTCGATCGGCGGCTGCGGCGCCACGACGACCGGCGCCTTCTTCGGCGCAGCGGCCGGAGCGGACGCCGCTGCCACCGGTGCGCTGGCAGCCGCTTGCGGGGCCGATGCCGAGGCGACGGGAGCCGAGGCCGATGCAGCCTCCGGCGAGGACGCTGCTGCGGTTGCCGACGATGCCGGCGCGGCAGCAGCTGTTTCTGCAGGCGCTGCAGCGGCAGACGGTTGAGCCGGAGCCGGGGCGGCAGCAGACGGCGCNGGTGNCGGTGCATTGGCCGCAGCCACTGCCGGGGCTGCCGTCGACGGCGCCGCGCCTGCTGCCGGCTTGGCAGCGTTAGCCGCCTTGGCCAGTTCGGCGTTCTTCAGCTCCACCAAGCGCTGCATGTCGGCGAGGTTCTTCTCCAACTGCGCAACGCGCGATTCCATGTCCTTGAGCGCGCGCTCCTTGGCAACGAGCTCCTCNTCACGTGCGGCAGCATTAGCCTTGCCGGCGCGATCCGCCTTCGACAAGCGCAGTTCGTCGCGCCCGCTGGCAGCCGGCGTGGCCTGATCCTGCACGCGCGCCGAAACGCTGCCGCTCTGCTGGCGAGCCGAATCGGTATCCGTGGCGGCGTTAGCTTCTGCCGCCGTNGCCAAGCGATTGCGGTAGCCGGCAAAACCGGACGTCTGTGCAACCACCTCGCGGCGAGCTTCGCGCGGCGACGTTTTCTGNGCATCTGCCTGTGACGGCACCTTCAGCACCGAACCGGTACGCAGCCGATTGATGTTGCCGCCAATGAACGCGTTCGGGTTATTGCGGTACAGCGCCAACAGCATCTGGTCGAGCGACACTGCGTCCTGGCCTTGTGCGGCCGTCGATGCGATGTCGTACAGGCTGTCGCCGCGCTGCACGGTATATGAACCGCCTGGGGCTGCGTTCGGTGCGGCCGCTGCTGCGGCAGGTGCGGCCTGCTGCGGACGTGCTGCCTGGCGAGCCGGACGCGGCTGCGCTGCGGCCGCCGGAGCGGGCGCTTGGGATTGCGTTGCGGGCGAAGACGCGGTTTCTGCTGCGCCCGGCGTGGTGGCCTGCACCACCGGCGTCGGCGCAAAGTTCTGCGGGCTGTTGCGGGAACCAACCGGATCCAGCAGGAACGTGTAGGCGCGCGAAACGTGACCGCTCGCCCAGTTCAAGTCCACCAGAACATCGACAAACGGCTCAGCGACCGGCTGCGTGGAGCGCAGCCGCACCACGTAGTTGCCCTCAGACTGTCGCACCAAAGAGGCACGCAGCGAAGACACGATCGGGTTATACGTCAGGCCGGCACGCGCGTAAGCGTCGGGAGCGGCCAGTTTGGCAACCAGATTCTGCGCCTCTTCAGCCGTCACGCCGGTCAGGTCGATATCGGCCTGCAACGGCTGGCCGAGGCTGGAACGCACGTGCAGCGCGCCGAAGCCGGCCGCCTGCGCAGCGGGCTGGATCAGCAGCAGACTCGCCGCGGCAAACGCGACGGCCGACCAGCGAGGACTGCGATGGGACGATTCTCTCCGGCGGTATTGGCTCACCCTCACCTTCGACTCCGTTATCTTGTAATGTGCAAACGAACTTAACATCAACGAGTTAGCGCAGCAAGTTCACTCAAAAGGTGAAAAGCTGGGATAGGAACCGCCGTCAATTTTTATCAAAACGACACAATTGGCGAGATTCTGAAGCACCCGACGTACCCCCCGGAATGCGCGTGCTTCAACGTGGCGCTAACTCTTCCCCGTATCCGTCCACCCCACGAACGGGGGGAACAGTTTCCATGCGGTAATTCTGGCCGCTATTGTGTACCAACGTTACAAGTCGTGGGCATTCAGATGGACCAACGCCGCGCAGGCCGCGCGGCGTTGGTCCAAAAAGTTCACTTTCTGTTGTCAGCTTGCAACGACGAGCGCCGAAGCCCGCCCCGACAACGAAAGCAAACCCAACATCACTTACCCAGCAGGATGCGCAGCGTACGACGCAGCGGCTCGGCAGCACCCCACAAAAGCTGGTCGCCGATCACGAAAGCGCTCACATATTCCGGGCCCATATTCAGCTTGCGCACGCGGCCCACGCCGATCTGCAGGCCACCGGTGATGGAAGCCGGCGTCAATTCCTTCTCGGTGATGCTGCGTTCGTTCGGCACCCACTTCACCCACGGGTTGCCCGAACGGATGATCTGCTCGATTTCTTCGAGCGGGAGATCGCGCTTGAGCTTGAGCGTCAGACCGAGGCTGTGGCAACGCATCGCACCGATACGCACGCACAGGCCGTCGACCGGAATGGTCTGCGCCGTGCCCAGGATCTTATTGACCTCGGCTTGGCCCTTCCACTCTTCCTTCGACTGGCCGTTGTCGAGCTGCTTGTCGATCCAGGGGATCAGGCCACCGGCCAGCGGCGCCGGGAAGAACTCGGTCGGCACGTCTTCGCGAATGGTCTTGGCGACCTTGCGATCGATATCCAGAATGGCGGACGCCGGGTTGGCCAGCTCATCAGCCACGGCGTTGTGAATCACCCCCATACCCTTGAGCAGTTCGCGCATGTGGTTGGCGCCACCGCCCGAAGCCGCTTGGTAAGTCATCGAACTGACCCACTCGACCAGACCCTCGCGGAACAGGCCACCCACACCCATCAGCAGGATGGAATTCGTGCAGTTGCCGCCGATGAAGTTCTTAGTGCCCGCAGCCACCGCGTTCTTGATGAGCGACAGGTTGACCGGGTCCAGCACGATCACGGCGTCGTCTTCCATGCGCAGCGTCGAGGCGGCGTCGATCCAGTAGCCGTTCCAGCCGGCAGCGCGCAGCTTCGGGAAGACTTCGGTGGTGTAGTCACCGCCCTGGCACGTGATGATCGTGTCGCAAGCCTTCAGCGCTTCGATGTCGTTGGCGTCGGCCAGGGGCGCATCCGTCTTGGCGAA
>Ga0055541_1000436_pt1 | contig 12085 bp, 10 predicted proteins | sample Araplavi_mTSA_r2_2_FD_55169 | JGI IMG/M metagenome (GOLD analysis project Ga0055541, IMG submission 55169) | Arabidopsis root microbial communities from North Carolina, USA - plate scrape CL_Cvi_mTSA_r2 | ecosystem: Host-associated > Plants > Roots > Endosphere | place: USA: North Carolina | reverse complement strand
CCCGAAGGCGAATCGGGCTGGCGTGCGTTTGTGCCGTGGCCTCGGCTGATTGCCAATGACATCACGGTCGGCAATCCGGAGTGGACCAAACAACCGCATGTGGCCATCATCCATCAGCTCACGTTCGTGCTGGAGGCGTTGCCGCTGCTGGCGCATCGCATCGTCATCCCGAGCGTGATGCTGGACACGCCCGCCATTGCGCTGGAACGTGACAAGCAGAATCGCAACAACTGGACCTTCGACTTGCACGGCAACGAGCCGGACAAGAAGCCATCCGACTGGAAGCTCGAGTTGCAGGAGATTGCCTTCAGCAAGGGCACGCTGGCGCTGGACGACGACCTCAAGCGCATTCACCTGGCCGCCACCATTGACACCGTGGATAACCAGACGCTGTACACGGCCGCCAACGGCACCACGATCAAAAACGCAGATCAGCCCGCCAAGGTGCCGACCGCGTCGGACGCCACGGCCTCCGGCGCGGCGGCATCAACGCCTGTAGGGCTTGGCGAGCCTGATCCGCAACAGCCGTATGGCATTGCGTGGACGGTCAAGGGCACCTACAACAACGCCGCCATCAACGGCAGCGGCAAGGCCGGGGGCGTACTGCGTTTGCAGGATGCCAACCGCCCTTACCCGCTGCAGGCCGACGTCACGGTCGGCAAGACGCGTATCGATCTCGCGGGCACGCTCACCAACCCGGCCAGCCTGACGGCGCTGGACCTGCGTCTGCACCTCTCGGGCGCCAGCATGGCGCATCTGTATCCGCTCACGGGCGTGGTGCTGCCCGATACGCCGCCGTTCGACACACGCGGCCGCCTCATCGGCGAGTTGCGCAAGCAGGGTTCGACGTGGCGCTATGAAAAATTCACGGGCCGCGTCGGCGGTTCGGACCTGGGCGGCACGCTCACCTTTGCGATGAAAGAACCGCGCCCGCAATTGACCGGTGAACTCGTCTCGCACCAACTGCTGTTTGCTGACCTCGCGCCGATCATCGGTGCCGACTCCAATGCCAGCAAGGCAAGGCGTGCTGACCCCGGTGCCGAAGCCGGTGAAAAGACCGTACGCCAGCCCGCCGACAAGGTACTGCCCGTCGAGCCGTTCCGCACCGACCGCTGGAACGCCATCGACGCCGACGTGAAGTTCACCGGCGAGCGCATCGTTCAGACGGCAGATCTGCCGATCAACCACCTCGTCACACATATCAAGCTGCAGGACGCAGTGCTCACGCTCGACCCGCTCAACTTCGGCATTGCGGGCGGCACGCTCACTTCCAACATCCAGTTGGACGGTCACGCCACGCCAATGCAGGCGCGCGCAGCCCTGGCAGCGCGACACTTCAAGATCAAGCAGCTGTTCCCGAAGATCGAGTCTGTGCGCGCGAGTGTGGGCGAGATCAACGGCGATGCGCGACTCACGGCGACTGGCAACTCGGTGGCCACCCTGCTNGGCGCATCCAACGGCGAGGTGAAGCTCCTCGTGGAGCAGGGCACCATCAGCAAGTTCATCCTCGAAGCCATGGGGCTGAATGTCGGCAACGTGATCCTCACCAAGCTCTTTGGCGACAAGCAGGTCACCATTAACTGCGCGGCGGGCGACTTTGCCGTGAGCAACGGGCTGGCGCAGGCGCGTACGTTTGTGGTGGACACGCAGGATGCTGTCATCGACGTGACCGGGGCGACCAGCTTCAAGCAGGAGGCGCTGGACTTCACCATCCATCCGGACTCGAAGGGGCTGCGCGTGTTGTCGCTGCGCACGCCGCTGTATGTGAAGGGCACCTACAAGCATCCGGATGTGTCGATCAACCCGGCTGTGGTGGCGCTGCGTGCCGGTGGCGCCGTAGCGCTGGCGTTTGCCGCGCCGGTGGCAGCGGTGTTGCCGGTGCTGGAACTCAAGCCGGCGCCGGACAGTGTTTGCGGCAAGCTGCTCGCTGACGTGCGGCAACGTCCGACCGCGCCGCCGCCGGGCAAGACGTATCGCAGCAGCAAGCCAGGGCGCTCGCCGGAGGGCGATCTCAAAACCACGCAGCCGCCCGCGTCTGCCGCTCCTCCCACCCCTACCGCGCGGCCCTCGCTCCCTGCCCGGGATTCGATGACAACCGGCGGTTGAGCGCGCGTCGGTCTCCTATTTTGCTGAGCGCCGCTTTGCAATCGCCTCCGCCGTCATCTGCGGCGTGGCGGGATCACCAAACTGCCGCGTCACGTAGTTGGTGAGCGCGGCGAGTTGCGCATCGGAGAGCTGCCGCCCAAATGCCGGCATGCCGATGTGCCTGTCGCCCGCCTTGCGCTCGATGCCGAACAGAATCACCTGCACGAGGTTGGTCGAATCCCGCGCACCAACCGCAGAGTTGTGCAGTAGCGGCGGGTAATAGCCGTCGGGCGTACCACGTCCATCCGCCTGGTGGCACGTGGCGCAGTTGCCGAGGTACAGGCGCGCGGCATCGATGGTGGTTTCGATGGGCTTGCCGCGCAGCGCGGTGACATCGGTGGCGGGCTTGCCCCAATCCTGCCGCGCACGTTCGAGGTTGTTGCTCACCGCAGGCACGGTACGCAGATATTCCGCGATGGATGCGACGTCCTGCATCGTCATGCGCGAAAAGCTGTGCTGAATCGCCTCGCCCATTGGGCCCGCGGCTTGTGCCACGCCGGGCACGCTGCCCGTGCGCAGATATTGCACCAGTTGTTCCGCCTTCCAGGCGCCGATGCCGCTGGTCGGGTCAGACGTGATGTTGAACGCCGTCCAGCCCGCCAGGGTGGAGCCCGCTAGATAGCCCTTGCCGCGCTCGTCCAGCGCCTTCTCCTGCATGGCAAAGCCGCGCGGCGTGTGGCACGTGCCGCAGTGGGCAAGGCCCTGCGTCAGATAGGCACCGCGGTTCCATGTCGGCGTCTTGTCGCCCTTGGGCACATACGGCTCGGTCTTGAGGAAGATCAGGTTCCACAGCTTGAGCGGCCAGCGCATGTTCAGCGGCCAGCGGATCGTGCTCGGTGGCGGTTCGTTCTGCACGGCCGGTACGCCATTGCGGAAGTACGCATAGAGGTCGCGCATATCCGCATCGTTGATCTTCGCGTACGACGGATACGGCATGGCCGGATACAGATTGTCGCCATCGTCATCCACACCCTTGCGGACGGCGCGCTCAAACGCTTCGTAGGTCCATTTGCCGATGCCGGTCTTCTCATCGGGCGTGATGTTGCTGCTGTAGATCGTGCCCAGCATCGGGATCTGCATCGGCAAACCACCGGCGAATGGTTTGCCGCCCGGCGCGGTGTGGCACGCGGCGCAATCCGCGGCAATGGCGAGGTATTCGCCACGCTTGATCTGCGCAGCGTCGGCCGGTGTGTCCTTGGCCCAGGCGTTGGCCACCAGACCCGTGAGCAACAACAACGACAAGGAGGCGACTGTTTTCATCTCAAGCCTCCTTCTTCAGTTGGTCGGCAATGCGCAGGGCCAGCGCCGCGATGGTCAGCGTCACGTTGACGGTGCCCACCGTCGGCATGGTTGAGCTGCTGCTGATGAACAGGTTCGGATGGTCGAACGTGCGGCAGTCCTTGTCGACCACGGAATCCTTCGGGTCCGCACCCATGATGGTCGCGCCGGTGATGTGGTTGTTGGGCGCGAAGTCGTCATGGAACTGCACGTCGGTGCCGCCGAGCACCTTGGCCGCCGTGGCATACACCTCGCGCGTGTGAACGCGCTGCGTTTGACGTAGTCGTCGATGCGGTACGTGATCTCCGGGCGCGGTATGCCGATGGCATCCACCTCCGTCGCACTCGGCACGATGCGGTTTTCGGGCAGCGGCAGAATCTCGTGAAAGCTGTCGAACTGCACATAGCGCGCGGCCTGGTCGCGGATGCGCGCATCCAGTTCGGCCGGCTTGATGAGCTTGCCTTCCTTGAAGATGCGCACGGTCTCCTGCTCGATGCGCGAGATGTTCGACAGGTGCAGCTTCTTGCCTGCCTGCGTGGCGCGAAACGGCCCATCGCGAAAGCCGATCAGCGAAGTCATCTCCTGCGGCCCGCGCCCCGGCCACAGCTTGCGGTCGGCGTAAAAACTCACGCCGGTGCCGGGGTGGTCCATCAGGTTGCGGCCGACCATGTCCGAACTGTTGCCCACGCCCTTGGGAAAATCGTGGCTGGTTGACATCAGCATCAGCTTGGGCGTTTCGATGCCATTGGCGGCCAGCACGAACCACTTGCCTTCCACACGGTGTTCGACGCCCTTCGAGTCTTTGTAGCGCGCCGCCACGATGCGCTTGTTGGGGCCGACTTCCAGCTTGAAGACCACGGCGTTTTCGATCAGCCTCGCGCCGGCCTGCTCGGCTTTCTCGACATGGAAGATACCGTTGTACATCGCGCCGATCGGGCAGATCGGCATGCAGTTGTTGTTGCCGCAGCAGGTGGGACGGCCATCGTACGGGCGGCTGTTGCGCGCCACCGGCTCGGTCACCACGTGGAAGCTCGCGTCATGCGCGTTGAGCGCTTCCTTGATCGTGCGTTCATTGAACGACAGCGGCAGCGGCGCCATCGGATACGGCTGGCTGCGCGGCGACCCCAACTCTTCATCGTTCGGCCCCCATACGCCGAGCGCCGCTTCGGCCAGGCCGTAGTAGCGCTCCAGGTCTTGATACTGGATCGGCCAATCGCGCGCGATGCCGTACACGCTGCGCAGCTTGAAATCGTTCGGCAGAAAGCGCCAGGTGGAAGCCGCCCAGTGCCACGTCGTGCCACCCACCGCACGGATGTATTGCGAGTCGAATTTGTGCTCGCCCTTGAGGATCAGGTAATCGTTGGGCGGGCCGTACTCCGGATGCGGCGCCCATGAGGTGGACGGATACGGCGCCATGAAGTCCATCTTGTCGGCCTGATTGCGAAAGCGCTCGACGATCTCCCAGCGCGGCAGGCGCGGGCCTGCTTCGAGCATCAGCACCGACTTGCCCGCGCGCGCCAGCTCGTACGCCACCAGTGCCCCGGCCACGCCGGAGCCCACCACCACAATGTCAGCTTGTTGGGTATCAGGCATCAGGTTTGCCTCTCGACGGGGGGCTCGGCCCAGAAGCCGGGCTGGTTGGGGCAATACGTGCGGATGACCAAGGTGTCGGACACCACGCCGTACATCAGCGCCTGCTCGTACGTGACGACATTGCCGTCGACCACGCCCACGTACCACGCCTCCAGAATCTGCAGCGCAGTCTTCTGCTGCGCATCCGACAGCGAGCCCGCCGCCAATGCCTGCGCCAGCGGCCGCAATTGCGCGGCAAAGTCCGCGCTGGATTTGCCCAGCGCCGCCAACAGCCGCGTGCCAACGGCACGATCCAGCGCCGGCCGCGCTGTGAGCGCCTGTGACAACGCCATGAACGCATCCAGCGATTCACCGGGTGCCTGGGCCACCGCGTGCAGCACCTGCGAGCCCACCAGCCCGGCCGCAGCCAACGCCAGCGTGCCCTGCAGCCACTGGCGGCGCGTCAGGCCGGCGGAGGTATCAGGAGAATAGGAACGGGGGGCCATTTCGACATCCTGTTGAAACTTCTGCGGGGGGATGGGCGGGCGCCTCTGCCGAACGCCCTTGACTAGCCAATATAGGCGGCGCAGAACAGATCGCTAGAACATGCCGCCTAGCGCAAACCGTGCCAGCTCCTTGCGTACAAGCAAACGGCGGGGAGCTCGGTTTGTCTATACTCGGCCCGTTCGCACGTTGCTCCCTTGCCGCATATGACTTCCATTGCCGATATCCGCACCGAATACGCCCGCGCTTCGCTCGACATTGCCGACGTGGACGCCAACCCCCTGCGCCAGTTCCGCCGCTGGTTTGACGAGGCCCTGAAGGCCGAGGTGGCGGAGGTCAACGCCATGTCGCTGGCCACGGTCGACGCGCAGGGCCAACCATCAGCCCGCATCGTCCTACTCAAGAACCTAGACGAGCGCGGCTTCACGTTCTTCACCAACTACGCCAGCCACAAGGGCGAGGAACTCGCCGCCAACCCGCGCGCTGCGCTGCTGTTCCACTGGATCGGGCTGGAGCGGCAAGTGCGCATCCAGGGCATCGTCGAAAAGGTGAGCGAGGCGGAAAGCGATGCCTACTACCACTCGCGCCCGCTCGGCTCGCGCCTGGGCGCGTGGGCGTCGGAACAAAGCAGCGAAGTCCCGGACCGTGCCACGCTTGAGGCACGCGAGGCTGAATACAGCCAGCGTTTTGGCGNGGCCCCGCCACGCCCGCCGCACTGGGGCGGCTATCGGTTGCTGCCCGAGCGGCTGGAATTCTGGCAAGGGCGCCCGTCGCGGCTGCACGATCGGCTGGAATATCGCAAACAGGCCGACGGCACCTGGAAGATCGTCCGCCTCGCACCCTGACCCCCGTCCAAACGGCCGAGCGCAACGCGCTATTGCGCATTGCGGCATCCCCGGCATGGCGCTTGCTGCCCAGCGGATTGAGGTGGCCAGCGCCTGTAAGACCCGCACAGCACAATGGGAAAGTTTGTCGTAAGCTAATGTGATCCGTTCGGGCGGCAATCCGATGGCCGCCCCGAAACCGTGCACATCAGGGAGGCGTCGACATGTTTTTCCAACAGGCGATTGACCGCAAGCTCGAACAGTGGATTCACGACATCCGCGAGTCCGCCAACCTCCCGGTGCGCCTGCGGTTATGGAATGGTGACCAGTACGAGTTGGGCCGTTTCGACCAGCCACGCGTCACCCTCACGGTGCGCGAAGCCAGCGCCCTGCCGCTGCTCCTCTCCCCCACACTCAACAACCTCGGCGAAGCGTACGTCCAGGAAAAGATCGACCTGGAAGGCAAACTGGCCGACATCATCAGCGTGAGCTACGGGTTGGCTTCTGCGGCGGCCGCCAAGAGCGGCAATGCGCTGGCCCGCGTGGTCCGCCACTTCTCCCACACCAAGGAAGGCGACAAGGAGTCGATCCAGTACCACTACGACGTCTCCAACGACTTCTACAAGCTGTGGCTTGACCAAAACATGGTCTACTCGTGCGCCTACTTCGAAAACGGCAACGAGACGCTCGACGAGGCGCAGCTCAAGAAGATCGACCACATCCTCACCAAGATCCGCCTGCAGCCCGGACAGACGCTGCTCGACATCGGCTGCGGCTGGGGCGCGCTGGTGCTGCGCGCGGCGCAGAAATACGGCGCGCGCTGCCTTGGGGTAACGCTGTCGCAAAACCAGTACGACCTGGCACGCGAACGCGTCAAGGCCGCCGGTCTGGAAGACCAGATCGAAATCCGCATCCAGGATTACCGCGACCTCACCGGCCAGTTCGATCGCATCACCAGCGTCGGCATGTTCGAGCACGTCGGGCGCAAGAACCTGCCGGGCTATTTCCGCCGCATGCATGATCTGCTCGCCGATGACGGTATCGCCATGAACCACGGCATCACCTCTTCCGACCCGGCCGGCGGCGAAACGGCCATGGGCGGCGGCGATTTCATTGATCGCTACGTCTTCCCGCAAGGCGAGTTGCCCCACATCTCGCTGGCGCTCTCCGCCGCGCAGCAGGGTGGTCTGGAAGCGCTTGACGTTGAAAGCCTGCGCCGCCACTATGCGCGCACGCTCGAGCACTGGGCCGAGCGGTTCGAAGCCAACGGCGAGACCATCCGCAACATGGTCGGCGAGAAGAAGTACCGCATCTGGCGCGTCTACCTGGCCGGTTGCGCACACGCCTTCGATGCCGACGAGATCTCGATCTTCCAGACCGTGCTGCAGAAGGCCGGCAAGTCGGCGACATCGATTCCGTGGTCGCGCCGCTATATCTACGATTGATTGCTTGACCACCACACCAGCCATCGACGATCTGTTCGGCACGCCGCCCGCGCTCAATGACACGGCGGCAGCCGAACCGACGCCTCCCACCGCCAAACCCAAGCGCTCACCTGCGCGACAAGGCGTGCAGCCGGCCACGGTCGCGCCCCAAGTGACAGCGCTTGCGCAGCGTCTGCTGCGCGGACTGCCTGGATTGCGCATTGGCACATCGTCGTGGTCGTACCCGGGGTGGGATGGGCTGGTGTATGCGGGCGAGTATTCCGATTCCATGCTCGCGCGCAAAGGCTTGGCGGCCTACGCGCAGCATCCGCTGCTGCGCACGGTCAGCATTGATCGTGGCTTCTATTCGCCGATTCCGCTGGCCGATTACGTGGCCTACGCGGCGAGCGTGCCCGAAGATTTCCGCTTTGCCGTCAAGGCAACGTCCGCCGTGTGCGATGCGTGGATCCGTGAATCGGACGGCCGTGGCCGCATGGCCAATCCCGCCTTCTTGAACGCTGAATTCGCCATCCGCGATTTTGTCGACCCGGCCACGCGCGGACTCGGCATGCGCTGCGGACCGCTGGTGTTTCAGCTCTCGCCGCTCGGTGCATTGGCGGAGGATGCCACCGGCTTTGTGGAGCGGCTTGAAGCCTTCCTGGCCGCGTTGCCCCCGCTCGATCCGCAACTGAATCCCGATGCCGTGTATGCGGTGGAACTGCGAGATGCGACGTTGCTCACGCCACGCTTCATCAAGATGCTGCGCGCAGCCGGCGTGCGGTATTGCGTGGGGCTGCATGAACGGATGCCTGCAGCGGATCGGCAAGCCGCTGCAGTTGCGCTGCTGGATGAGGGCGCGGGCGGCCCGCTGGTCGTGCGCTGGAACCTGAACAGCCGCTATCGCTACGCGCAAGCCGAAGCGGCGTACAAGCCGTTCAACAAGCTCGTCGATGAAGACCCGTTCTCGCGCGAGACGCTGGCCGACATGGCCGTGGCCGCGCTCGCTGCCGGGCGCAAGGTGACGATCCTGGTCAGCAACAAGGCCGAAGGATCATCCCCGCTGTCGTGCATCAAGCTGGCCGAGGCCATTGCCGCGCGCCTGCCGGCCGACGCTGCGTAGCCTCGGTNTCCTCCCTCAGCCCTGCAAGCGGTGCGCGAACTGCTTGCGGAACTTCGCNACCTTGGGCGAGATAACGAACGCGCAGTAGCCCTGTGCCGGGTGATCGCGGAAGTAGTTCTGGTGCTCNTCCTCGGCGCNCCAGAACGTCACCTTGCCGTCAGTGGCGTCCGCCAGCTCCGTCACGATGGGCGCTTCGAAGATGTCGCTACCGCCAAGTTCGTCGATGGCCGTGCGGGCTGTCGCCAATTGCTCGGGCGTTTGCGCAAAGATGGCGGACCGGTATTGCGGGCCAACATCGTTGCCCTGACGGTTTGGCGTCGTCGGGTCGTGGATGGCGAAGAAGATGTCGAGAATCTCGCGATACGGAATCACCGCCGGGTCAAACTGCACGGCCACCACTTCAGCATGGCCGGTGTCGCCGTTGCAGACAGCGCGGTAGCTGGGTTGATCGACGTGGCCGCCGGCATAGCCGGACACCACGCTGCGCACGCCTTGCACCTGCTGGAACACGGCCTCCAGGCACCAGAAACAACCTCCGCCCAGGACAGCGGTTTCGAGAGCACGTTGTTCGGTCATTCGGTTTCTCCTGCTGGGTTGGATGGGATGCCATCAGTCGGCCAAGGGCGCCTATCCTGACACAAGCGCGGGTGCGCGCGCTGCCATATGTACACGACATCACGCAAAGCCCTACCTCCGGGCGGCCCTATTGGGCGTCCGTTACAATTGAGGTATTACTTTCGGTCGTTTGCATGGATCAACCCGGAGCCATTCCCATGGATGCGCGCGACAGCGAACCTTCTGCGCGCAAACCGTCGGCACATCGACGTCAACAGAGCAGCGCCGCCCCGCCTGATTTTGATGCTGCGCATTTCCGGCGCGCGCTGTCCCAGTTTGCCACCGGCGTGACCGTGGTCACCACGCGCTCTGAAGGTGGTCATGGCAAGCCGGCGTTCGTCGGCGTGACGGCCAGTTCGTTCAATTCGGTGTCGTTGGACCCGCCCCTTGTGCTGTGGAGCCTCGGCACGCAGGCGAACTCGTTTCCGTTGTTCCACAGCGGCTCGCACTACGTCATCAACATCCTGTCGGCCGACCAGCTGGACTTGTGCAAGCGCTTCGCCACGCTCAAAGGCGACCGCTTTGCCAACGTCGATTACGCCCTCAGCCCGACCGGCCTGCCGATCCTCGCGCAATCCCTGGCGTGGTTCGAATGCCACAACCGCAGCCGTTATGACGAAGGCGACCACGTCATCTTTGTTGGCGAGGTGGAGCGCTGCGGCGTGGTCGATCCGGATGGCGCCCCGCTGATATTCCACCGCGGCGCGTTCTCATCGCTCAAGGCGATCNGCGACTAGCCACCCTTCGGGCGCTTGCCCGCGCCCGCCCCGGCCTCCAACGGCCGCACGCCGCGCGATTCCATCAGCAGCGCCAGCCCGCCTTCCCGGTCCTTGATCGTGCGCAGGACGATGTTGGAGCGGATGTCCATCACGCCCGGCGTCTTGTATAGCCGCTCGATGATGAACGCCGAATAGTGCTGCAGCGTGGGCGCCTGCACGCGCAGGATGTAGTTGCAATCCCCGGTGATGATGTAAGCGGCCACGATCTCGGGCCAGCTCTGCACGGCGGCCATGAAGGTCTCGTGCCAGCCGGTCACGTCCTGCCGCATCGACACCTGCACGATGGCCTCCAACTCCAGCCCCAGCGCCGTCCGGCCCAGTTGCGCCCGATAACCGGTGATGGCGCCGCCTTCTTCCAGCATCCGCACGCGCCGCAAACACGCTGATGGCGATAGCGCCACACGCTCGGCCAGGTCCTGGTTGCTGATGCGGCCGTCTTCCTGCAAGACCTGGAGAATCCGCAAATCTGTGGTGTCGAGTTGCATCTGTCGTTGTTCTTTGCGCGATTTCTTTGATACGTTGCATTTTATGCGAATTTATCGAAATCACACGCACGATTATGCAAACCCATTGCGCGTGGATTTCCCTATCATTTCGGCACGGATTCACGCTTTTTGACACGCGTTTTCAGCCCGGGAGCCGCCTTGGAACGCACTTTGTGGGACATCAGCCCCGCCCTCTCGACCGCCACGCCCACCTGGCCCGGCGACACGCCGTTTTCGCAGGAAATTGCGTGGAAGCTCGAGGGTGACTGCCCAGTCAACGTTGGGCGCATCACGCTGTCGCCGCACACCGGTGCGCATGCCGATGCGCCGCTGCACTATCACGCAGACGGCGCTGCCATCGGGCAAGTGCCGCTGGACGCGTACCTCGGCCCCTGCCGCGTCATCCACTGCGTGGGTGCCGCGCGCGTTGAGCCGGAACACGTGCGTGATGCGCTGACGGACACCCCGCCCCGCGTGCTGCTGCGNACGTACGCGCAAATGCCGCAGACCACNTGGGACGACCACTTCGCCGCCGTCGCGCCCGAGACGATCGAGCTGCTAGCCGCGCACGGCGTCAAGCTCGTCGGCGTCGACACCGCCTCGCTTGACCCGCAGACCTCCAAAACCATGGACGCGCACCACGCCGTCGGCAAACACGGCCTCGCCATCCTCGAAGGGCTGGTGCTCGACGAGGTGCCGGCCGGTGATTACGAACTGATCGCCCTGCCGCTCAAGTTCGCCACGCTCGACGCGAGCCCCGTGCGCGCCGTGCTGCGCAGCCTGCCTTGAACCTCAAAACAGCCACCCTCGACATGTCCATGACCCTCACCCGAAACGCCTGCCTCGAACGCGACGCGGCCGACCCGATCGCCCCGCTGCGCGAAGCCTTTGCGCTGCCCGACGGCGTGATCTACCTGGACGGCAATTCGCTCGGCGCCCGCCCGAAAGCTGCGCTGGCTCGCGCGCAGGAAGTNGTCGCCAANGAATGGGGCGACGGCCTGATCCGCAGNTGGAATTCNGCCGGCTGGTTCGAACTGCCGCGCCGCCTGGGCAACAAGCTCGCCCCGCTGATCGGCGCGCGTGAGGACGAAGTGGTCGTCACCGACACNACGTCGATCAACCTGTTCAAGGTGCTGGCCGCNGCGATTCGCGTGCAGCGTGAAGACGCGCCNAANCGCAAGATCATCGTCTCGGAAACGCACAACTTNCCGACCGACCTGTACATCGCCGAAGGCCTNGCCGACTTGCTGCGCGACGGCTACAAGCTGCGTCTGATCGATTCGCCCGACGAGCTGGAAGATGCGCTCGGTGACGACGTAGCCATCACCATGCTCACACA
>Ga0055541_1000426_pt1 | contig 12412 bp, 10 predicted proteins | sample Araplavi_mTSA_r2_2_FD_55169 | JGI IMG/M metagenome (GOLD analysis project Ga0055541, IMG submission 55169) | Arabidopsis root microbial communities from North Carolina, USA - plate scrape CL_Cvi_mTSA_r2 | ecosystem: Host-associated > Plants > Roots > Endosphere | place: USA: North Carolina | reverse complement strand
CGCGTGATCGACGTGAACCCGGCTTTTACGGTCACCACGGGCTATTCGGCGCAGGAGTTCAAGGGCCAGTCGAGCGACGCCATCCGCTCCGAATGCAACGAGCGCGCCGTGATTGAAGCGATGCGCGACGGCGTTTCANCCAAGGGCTCGTGGAGCGGCGAATACCTGATCCGCCGCAAGGACGGCAGCGAGTTCCCTGCNCTGCTCACCGTCGACACGTTTGCAGACAGCACGCTGGGCGAGCCGCGCCGGGTGGCGCTCATCCACGACATGACGGAGAAAAAGCGCGCTGAAGAGGTCATCTGGCGGCAGGCCAACTTCGATGCGCTCACCGATCTGCCCAACCGGCACATGTTCTACAACCGCCTGCGNCAAGAGATTGCGCGGGCGCGGCAGACGTCTACACAACTGGCGTTGCTGTTCATCGATCTGGACCGTTTCAAGGAAGTGAACGACACGCTCGGCCACGACCAGGGCGACATCCTGCTCAAGGAGATCGCGCGGCGCATCTCGGCCATCGTGCGCGGCACCGATACGGTCGCGCGGCTGGCCGGCGACGAGTTCACCATCATCCTGCCGGANCTGCCCGATGCCTCGGCGGCCACGCCCATCATCCGTAGCTTGCTCGCGCGCATTGCCGCACCCCTGCAGCTTGGCGAGGAAAGCGTGGAAGTGTCGGCGAGCATCGGGGTGGCGCTGTACCCACGCGACGCCGACAGCGCGGAATCGTTGCTCGTGCGCGCAGACCAGGCCATGTTTGCGGCCAAGAGCGCGGGACGCAATCAATGGGCCGCTTTTACCCCGGCATTGCAGCGCGCCGAACAGGAGCGCCTGCGCGTGACCAGCGACTTGCGCGTGGCGCTGGCGCAGGGCCAGCTTACGGTGCATTACCAGCCCATCGTCGATCTGCTGACGGGCAAGGTCCGCAAGGCAGAGGCACTGATCCGCTGGCGGCATCCCGTGCGGGGCGAGATCGATCCGGCAGACTTCATTCCGGTGGCTGAAGACAGCGGGCTGATCGTCGAGATCGGCAAATGGGTGCTGAACAGCGCTGGATCAGCTCACGGAATGGCACACCACGCTCGACAGCACGCTGCAGGTGTCGGTCAACAAGTCACCGCTTGAATTCCGCGCGCACCAGTCGGGCACCGAATCATGGCCCAAGGTGGTGGAGCGCCGAGGGCTTCCACCGCACAGCCTGGTCGTCGAAATTACCGAAGGCTCATTGATGGCCGATAGCGCGGAGGTGGTCGAACACCTGCACGAATTCCGGCGCGCGGGCGTGGACATCGCACTCGATGATTTCGGCACGGGGTATTCGTCGCTCTCATACCTGAAGCGGTTCGACATCGACTTCATCAAGATCGATCAGTCGTTCGTGCGCAGCCTCGCGCACGACCCGAAGGACATCGCTCTGTGCAGCGCTATCGTGGGCATGGCGCACGCACTGCGTATCAAGGTCATTGCAGAGGGCATCGAGACCGAAGAGCAGAAGGCGATTCTGGTCGCGGCCGGGTGTGACTACGGCCAGGGCCACCTCTTCTGCCCGCCGGTGCCGCCGGCAGCGTTTGAAGCCTTTGTGGCCAAAAACCAGCTTGCGGAGACTTAGGCGGCGCAGGGCACGCCACTTCGTTCATTCGGCGCCTATCTTGCTTCCATCAATTAGCCGCCGCGGCCAGCACCGGTGCCAGTGCCCACCACTGTGCGGTTCTTGCCTTCGTGCTTGGCCTGGTACAGCGCAATGTCGGCGGCTTCGATCAACGTGGCGGTCGGCACGTCGTGCACCGGACTCACCACCGCGCCGCCAATGCTGACCGTCACATATCCGCCCGTGGACGAATGCATGTGCGGCACCTGCAGGGCCTCAATCGCGCTGCGGATCTTTTCCGCCAGCAGCGTCAACCCCTCGGCGCTGTTGCCGGGCAGGACGACAGCAAATTCCTCGCCGCCAAAACGCGCCGCCAGGTCACCGGGGCGGCCGAGGCATGCTTCCACCGTGCTGCCGATGCGCTTGAGCACCTCGTCCCCAGCCACGTGGCCGTAGGTGTCGTTGTAGAGCTTGAAGTTATCGACATCGATCATCAGGAAGGACAGCGCCGTGCCCTCGCGCGCGCCGCGCCGCCATTCCGCGCTCAGATATTCGTCGAGATAACGGCGGTTGGCCAAGCCAGTCAGACCATCGGAGTTGGTCAGGCGGCGCAGTTCCAGATTGGCTTCGAGCAACTGCTGCTGCGATTGNCGCAGCGCGCGGTACGCCTCGTCACGCTGCAGCAGGTTGACGTATGAGCGCGAGTGGTAACGGATGCGCGCAAGCAGCTCGATGCGGTCCGGCAGCTTGACGAGGTAATCGTTGGCGCCCGCAGCAAACGCCGCGCTCTTGATGACCGGCTCTTCCTTGGTCGACAGCACGATGATGGGCACGTCGCGCAGCACCGGGTTGGCGCGGTAGTCGCGCACCAGCGTCAGGCCATCGGTACCCGGCATCACCAGGTCTTGCAGGATGACGGTGGGGCGCGTCTGGATGGCGGCAATCATCGCTTCGTCCGAGCGCGCGCAGTAGTGGAAATCGATGCGATCTTCACCGCCCAGGGCCTGACGAATGGCTTCGGCCACGATGGCTTGGTCATCTACCAGCAACACCATCACCGGAACATCGGCGGCCGCCGGCGTACGCAGCAGCGCGCGTGCGGCTTCCAGCGCGGCGTCCGCTGCAGGGATGGGCTTGGTTTCGTCCGGACCGTCCGGATCATCCGGCATCTCAGATGGGTGGTTGGTCATGTGATGCTCCCCGTTTCTGGTTATGTATGTGTGATGGTCGTGGCCGTGCGTGCTTCAGGCATGCACGAGCGTGATGAGTTCGTCGGCGATGCGGTCAAGCGGCAGGATGGCGCGCGCCGCATCGAGNGCNGCCGCNGCCTTGGGCATGCCGTACACCGCGCTGGTCGCCGCGTCCTGCGCGATGGTGTGATAACCCTTGGCGCGCATGGCCTTCAGGCCGATGGCACCGTCGCGGCCCATGCCCGTAAGCAGTACACCGATGGCGCTACCCCGCCAGTGTTCAACCACGCTGTGGAAGAACACGTCTACCGACGGGCGATATGGCGTGCTGACCGGCTCTGGCGTGTAGCCGAANGTGCCGCCGGGCAGCACATGCATGTGGTCGTTGGTGGCGGCAAGCAGCACCTCGCCTGCACGCGGGCGGTCGCCTTCCGCGGCCACGCGCACCGTCAGCGCAGTCTGGCCATTCAGCCATTCGGCCATCCCGGCTGCAAAGGCCTGGTCAACGTGCTGGATCACGGCAATGCCCGCGGCAAACTCTGCCGGAAGTTTGCCCAGCACGGCGGCCAATGCCGTGGGCCCGCCGGCAGAGGCGCCGATGGCCACCAGCGACACCGCGCCGTCCAGCGCGTTGGTGCAAACGCGCGGCCTGGGCGCAACGGGCTTTTCCAGCAGGCGGCCGATCTGGTCAATCTTGGTGAGCAACGGATGGTTGGCGTCGGCATCCGAGCCACCGCCGAGCGTGGGCGTATCTACGGCATCCAGAGCGCCCGCGCCCATCGCCTCGTACACACGCCACGCGTTGGCGCCCACGCTGCTGGTCACCACCAGGATCGCGCACGGATTGCGCGACGCCATGATCCGCCGGGTGGCTTCCACGCCATCAAAGCGCGGCATGATCAGGTCCATCAGCACCACGTCGGGCGGCTGCGCGGCGCAAAATTCAACTGCCTGTGCCCCATCGGTCGCCACCCACAGCACACGGTGCTCGGGCCGACGTGCGATTGTGCGGCGCATGGCTTCCACCGCCAGCGGCATATCGTTGACGATGCCGATATTCATGTCCGCGCTTCTCCAATCAGGTCACGCACTGCGTCCAGCAGCGCTTCATCGTGGAAACTGCCTTTGGCGAGGTAATAATCCGCGCCGGCATCCAAGCCACGACGGCGGTCTTCCTCGCGATCCTTGTAGGACACCACCATCACCGGCAGCGCCTTCAGTGCAGCGTCGCGCTTGATGAGCGTGACCAGCTCGATGCCGTCCATGCGCGGCATGTCGATGTCGGTAACGACGAGGTCAAAGTCTGCGCCGCGCAAAGCGTTCCAACCATCCATGCCATCCACCGCTACGGTGACGGCGTAGCCGCGTTTTTCCAACAGCTTGCGTTCCAGCTCGCGCACGGTGAGCGAATCGTCCACCACCAGCACGTGCTTGCGGTGCTGCACGGCCACGCCCTGCGCGCGCTGCACCTTGTCGAGCTGGCCACCGCGCACGAGCTTATCGACCGAACGCAGCAGGTCGTCCACATCAACGATCAGCACCGCGTCGCCGTTTTCCATCAGCGCACCCGCGGCGATATCACGTACCTTGCCAAGCCGCGCATCCAGCGGCTGCACCACCAGCATGCGCTCGCCCAGGAAGCGGTCGACGGCAATACCGTAAGTTTCGGCGCCCTCCCCAATCACGACCACCGGCACGCTGTCGCGCGCCTCGCCCGGCGGCTGCGTGCCGAGCAACTGATGCGCTGTCACCAAACCCACCGGACGACCTTCGAAGCTGAAATGCTGCTGCCCTTCGAGCATGTCGATCTCGGGGCGGGCCAGCTCGAGTGTGCGTCGCACGTAGGCCAGCGGAAACGCATAGGCCTCGCCGCCCACGTCCACCAGCAGGCTGCGGATGACGGACAGCGTGAGCGGCAACTGCAGCATGAAGCGCGTGCCGCGCCCCGGCTCGTTGTGGATGCGAACGGTGCCGCGCACCGCCTTGACCACCTCGTGCACAGCATCGAGCCCGACACCGCGGCCGGACACATCCGTCACGTGTTCGCGCATCGAAAAACCCGGCAGCAGCAGGAAGTCGAGCAACTCGTGATCCGACAGACGGCTGGCGGTGTCGGCGTCGGACAGACCGCGCCGTACCACCGCAGCACGCACGGCTTCCAGATCAATGCCGGCGCCATCATCTGCCACGGTAATCAGCAGCTTGCCGGCACTGTGACGCGCTTCCAGGGTGATGGTGGCTTCAGACGCCTTGCCCTGCGTCTCGCGGGCTTCGGGCGTTTCCACGCCATGGTCGACGGCATTGCGCAGGAGGTGGCCCAGCGGGGCGTCGAGCATATCGAGGATGTCGCGGTCAACCTGCGTGGCTTCGCCGACGATGTTGAAGCGCACCTGCTTGCCCAGCGAGCGTGCCAGATCGCGCACCACGCGCGGATAGGCGTGCGTCGCGTCGCCAAACGGCCGCATGCGGCATTGCAATGCCTCGTCGTACAACTGCTGTGCAAGGTGGGTGCTGCGACGGTCGAAGCGGTCAAGGTCGTCGATGTGCTCGCCCAGCGTCTGCTGCATGTGGCCGAGCATCTGGCGCACGTCGTTGAGTGCTGCGTGCATGTCGGCGTCAGCATGCTGGTCGCGCCGTTCGACCAGCGTTTCGTAGAGTGCGTCGAGCGCCAGCGTGGCCGCGCGGTGGCTGCGTTTGACGCGCAGCATCGATTCACCGAACGGTTTGAGCCAGCGTGATTCGACCAGCGATTCGCCCGACAGGCTGAGCAGACGGTCGAGGTTATCGGCACGCACGCGCAGCATGCGGTGCGGATCGCGCGTNNTGNCGATGGGCGCACGATGCGGTGCGGGNGCNGCCGGCTCTGGCGCTGGTACGGGCGCAGTCGACAAGGCGGCCACCTCGGCGTTCAACAGCGCCAACGCCGCCTTCATCNTGGCATCTTCGGCAGCCGCGTCAGGATTGGCAAACGTTGCAGCNACAGGCGCAGCGGCGGCACGCTCCGGCGCAGAAAACGCAGCCAGCACGGCCTCTACTTCGGCGCGCGGCAGCTGGCCTGCGGTGCCGGGCTGGCCGACGCGCAGCAACAGATCCGTGCCACGCAACAGCACGTCGATATGCGCGGCGGTCAGCACGAGCGTGGCGCGCTGTGCAGCCACGAACCACTCCTCCATGCGGTGTGCGACGTCAACGCCGTCCTGCAGGCCGACGATGCGCGCGGCGCCCTTGAGCGAATGCGCGGCGCGCATGCAGGCTTCCAGCGCGGCGGCATCGGNGGGTGCGCGCTCCAGCGTCAGCAGGCCAGTCGACAGCACACGCGTCTGCGTCTGCGCTTCCTCATGGAACAGCGCCAGCAAGGATTGGCGGCCCAGATCGTCATCCACGCTCATCGCAGACTCCGGGCAATCGAGTCGAACACGCGATCGGTGTCGAGCAGGCCAATGGTGGCATCGCGCCACGCCAGCACGCCACGTGCGTGGGCCGTGGTGGCGTGCGTGAGTGTGGACGGCANCGGCAGCAGCGCGGTGGCTGGAAAGCGCAGCACGCCTTCCACCTCGTCCACCGGAAAGACGGCCGATTCGTCACGGTGTGCAGCCACCAAGAGCCGCGCATAACCATTGCGCCCGGCGTGTTTGCTGCCCGCATGATCCAGGCCCAGCAGCTCGCCCAGTGATACCGCCACCGTAAGCGCCCCGCGGATGTTGACCAGCCCCAGCACCACCCGGTTACGCCGATGCGGCAACGTGTGGATGGCGCGCGGCGTGTCGATCTGCCGCAACGCGGTGGCCGGCAGTGCGAGCCATTCGTCAGCGATACGGAATACGAGCGCGGCCAACTCCGTCCCCGCGTGCTCCGGGGTACGCAGCGGAGCAGCCGTGCGATGCGCCCGCGCGGCAGCTTCCAGGTCGGCATCGGTCAGCGCCCGATCCAGCAGCGCGGCGGCCCCGTCTTCAAAGATTGGGCAATTCAGGCAGCGCGAATACTCGGCCAGGCGCGGGCAGGATTGATCGCCGCGCGTGCCGATGCGGTTCCAGCAGTCATCAACGAGCGTGGTAACGCCCGCGTGGTCATGGACGGCGTGCGCCATGCGTTCCTCGTGTGTGCTCCGGTGTTTCGGATTCGGATGATGCGGATGGTGTCTTGCCCTGGCGTGCCAGCGCGCGCTCCGCACGCAGCATCAGCTGGCGTGCGGCCACGGTATCGCCGGCCACGTCGAGCAGCGCGGCAAGGTGGGTTAGCGCTTCGTAGTGCGCGGGTTCCAGGTACAGCGCCTTGCGGTAAAAGTCGCCTGCATCCGCGTGGCGCCCGCGTGCATCGGCAATCAGGCCGAGCAGGTAAAACGTATCGGCTTCGGGTGCGCGCAGGTTGGCGATCTCCAGCGCCACGCGCTCGGCTTCGTCAAGATTGCCGGCGTCGGCCAGCCGCCGTGCGTCGGCCACCGTGGGCCGCTCGCGCAGCATGGCTTCCATCTCGGGAATGACGGGCGACAAGGGCCGCANCGCAAAAGTGGGCGCTGGGTTGGGCCGGGGCGGGGTCTGCAGGCGCGCCGCCACGGGGCGCACCGGCACCGACGGTAACGCCACGCCGGGCAATCCCACCACGGAAGCCNCATGCTCGGNCGGCAGCGGCAAACGGAACGGCAACGGCGCCCGCGCACCCGTCTCACTTGNGGCCGTGCGTTGAAATGCAAACGCCAACGGAATCCGCGCTGAACTCATCGCGTGACGCATCATCAGGCCCGTTTCAGCAGGGCCGACGAAGATCATGCCGTCTTCCGCCAGTTGTGAATCGAGCCGGCGAATCGCCTGGTCCTGCGCGTCGCGGTGGAAGTAGATCAGCACGTTGCGGCAGAAGATGAAGTCGTAACATGTGTCGTCCGCCGGTGCGTCAGCCAGGTTGGCTTGCGCAAAGCGCACCAGTCCGCGCACGGTATCGCTCAACTGCCAGATGCCGTCGGCCTCGGTGAAATGCCGATCGCGGAAGGTCAGCGGATGGCCCCGGAAGGCATTGCGCCCATACACCGCGCGCCGTGCCTGCTCAATGGCGCGCGCGCTGATATCGATGGCGTCGATGGTGAACCGAGCGGGATCGATGCCGGCATCGAGNAACGCCATCGCCGCAGAGTACGGCTCTTCGCCCGTCGAGCATGGCGCACTAAGGATGCGCAGTACCCGCATCGGCTCGCGCGCAAGTTTTTCGCCCACCACGCGCGCCAGCGTGACGAAGGCTTCGCGGTCTCGGAAAAACCAAGTCTCGGGCACCACCAGCGCTTCGATCAGCGACTGCCGTTCTTCGGGTGCGGTGTTCAGGCGCAGCCAGTACGCGTCGAGCGCCGCCGCGTCCAGCGTCGTCGGCATGCCGCGCCCGGCCAGCATTGCGCGCGTGCGGTCCAGCACGGCGCGCTCCAGCGCGTTCGTGCCGAGCGACGGCGCATCAATGCCCGTCTCGTGCGAGAGCCAGGCTCCAAAGCGGGGATCGACGGCCACCATGACGATCAGCCAACGGTAGCCGGAAACAGCAATGCACGCACTTGCGCGTCGAGCATCGCCTCGGTATCGACCCGCTGCACGAGGCCATCGCCCAGGCTTGCCACGGGGCCGAGCCAGCGTGCATTGGGCGTGGCGACACCGCTGTCGGCAAAGTGCGCATCGTCGATACGTCGCGTGTGCGTTGCGTGTTCGAGCATCAGGCCGAGCAGCGGTGCTTCGTCGCCGCGGGAACCGGATTCATAGCGCACCAGCACCAGACGCGTGGAACGCAACGGCCGCGCAGGGCGGCCCAAGGCAAGCTGCGGCACGTCGATCACCGGCACAGGTGCGCCATGCCGTTCGATCACGCCCGCCACCCACGCAGGCGCACCCGGAATCGACTTGGTGGCGGCCAAGGGCAGCACTTCAGCAATCTGCGCCACGTTGAGCGCATAGCGGTCGCCATCGAGCTGGAACAGGAGGTAAAGCATGGCGATTCTCGCTACGGCAAAAACACGTCAATGCGGATGCGCTGCGGGTCAGGCTTCGATCTTGAAGCGCGACACGCCGGTACGAAGCTGGTTGGCCACCAGCGTCAGGTCGTCAATCGCCTGCGACGACTGGCGCAGCGATTCCGCCGTCTGCTGTGCTGCTTCGGACAACTGCGACAGCGCCTGCGTAATCTGCTCGGCACCCGTCGCCTGCGTCTGCATGCCTTCGTTCACCATCTGGAAGCGGGGCGCCAGCGTCTGCACCTCGGTAATGATCTGGGAGAGCTGCGTGCCGACCTGCTGCACGTCACGCATACCGCGCCGCACCTCTTCCGAGAACTTGTCCATGCCCATCACGCCAGCGGAGACGGCCGATTGGATTTCCTTGACCGTCTGCTCGATGTCGTAGGTGGCGACTGCCGTCTGGTCAGCCAGTCGGCGGATTTCCGTGGCCACCACCGCAAACCCGCGGCCGTATTCGCCAGCCTTCTCCGCCTCGATGGCCGCGTTGAGCGACAGCAGGTTCGTCTGGTCGGCCACCTTGGTGATGGTCGACACCACCTGGTTGATGTTGGTCGCCTTCTCGTTGAGGATGGCCAGCTTGGCGTTGACCGAACCTGCAGCTTCCATCACGCCGCGCATGGTGTCTTCCATGCGGTTCAGGCCGCTCTGGCTGGCGCCGGCCAGCGTGGCGGATTGCTCGGCCACGCTCGATACCTCGTTCATCGTGCGCAGCAGGTCGCGCGAGGTGGCAAAGATCTCGCGCGACGTTGCGCCGATCTCGGTGGTGGTCGCGGCGGTCTCGGCGGCGGTGGCCTGCTGCTCCTTGGAAGTGGCGGCAATCTCGGCCACGGACGTCGTCACCTGCAGGGACGACTTCTGCGCCTGCGACACCAGGCTCGCCAGCTCTTCGGCCATGCGGTTGAAACCTTCTTCCAGCGTGCCGAACTCATCATTGCGGCGCAGATCGAGCCGGCCCGACAGGTTACCGGTGCGCATGTCGTCGTGGGCACCCACCACACGGGCCATCGGCACCGTAATTGCCTTGAACAGCGCATAGCCCAACACCACCGCGGCCAGCAGCACCACACCCAGCGCTACGGCCAGCGTGATCTCGGTGCTCTGTACCGAGCTGCGAATCTGCTGCGCCGATTGGTCGGCTACCGCGCGGTTATCCGTCACGAGCTGTTCGGCAAGGTTCACGGCCTCTTCCCAGGCAGGTATGGCATGTTGCGCCACAGCCTGCGCAGCCGGCCGGGATTTGGCTGCCTGTTGCACAGCGTCGTTGAACATGGCCAGGTATTTGTCGATGGCGGCGCGATACNTGCGGAACCGCTGGCGNTCATCCTCACGGAAGATGGTGGCCTCGTAGGCGGCCGAGTATTGATCCAGCTCTCGCACNCTTTTGGCCGCGCGATCCAGGTCGCGCCGCACGACATCNGCATCGGTATCGACAAACAATGCACGTTCGAGCATCGCCTGGCTATTGCGCGTCGCTGCGCGCAGCGATGTGGACAAATACAAACCCGGTACCGAATCGCGCTCCAGGCTCATGGCCTCTTCGTCAATCGCGCGAAGCCGCGTGTACGACACCGCCGCCATGATGACCATCAAAATGAACAGCACACCGAAGCTCAAGACGATGCGGTTGCCGAGTGAAAAGCGGCCGCCGCGAAGCATGCCTGACAGGGTTGCGTTGCTGATGCGGGGCGTCGCAGAGACCATGNTTGAAACCTAGAAGAAACCGACAAGAAAGCCGTGGCGAAAAAGACGTGAAAGCGGCCCAGAGCGCGCCACACAGAAGTGTTTGGAATGGTAAAGGAACGTATCGGTCACCGGAACCGAAACCTGTGTGATTCCGCGTCAATACAAGGGTAAGCCCCTGCCNGGTCAAGGGTGANGCGCCGCCGATTGAGCACAGGCGAGCACTCGGGGCCCTCCCCGCCGGAGCCCTCAGCNGCCGCGCACTGCCCGCGCAAACGCTTGCACCACGTCGGCAGACGCNTCGGTGATGGCCCAGTAGCCCATGCCGGCGCTGCGCCAGGCCATCAACTGGTAGCCGCGCTCGGTGCGCAGCGCGGGTTCGGTGTCGCTGCCGGCCTCGGGGCGTACGTACAGGTCCACCGGATGCTGCGCTGAGCGGTAGACCAGCACCGCCACCGGGCGGCCGTCGATGTAGTCCAACCGGCCGCCGATGAGGGGGAACCCGCGTGCTGCAAGGTCGGTAACGGGCGGCGCATAGTCGATGCGGCCGTTGAACCACGGCTTGACCGTGTGCCGATCGGACGACAGCACATCGGTCTCCCGCGCGCCCAGCAGCGCCCGCACGTGGCTGGCGGTGATGTCGTGCGCGGTGAGCGCAGCCGTATCGGGCCGGCCCACCAGCACGCCCACACCGAGTGCCACGGCCGCGAGCGCGCCAGCGCCCAATCCCAAGCCGAGCCCCCGCGATGGCGTGATCAACCAATTAGCCAAGCGCTGCCATGGCGATTCCGACTGGCGCGGCGCGCGCGGGCGGGGCGATTCGGGGCGCACGCCAGCCTCCNCCTGCACGGCCTGCAATACACGCTCGCTCAAACCAGGCGGCGCCTTCCTGTAGAGCGCCGGCGCACGCAGCCCCTGCCGCAGCGCACGTACCACGCCATCGTGGCGCGCCGCAATGTCGGTACATGCGGCACACGTGGCCAGATGCGTTTCCATGCGCAGGCTGTCGGCNNCTCCGAGTTCGCCATCGGCGCGGGCAGCCAGCAACGCGCGGATGTCGTCACAGTTCATGGCGGAACTCCTTGGTGCTGTTTCCCAGACCGCCCGACGCCCGGATGGGTGTCACATTTGTGCGCAGCGGTGCGTTGTCTTCCGTAAGCAGACGTGCGAGCTGCTGCCGCGCACGTGCCAGCCGCGACATGACCGTGCCGACGGGCGCGTCCACCACGGCGGCAATGTCGCGGTACGGCAGGTCTTCCAGCTCGCGCAGCACGAGCACCTCGCGATACGGCACCGGCAACTGCGCCAGCGCGGCATGCACGCGGCGCACATCGTCGATGCGGGCGAGCAGCGCAGCGGGGTCGACGCCATAGCTGGCGCTGTCGTCGTTCGCCTGGCCTGCTGCTGCATCGTCATCCCACGGCTGGGCCGGTGCCTGTTTGCGGCGCGCGCATTCCGAGAACCACGTGTTGCGCACGATGGCCAGCAGCCATGGGCGGCCGTCCCCACCGCGAAACCCGCCAAACAGCCGGAACGCGCGCAGGCAGGCTTCCTGAACGATGTCGTCGGCGTCTTGTGCGTCGCCCGAGAGCCAGCGCGCCAGGTTGTAAGCGGCGTCGACATGCGGCAGCACCGCCTGCGCAAAGCGCTGGGCGTCGGTGGGCAGATCGAGCGTGGGGTCTGGCAGGTCGGGCATGGCGGCCTGGAGGCGGTTGACCTCCGTATACCGGGGTGCAATCCAGTTTATTCCCGCCCCGAAGAAATTTTGTGAAAACGCGAATCTTATGGAATACGCGGGCACCCCAGCCGGTATGACAGGCAGGACCGGCGCTTCCTTCATTTCCATCGCGCTGGGCCGCTACCCAACTCAGTCATCTATTGCAGGGGACACCCATGAGCAAGCAACCCGGACGACGCCAGTTCCTGCAACTGGCCGCGGTCGGCGGTCTGGTGTACGCATCCGGCCTGCCC
>Ga0055541_1000419_pt1 | contig 12607 bp, 13 predicted proteins | sample Araplavi_mTSA_r2_2_FD_55169 | JGI IMG/M metagenome (GOLD analysis project Ga0055541, IMG submission 55169) | Arabidopsis root microbial communities from North Carolina, USA - plate scrape CL_Cvi_mTSA_r2 | ecosystem: Host-associated > Plants > Roots > Endosphere | place: USA: North Carolina | reverse complement strand
GTTTTGTGAATTGTTATATGATCTTACGCAAACAGTTAACCACATAATACTCGCAATAGAATTTTATCGGAGTATTAGAACTGAAAACGAAGTAACAGTTGCATTAAAAAAGATGGCTATCGACAAGGTAGCAATGCTCTTTTTTGAAGAGGCAAGAGTTGATCAGGTAATAAATAACTCTAGGTCCCCACTATCAATGATTAAATTAGAAGAGATTGAAGTAATTGATAAAAGAATTACCTTTACAATTATAGGACCATCAGAACGAGGTAATAAAAATGAACAATGGGCGAATTTACTTTTACGTCTCTGTATAGACAATATAATAAGTCCTATGACAATAAATCTAGAACATGTGATTGAAACGGTAGTTGTTAAAGTGAAAGACAGGAATGGATTAATGGGTAAAATCAAAGCTACAATCGATAAAAGTGTGAAAGACATAATCTTTTTCCCAGGTCCTAATAAAAGAAATTAATATCGAGAATGAAGAGTTTTCCATAAAGCATCTTTGCATTGCTTCATAAAGTAATGACGATTCGCGAGCAGCCATCTATTGCCTTAAAATAATTATGAGTACGTTACAAGTTAAGATTCATGATAACTTCATCCATTACGCTATCGGGAGACGTTAGTTCAATGGCTTAAAAGGTGAAGACCGAAACGACCCACCTTCTTTCCCTCATCCTTATTCATTGTAAATATCCTGAAAGTAGGAACCGCCTTGAGATTTATAAAGATGCCTACCCTCACATCCCTCCTCCTTTTTATTCTAAAAGTCTCTGGATGTTCCGAAAGACCTAACGACAGTAGTAGTGAAAGTAATAAAGAAAACTTACTTGAAGAGGATGGATCGTCAATGTGGAAAGACTTTATACATACATTTACTCAAGAATACAGCTTTAACACTCCCGCTACCGATAAAGAAGTAGTTCAGATCAGCGAGAAGCTCGGTGTTGCATGTCCTGAAGAACTATTGCAGCTGCTACTTGAAACAAACGGAATAGATGACGAGTTTGACTCACCCTTGATTTACTCAACAAAACGAATTGTAGATGTGAATGTTGAAGAGAGAACCTCTGAAGACAACAAGGAAATGGGACTATCCTTCGACGACATGTTGCTATTTTCCGATGCAGGAAATGGCGATTACTTTGGCTATACTATTAAAAATGGTATTGTTCAGGATGGAATTTTTGTTGCAGACCATGCAGAAGGCAGCAGAACAAAAGTAGCTACATCGCTTAGGGAGTTTATTAAAGGCTGGACTACAGGTGAAATTGCGATTTAAGTTTACAAATTGGGGCATCGGAACGGTGAATGAGACCAATACAAAAGCATTATCATCTATACCATCAAGACACAACTACAGCGTCGCTAACACTGAACTCTTCCCTCTACTCACTTACATCCAAACAGCCTTTGTACAATCTTGAACAAGTGTAATACACAAACTATAAAAGGGGTTAAACTCATGCGAGTGCAATGTCCTTGTTGCGGCTATTTTACTTTCGATAGCAAAGATGATGCCTTCTTTGAAATATGTGAAGTTTGCTTTTGGCAGTATGACGAAGTGGCTCATGATAAACACACAAGAATCTTTGGAGCAAATAAAGTATCCTTGGACCAAGCAAAGAAAAATTACAAAGAATTTGGTGCTTGTGAGACACGTTTCATAAATTCCGTAAGAGAACCCTACGAGTATGAATATCCCGAAAATAATTCGCCTTTGAACCAACAGCGAATCGCTTTGCCAAACATTGAAGAAGAAGAAATTCAAGAACAGCGTCATTATCATGATGTTTGGAATTGGGAAAGTGAGAATGGCTCGTGGATCATTGCAATGCAGAAAGCAGGATTGACACGAGAAATGATTGAGAACGTTTTTACGAACCGAGATCAAATTACGGGTTTGCACCCTGGGGATGTAGCTGCAGTTTGGTGGGAGTTTAAGAGCAAGAACGATTTATCTAGAGACTGAAGATGGTTCATATATATGGCCATCACATCTTTGAATTACAATCATGGAAGACTCAGAAGGATCAGCTTGGTCAGCTGATCCTTTACAATGGAAAAAATACAATTTCTCCCCCTTTAATACTAAAGCTTTATTAACACAAACAAACCCTGAATATCAACGTTTAGCTCTCTGTTCACCGACCCAAATCCCCCCTCTACTTCCTAAGTGCATCATCAGAATAATTTCTGGATTTTCATTATATATCACGCTCTCCCCTATCGCTATTTTGGTTATTGCGTTATCCTACATTCAGAAAGGAGGTTTCCAACATGAAATAAGAAGTCAATTCATTTGATTCCTAAACCGTTCCAAGAAAAACAAGTTCAGTTTTTGTACAAAGAGAGGAGCCCCCCATGTCGAAAGACGACTCTATAAATGAACCCAGTTATACATTCAAGAAATTCATTGCCGATAACACTGACGCAATCCGAGAACACTCCAACATGCAGCCAAAGTCAATAAGGCCAGATGACGAATGGGCTGAAGAACATGAATGGGATGAAATGCACGACGAGCTTTATCAATCTGAGGTTAGGGAGTTCATGGAGAGTCTGCTTAGGTCACGCTCGGAAGACAGTAAGGAGCGAGCGAAACAAGCCGTTGATTTACTGCGAAAGGTAAGGAGCAAGGCTCCTGTGGATGAGTATGCTGAGTCACAGCCACCTCAAACACCTGATAAGGAGGGATAGTACGAAGAACCTTCCGCATAACAACAACGAGAGTGACTGGTATCTGAAAACAAGAGGTTCAAGCGGTTACTGTGCTGTTCCAGTCAACGAGATCATCATAACGTCTGATGAGGATACCAAATTAGCACTTTATGCGGAGTGCATACAAACAAGAAGTATCGCTCCACTTGATGCTCTTTCTCTCTTCATACCAGAGTTTCATTTCATAACTACTGGTCATAAAATCAATTGGCGCGATGATCTGTTTCAAGGCGGTATTATTTATTGCGTTTATGAGGCTACAGAAATTCTTTATGTAGGTCAATCGTATATGCTTAGGTCTAGATTGTTGTACCACCACAAGGTCTATAGCAAAATAAACGACGATAACGTCACCATAAAAGGATACTTTGTTCCCTTTGACGTTGATCGTTTGATTTACGAATTGTTTTTAATCAATACTCTTAGAGCAAGGCTTAATAAGAAGAACCGCTTTTACTAATTTTTCAAAGCAGCCACATGATTTACGTGGCTGTACAGCTCAAGCATAATAAAAAATAAACCACTCCTCGATCCGCTGATCTGCCTTGCCCTCAATTGGAATTCATATTGGTCGGACGACTAGAAACCATTCCCCCCTCCTACCCTTCCCTAGCCTCCCCTTCTTTGAGATATCATAAAGTCTTCGTAGAGAGCCAATCAACACTTATAGCGACAATACCATTGCGAATATTAATACATAAATGCGCATAAAATTTCAGTGTATTTTGGAGTTCGACCATTCCAAAGCATGAATGTCGCAAAAGAACAATTTTGCGACATTCAAATTCTTATCCCTTCTTAAAATTAAGTCAATTACTTTGATAAATTTATTCATAATATACATTCTTATTTGAATGCAACAACTTCATTCTAATTTACCAATAGGTGTCCCAGTTTTAAAATAATATTTTATATATGAAATTAAAAATTAGTAAAATCTCTTTCTTCTTTTTCTCTTATTCTTTTTTTGTTTTACGAACGGATCTCCAGCTGATTCATAAATTAATGCAGGAGTCACTTGGTTGCTGGCTTCATAAAATTCCACTTCATTTTGTTTGAGCAACTTAAAAAAAGGGTCTTTTTCAAGAAAATCCACACCGTCTACTGGCTTAATCCAATTCTTTTTCATAGCTTCATAAGCTAATAACCAAAATTCAGAATAAAGGTTGTCTTCGTTTACTACTTTCCTCCAATTTGAAATATCTAACTTCTTAATCAATCCCGTTTCTTGTAGGTCTAGAGCTATTAGCGCCACTACACTATCCAGTACTTTAGAAATTTCTTTCGCTACTTTTGCATGAATCTTAATTCTTAATGTTTTACATACCCACAATGCCCATGATATTTCATGTGTATGAGAATATTGACAATGAAATTGGATAAGCTCAAACATTACCATAGATATTTTCTTTCTATTCAGCTTATATCCAAGGTTTTTATACGCTAATAGTACTTCTGTAACAATTGGTAGTACACTTGGTTCAGCCATGACCGATTTCAATAACAATGATTGATACAGCTCCCAGTATTCCTCTTCCACATTGCTATCCATTATTTCTATTAATGCATATTTTAATACCGCTTCATCTGGATATTGTATTGAAAGCTCAAAAGCTTTACTAAAATATGAAATTAATTCGTCATTTTTCAGTTCATGCCTCTGTCCTATTTGATACTTGGTTTGCCTTAATTCCAAAACCCATTTTGCCTCTAAAATATCTGGCAATTCTATTATTTTCGTCTTTTCAGCATTTAATTCTAACTCAAAATCCTTCAATATCACATGAAGTGTTGATAGTGCAAATTGCGCATCAGCCAAATTATTAAAATACAAATAATAATCATCAACAAACCTGAAACCCTTAACTTTAATTCTTTCTTTTTTTAATCTGTTCGTTAATTCAATATCAATCGCAGTCCCGATAATTTCAGAAAGTATAATTGAAGTATCAGGACCAATGGGAATTCCTATAGTTTGATTAGATTGGGTTTTTCTAACGAAATCATCTAGATCATCACCATATAATTTGACTTTTGTTTTAGAAAAAGCATTTTTCTTTGACAATTCCTTAGTGTGAAGAGCCCACGGTATTATATGAGTATAAAGAGTGGGGTAAAATCTAGATATATCTGCTTTTAGCAAATATCTTGAATCTGGCGATGAATTCGCTCTATATATTGGAATATCTGAAAGTTGAATCCTTCTATTTACAGCTCTTGACTCAGTACTTGAATCAAGATATGAAAAACTATCAATATCAGGTCGACTAAGCGAAATTTCTGATTTACCTATATAATGATTTATATATTCCCAATTTTCTTGGATAGTCTTACTTAGCATAATTTGATGCAACGGGTTTGGTATCGCTAAAAGTCTTCTCACATGCTTGACTTTGGGGATAGAATATACACAATATTTACTACTTTTTTTCACACTGTTAATGCCTTTTAGCTCTAAATAATGATTTGCTACAAAATCAGCAAGTTTTTTAGTTGTGAATGCTGGAACTAACTCGTACGGCAAATAGCCTTTGCTTATTAATATGCCTGTCATATCTGGAAAATTTAATTCCGTTAACCCTAAGAAATCATCCATTTACTTTTAACCCCTTTCTCAACCTTTAAGGGCAACTAATCTTAATTTATTTTGTATTCCTTAACTTGGTCCAAGTAGTTATAATTACCTATAAACATCCTAACATAATACATTTGAATTGAGATATTGATTTCGGAAAAAAACGAAAGAATTCAGCTTCTCACTTGCAGTTGGCTTTTCATTTTTGTTCACCTCTTACTTACTTTCAGCAAGTATGGGACAGCGTTTGAGGGTGCGTGGCTAAATCCACTCCTGGTCATAATCATAGTCTTGCTTGCCACAACTATCGGGATTCACATTTACTACGTCAGAGAGAAACTCAAGAAAGCCAAATTGCTGAGATCGATAAAATGAGCGGAACGATGTTTGAGCGCTATCTTGAGCAGTTCTTCAAGCGACAGGGCTGGCAGGTGAAGCGAACAGGTGGGAAGGGCGACTACGGAGTTGATCTTATACTCTCTTCAGCGACGAAGAAGATAGCCATTCAGGCTAAGCGTTGGAGGAAGAAACGTAGTCTACGAGGCGATACAGCAGGCTCATACGAGCAAGGATGTATGGTTTCAACGAAGCATGGGCGATCACCAATAGTGGTTTTACTGAACAGGCAAGGGATGGGGCTAAGCGCCTCGGAATTAAATTCTGGGATAGAGAGATTCTCATTGAACAGATGGCGAAGGTTAACGCAGCACAAACAGTTAATGTAATTACGCAGGATGATGTCGCTGAGGTAGCTATTGCACCTGCCACTGCTTTTACAAAGCATGAAGATGACTTATTTAAATGTGCCAGATGCGGCAAACCTGTCACGCATAAGGTTAAGGAATATTGCTTATCTGATCGGAAACGATTTAATGGGCGTATATATTGCTTTGATCATCAACGCTAACTTAATGAGGCTCCTCCAATGCAATGAACGCCGAGCATTGATCATTATTTCGTGAATCGATCTCCAAGTAAGATGTTTGGAAAAGTAACCACTTAATTCATTAGGTGCATCTCGCCATTAGATGAATTGCCTTTAGATATCCTTTTTAATCCATTTCAACTTCAGAGTTCCTTCTGTTGCCTTCAATATCTCATTTGAACCATCAAGTTTGTACCACCAATTTTCTTCATCTGTGTATTTAACAACTGTGCCATACTTCGCGAGGAATTTTGAATAGAATCGTTCACCAGCTTCCCTTTGTTTTTCTTTGACCCTAAATGCTCCTCGCCAATTAACTATGGCATTGATGACAAAGCCAATTATAAATGCATACAAAACAACCAAATTTACAATCTTCGGCGTTTTAAATAAGTACAGTAAAATGCTCAAAAATAAATATAGGACTATAAATCTGCAAATAAACCTTATAATATTCCAAACCATTTTGAAACTCCTTCACCCTCAGGTATACAGATCAAGACATATGCGGCCTTGCTAATCTAAATACAAATATATTTCCCTAGAGCAACTGAGTGATAAATTCCTTCTTTTCCCTTTTTATATATTGTATTAGAATTAGTGCTATAGAACAACACACTTTATATCAATAGTCCTACTAAAGTATGACGTTGGGAGAAGTAATCATGGGATTTTTCAAAAGCTTAGGCCAATTTGCAGGAGAAGTGACAGGTAAAGTGTTAGGTGGAACTGTTCGGGTAGTAGGTGAAGTAGCGGGGAGTCAATTCATCAAAGACATTGGTAATGGAGTCGAGAAAGCAACGATAAACACTGGTAAAACTGCTGGACAACTCGCTAGTGGTGTCTTCGATGTTGCTAAAGGAGTAATTAAGCAAGATGGTAATGTCGTAGACAGTGGCCTAGGCGACATTGGTGGTGCAATATCAAACACCGCTAAGGGCGTCGTATCATCAGCGAAGTATGTCTATAACAGTGGTAAAGATGTCGTTGTGGGAATCAAAGATGATGATATGGATAAAGTGAAACAAGGAGCAAAGGGCTTGGTAGCGGCTGCTGCAGTCAGCGTTATCGCTGTAGGTATTATTGATGTAGTCGATGGAGCTGACGTTATAGGAGAACTTAATGCTGCTGAAGCTGATGTAGATGGAGAAGTTATTGCGGACAGTGACCCTGCACCTACCACAGTAGAGCATACAGACTCAGGTTCAATCGATAACCCCAATACACATCACGTTACCCCTCATTATGTCGAAGGCTACTATCGTGCTGACGGAATATATGTCGATGGGTACTTCAGAGATGGTGACGGCGATACTAGCCTGAACACAACTGGTGGATACGAGCAACATAACCCAGATTATAAATCCAAGTCATAGAGCAATGTTGGACTAACATACGAAACCATCATAAGAAAAGAGGATTCAAAATGAAGAAATTCATAATAATATCTGGGATTGTTATAATTCTTTCTGCTTGTTCCAATAGTGAAAATAATAACTATAGCAGACAGTCCTCTATTCAATATAGCGACACAAGTACCTTTGAAAGTATTGCAAGCAAGGTAAATATATCAGGCGTGAACACGAGAATATCAGGGAATGCCTTAATTTATGTGACAGGGACACTAAAAAACACATCAAATAATGCTATTGATGACATTCTTGAACTCGTGATTTATAACAGTAATGACGAAGTGATAAAGACCAGGCACATTATAGCTAAAATTCCTTCTGGTGGAACACAGGCATTTGATGAATTAGTTGGTTTGATAGATGAAGTAGGAAAAGATGTTGCTTCAGTCTCTATTCAAGATTGATTGGCAAATATTATCACCGCTCTAATGCTACTATGCTACTAACTAAACATTTGTGAATGATAGTAAGCCTACATAAAATTCAGATTTCATGTACGGCACATTTCCAACAAGCTACCGTTAAAATCCTAACGGAAATGTTCCTACTTTTATTAGCCTTTTCTAAGGTTAACAGACAATCCTAACGCAGTCCTTTACAGCCGCCAGTCTACAGAAGCCTTCTACCGCTTAAAATCAAAGCCACCCCAAGTTGCCTCCCTAATCATCGACCACTACAAACTGAATCAACTCGGATACGTCGATGATCTGCAACGCCATAGCAATTCGCTCCAGTATAGACAAGTGAAACTCAATCTAAACGCCGACAACTCTCTACAGCTTATGCCTAAAATGGTGCTGAACACCGATGGAACTAACAACCCAGAAAAGGAGACAAGCCATGAATCAACAACAATTTCATGATGCAGTGATGAACAAAGTGCATGTAAGCAATACTTTAATACTTTTGGCAAAGCAATATCTCGTTGCACAGCAGGAGATTCTTATTAACACTGAACAAGCTTTAGAAGGGTTCACCAAGATTCATGCACGATTAAAGCCCCAAGAAATCATAATCACCGATCGTCCAACCGAAGAACATATTAATGAAACAGCTCAATATTTATCTTACGGATTAGCGTTTTGTGAAGCAGTTTGGTCTCTCGTTAACACTGGCTATTTTTATGGCTCACTGGATAGGCATTATAACTTCAGGCCAGATTTGAGCTATAAGCAAGTGTGGTTAAACCAATACTCCACGACATCCATTTCTTTCAATCAGGCTTCTACATTGATTCCCTTGGTCATAAGAACTCACTTTTCCAAACGAAAAACGGATAATGACGATTTTATTTTGTTTGATCCGATGTTATTTGTGGCAGGGATAGGAGACAATCTTCACATTGATGTCAAGGAAGCGCTGCAGGATGCCATTGCATGTTTTCAAAACGAACTATATCGACCAACTGTTACATTGCTAGGGAAGGCAGTTGAAGGAGCTTGGGCAGAACTTGGAATTTCTCTGTATACATACGCTAGTAACGATATCAAAGATGCTGATAAGTTGATATTGAAATTAAAGAATGAAACGAACTTTATGCAAAGAATCCAGCAAGTAGTAAAGCTATATGAGGGCAAATCTGATTTATTTTCAGCCTTAATAAAACGCGTATCAGTTAATCAGCTAAAGGAAATATCACATTGGTCGGATGTTGTTCGAGATTCAAGAAATGCAATTCACTTTGGGTTTGTGTCCACCATTCCAAATTCATATGATAAAACGGCAGTGTTGTTAATGAGTGCTGCTTCTCACTTGCGAACCCTTTACAAACTTAAAGACTTAGCACAAGCCAGGTGAGTGCTACTTGTAGAAGATGATCAGCATAATGGTTGAATACACACTGCATCAATCTAAGATCAACTTCGACTTAAGAGAAGTTGGTCTAGAGAGTGACCCGAGAAGTTAATTGGGTCTGAGCGGACTACTCAGCCATTCCATAACTCATACACTGCCGTCGCTACGGTAGAAGATCGATTGACGGTACTTCTCTTCTTCTACTGTAGCTTCAAAATTTCACTTTCGTTATGCGATGCCTTGTTCGGGCGATCCTCAGTGGTTGTAAGGATATTGACAGAATTGGGAAACAGGCTCGATGGAGTGAAGTGTATAACATCTGTTATACAGAAAGTTATTTGTATCACATTAGTTATACAACCTTTTTCTCTTTTAATTTTTCACTATCTTCCTTATGTACGTTTTGAGGGTTAATAGGTATTTATATTCTCTTAAAGTCTTGCTTCGCCCTACCAGCCTCACCCTACTCTCTAGCCAGCCCTGTCTAACCATACCTTCTACCCCACCCTAGCAAAGTCATTAAACTGCCTTCTCGGTAACAGCTTCTTTAACTGAGCCTGAGTAAAATAGTAATTGAAACAAGCAACAATACTACTACTTGCATTAGCATCTGAGGTAGTAAACGCGCAATCGTCATTACCGAACACTGACAAAGCTGTTCCTCCCATATCAATAGAATCTAAGCGAGATACTTCGTTCGTTTCCTCGACTAATGTCATTCTATAAAGGTTTGGCTTCTTCATGTGTGTACCGTTCTGTACTCGGTTCCGTTCAACGATTTCAATCACACCTATTTTAGCAAGCTTTTCCATATTTCTTCTTACTGTATCTTCCGCAAGCCCTGTGGTTTCAGCCATCTGCTTTAACGTCATAAAAAACACACCATCCTTCCTAGCATACCGTTTGCTATGGAGCAACATGGCGTAAGCCAAGAGCTTGCTATTGGCTCTCTCACAACGTTTAATAATGGAATGCGCCTCTGTAACGGTGATCGAAACTTCGTTTTGTTTAGGTACAATCGTCGAGTCGTTTGAGTAAATATACTTTACAATCTCCCTAATATCCCTTTTACACTCAGTTTCATCGCTGTTGTAAAAAGATTTGTTTTGATTGTCCATCCATTCATTCAAAATCCGTTCTGTCTGTTCTTTTTCATTGCCTAGATATTTTAAATACAAGGCTATTTTGAATAATGAATTATGCCTTGTCCCCGAGATTTGTAAGCCCTCTTTCAATAAAATAATGGCACTATCGATGATTGATTCGTCGGTCGCATCATAAATAGACAAATCTCTATGCCTTGCAATTACTTCCTCAGTAGCTGCAATATCCTTAATAGGTGGTTTATCATGTATCGATTCATACTCTACTGCATCTAAAGATCGCTCCAAGATGTCATGAATTACTTTACTACTGATCTTCTCGATCTGTAGCAAGTAATTTTCGCTCTCGACTTTGTTCATGACGCGCAGACCATCCTCAACTTTGCAATAACCACAATATTGACCACTCTTTTGATGAATCCCTAGTGGAAGCTTCACACCTTGCTTATCAGTTGGACGAAATTCCACGTCACCTTCGGTACCTTTTTGGATTTCTGCTTCCTGCAGTACAAACCTATAGAATTGTTTAGCAGTGACAATGTCTATTAAGTCATCAAAAAACAGTTCTACATGGTAACCCTTATTTCCACTAAAACTGATGTAATAATGTTTAATCCCGATATTGTTCAGTACATTCACAAGTCGGTAAGTAACCCACTTAGCATATACAGATTCAGCGTAATCCACATCAAAGCAAATGAATCTAGAATATACAACACCGCTAAATACTCCAACAGTATGTCTCTTTTGCATGTGTCGCTCCATTACATGTGCTAATAATGGAACTCCTTTTCCCTTACCGCCAGCAATGGTGTTATATTTGCCATTTTGATCTTGAATTAAATATTTTTCGGTCTGAATGACGTACAGATTGAACATTTTATCAAGAATAGAACTGCTCCCTTTTTCTCTTACCTTCATTAAATTCTTCTCCTTGTTGTAGTACAAAAAACACCATCCGCAAGGCAGATGATGTTTTGTACTCTTATCTAGAAATCGTTCTCATAAATCGGTACAACAAATAAGCTATCTATGAAACTAATGGCCTAATTTCAATGCCATTTACTTCGACCTGGTGTTGCCCCACAACTTCTCCCATTTCAACACCAGTATCTAAATCATAGGTAATTGTATGAAGATTAATCACCATGAGATAGCCTTTCCCATTCTGAGGCTTCAACTTTCCAGCACTGGTTTGTATTAGCAAGTTAACTCCTTCACCAACATCGACCATAGTTCCATGATCAACGCAGTTCAACGCTTTCATTGGAATGTGGTATCGAGTGGAAATTGCTTTCCTAGCCTCACCTATACTGCTATAATCGATTTTCTCGTCCACTCTGGTGTTCTTGATGACGTAGACATGACAGTCCTTCTGAGCGCCATCCGTGACGTTCTGCCAGTGCGGAAGCATTTGTATATTTTCTTTTTCATATCCCTTTGACGAGTCTATACGATCGAGCGTAGGACGATCTCGATAGTTACCGCTTGATGTATAGATATTGGTTTGACTGACCCAAGTAGTTCTGAATTGGTCATCATCCCATAAATCAGAGCAGAATTTCTTTGCACTAGTATATGAACTGGTTACATTTGCATATCCATCCTTAACGTAATCGGGCTTACTTCTCCTTAAAGCACCTTCACAAGATCGTCGTAGCAAATGTAGCGCTGGATTCTGCTCAATGCGCTGTTTATATCGCTGTTTACTGTAACTTGATGCACATGATTTGCAGTAGTTATTCCTTCCGTCTTTCTGTTTCGTTGACTTACTGAAACTGTCTAGCGGAAGATGTTGTCGACATCTACTGCACCACTTCGAATCCGCTTTCATTATTAAATACACCCCTTTTATTCTTAGGCAAATGTTGCCGTAAGCCCTTGTACTTTAGCGTTGGTGAAGTCTACAGTGCCATCGAAATATGTTGTTGAAACATTACTTCCCACGTAGATTCCAGCCGTCGAGTAAATTTGCACACCATTTAATCCATGAACGTTAACAAGATTATGCTGAACCATAAGCGTTTCACGCGCACCAAACCAGTCAGGTGATTTGTATAACCCACCT
>Ga0055541_1000412_pt1 | contig 12827 bp, 10 predicted proteins | sample Araplavi_mTSA_r2_2_FD_55169 | JGI IMG/M metagenome (GOLD analysis project Ga0055541, IMG submission 55169) | Arabidopsis root microbial communities from North Carolina, USA - plate scrape CL_Cvi_mTSA_r2 | ecosystem: Host-associated > Plants > Roots > Endosphere | place: USA: North Carolina | reverse complement strand
TCCCCAAAAATAGTGAGAGAAATGAAAGCACCTTCTGGTGAGTGTTCTTATCGCAAGATAAAACATAATCTTGAAGGTGTTCTTGTGCTTTGCTGGATCTAAATTTCTTCCCATTTTCTACTTGTTGTCGTTTCTCGTTAACTTTTCATGTTATACGGAGGCAACAAGAACAAGGAAGAGACCAACATCAACCATCCTATCCCCCATTGCAATATGATAATATTGTTAATAGGAGAAGGAGGCATCTATGAAGAAACTATACATACCTTTCCTGCTTTTGGTCGTATTGCTGACAGCCTGCACACCAACAAGTACGGAAACTCAAGGAAACATCCAGCAAGAGAAGCCTAAGCAAGAAAAGCCTAAAGCGCAAGCGTCAGACGTATTGAAGGTATATTATCTGGATGTTGGACAGGGAGATTCAACCTTAATTCGCACACCCAAGGGGCAGCATGTCTTAATTGATGGCGGGGACAACAGTCAAGGTGAGAACGTGGTCAAATATTTGAAACAGTACGGGGTTAAACAACTTGACGCAGTCATAGCCACTCACCCTGACGCCGATCATATCGGTGGTCTGGATACCGTCCTCAATGCGATTCCAGCCAAATCCGTATATGCGCCCAGAGTATCTCACACAACGAAGACCTATGAGGATTTCCTTTTAGCGGTCAAAAAGCAAAAACTCAAGATCAAATCCGCAAAAGCAGGGGTCGAGCTCCCGCTCGATGGCGTACAAGCTGAGTTCCTTGCTCCAGTCGGAGACTACGGGAAGGACTTGAATGCATGGAGCGCAGTTCTTAAGGTTACATACAAAAATACATCGTACTTATTCTCTGGGGACGCTGAGCGCAAAAGCGAAACCGATATGGTCAACAGCGGTGCGAAGTTAAAAGCAGATGTATACAAAGTCGGCCACCATGGGTCGGATACGTCTACCTCAGCTGAGTTCCTAAAAGCAATTCATCCAACGTATGCGGTAATCAGCGTTGGCAAGGATAACAAATATAATCATCCGAAAGATGTCATCATGAAACGCCTTAAGAAAGCCAATGTCAAAGTGTTCCGAACTGATAAAGAAGGCACTGTCATTTCAATAAGTGATGGAAAATCAATATCATTTGAGAAGGCGAGGTAACAACATTGATTCAAGGGGTAATCGACCAGATTGAATGTGATATCGTAACCATTGAAGTAGAAGATGGNCATACCATCGAATATCCGAAGCATCTGCTCCCCGCAGAAGCTGAGGTTGGAGATGTTGTTCATATTGTCGGAAATGTAATCACGATTGACAAACAAGCTACAGAAGAACGCAGAAAAGAAGTNGACCANCTGATGGATGAGTTATTCGAAGACTAATCATATGCATTCACAATATGCAACCATAGAATAGAAAACGAAATGCGATAACCTGCAAGCATCTTTAGCCTGGGATAGATATTCCCCTGCTACGGATGCTTTTTCTTTTTCCATAACTACGAGACATAATCCCTCACAGGAATGTGAGCGTTATGAAAGTAATAATCTTCCGGATCAATTCATCCTGTTGTACAAATTTGTGCTCTCGTCCGTAAAAAGCTAAGAAATGATTGATCACCGCCACATAAATGGGTGTAGCTTACACATCCATTTTGCTCAGTCGGTTTCGGACTTGCCAGCATNCTCTAGTAAATGTAGTAAATGTCGTATAGAAAAAAAAGTGCTTCATACGAGCTATTCCCTTCCCTTCTAATAAAAACAGCCTTGCTTCATCAGCAAGGCATAACACGATGATGTCGGTCATTGAAGTCGGTAACGATATTGTTCAATCCTATCGTATTATATAAAGCAAGAACTCAAGATGATAACCAACAAGATAAACAGAACTAAGATTGCGCCTGTGCTCGTAAAGCCTCCAAAGCCTCTTCCAGCAAATTCACCCATTGAGATGACCTCCTTTCTCTAGGTACACAACATAGTATGATGGAGAACAAGGATAGACACGGCGCTTTGCCCAAGCAGCAATAATTAGGCATTCACATAAGTCAAGCAGCGTTTGTCCCTCGGCTAGACTCATTTACGCTTATTTCTGCAACCAGCAGCCATGAAGCATGCACAAATACCGCCAACGAAATTCGTTGGCGGTACGGATTGTTACGTATAAATATAGCCAGTTATACATATCATCTGATGCTTTCCCCACTATTACCCCTTCACAGCCCCTGCCAGCATTCCCTTCATAATCTGCTCTTGGAAGATCAAGTACATAATAATCGTCGGAACGACTGACAGACTGAGTGCTGCAAGGGTCAGACTATAGTCCGTGCCGTAGCCGTCCGCGAAGATGGAGAGGCTGAGCGGCAATGTCTTCAGCAGTGGATTGCTAATGAAGACGAGCGGGAATGCGAAGTCGTTCCAGAAGCGCAGGAAGCCAAGTACAGCTACGGTTGCGAGCGCCGGCATCGACAGCGGCAGAATGACCCGCAAGAAGATTCCTGTATATCCCGCACCATCGATCAATGCAGCTTCCTCCAGCTCTTTCGGGAAGGAGGTCATATACGCGGACAGGACAAATATTGCAACTGGCAGTTCAAATGCTGTATAAGGCAGTACAAGCGCCGCATAGGTGTCGAGAATGGACATTTGCTTCATCATAATGAACAGTGGGACGAGTGTACTGTGAATCGGAATGAGCATCCCGAGCAGGAACAATCCCATGATGTACGGCTTCCACTTGAACTTGAATCGTGACAATACGAACGCTGCAAGTGCGCCGATCAGCAGGGTGGACACGAGTGAAATTACCGTAACAGCCAGGGAATTGCCGAAGGCAACATTCATGCTCGCTACATCCCATGCTCGAACGAAGTTATCCCATCTCCACTCGCTTGGCATGCCGAATGGAGAGGAGAAAAACTCTTCGTTGCTCTTGAAGCTGCTGATGAACAGCCATAGTAATGGATACAGTGTCAATAATGCATACAGGGTTAGCAGTAACCAGACCAGTCCGGCTACTCCCTGCTTCCACACCCGGTTGGAAGCGCGTCTCCTTGTAGAGGAAGGCATGCGGCCAAGCTGTTGAACGGGTTGGTTCCCCATGTTCCTCTCCTCCTATCTTCTTGGACTTATAAGTGGTAACCATCGAAGCATGATAATGTCTGATCGAAATCCGCTCCTATGTTACTCATCATGTTCGAGTCCTTCCTCTACTTAGAGCGCATCCTTCTTCCGATTCATCAGCAATTGACTGACTACAATCAGGATTAAACTTAGAATGACAATAGATGTCGATACGGCACTCCCATACCCATATCGGAATATATTGAACGTGTTATTGTACATATACGTGGCCAGAAGCTCGGTTGAATGTGCCGGACCGCCGTGCGTCATGATAAAGATGAGATCGAAAGCTTTCAAACTTCCCGAGATGCATAGAATAACAGCCACCTTAATCATGCCCCAAATCATCGGCAGTGTAATGAGGGACAGCTTCTTCCACCCTTCAGCACCATCCAGCTTGGCCGCATCATTCACTTCGCTTGGAATATTTTGCAATGCTGCGATAAATAAGATTAGATACGGCCCGATATTGCTCCATATGATCGGCGGTCCAATCGACAGCATTGCCACCTTCGGATCGGATAGCCAGCCGAGCTTCCAAGAAGACAGTCCGAGCGAATCCAGAAGGTAGTTCAATATCCCGATCTGAGGATGATAGATATATCCCCATACTAAGCCGATCACGACCGATGACAGCACCATCGGCATGAATACTGAAGCGCGAATGAACTTCTCGAACCAGCGATTGCGCACGAGCAGCAGCGCCAGCAGCAAGGCAATTGGAACTTGACCGAGTACAGAATAAGCCACGATATACAGATTGTTGCGGAATGAGCCCCAGAAGATTGGATCGCTTAGAACCTCTATATAATTCTTCAATCCAATGAACTTCATATCGCCCATGCCTTTCCAGCTAAACAGGCCATAATACGATGACCAGATCACCGGAATGACGACGAACACCAAATAAATAAGAAGCGCGGGCAGCAAGCCAAGCATGATAAACATCCGCGCTCGTGATGCAGCAGTCATAGTCATCTATCCTTTTCTTTTGTTAGGCTGCATGATCCCAATACGTAAGTAGGGTCAATAATAGCCTTACATCCAAACACAAACTACTCCTTCAACCCTTGCTCCTGCGCATCCTGAATCTTCTTCGCGATATCTTCCGCTTTCCCGCCGAGAAGCAGCTCCTGCAAGCCGTTATTAACGACCTCTGTAGCTCCAGATGTTAATTTTGCATCATAAACAGGTGTACGCTTCACTTGATTCACGAGCTCATACAGCTTGGCGAACAACGAGTTCACTTTGCTCTTATCTAGATCTACCTTGAAGCTGACGAGTTGGTTCGCCTCTAATGTTGTCTTCTGAGCTTCCGGACCAGCCAGTGCCAGAATGAGTTCTTCCGCTACCTTCTTCTTATCGCCTTCTACCTTGCTGCTCAGCGCAGGTCCAACCCCGATCGCGCCGGACACCGAGTTCGGATCTCCCTTACCTCCCGGAATGGATGGCAGGACAGCAACGCCTGTGGCGTCTAGTACCTCTTGAGGCGCCGTTGCGACTAGATTCGTTACCGCCCATCCGCCTTCAATGATCATCGCGGCTTTGCCCTGCGAATACAATTGTTCCATTTGTGTCCCGTCGATCGCGTTGAAGCCTTCCTGGAACGCTCCAACCGTAGCAAGCTCCTGCAAATGCTCAAGCGCCTTCACGAATTCAGGATCTGTGAACTTCGCTCCGTCTTGTGCAACCGCCTTGTTGAACCATTCTGTTCCCGTCACGCGATCTGCCAGCGAGCTGAGAATACTGGATTGTGCAAGCCATGGAGCTTTATTGCCGAGCGCGATTGGAATGATATTTTTGGATTTAAGCGTTTTAACTGCGTTCAATAATTCATCCCATGTCTTCGGTACAGTCAGGCCATTATCCGCTAGTATTTTCTCGTTGTAATACAAAATAGACGTTGGAGACAATCCCATTGGCGCACTGTATATTTTTCCGTCAAACGTGAAGTCATCGAAGGAGTTCGGCATGTAGCCGTCTTTCCAATCCTTATTCGCATCAAGCAATCCATCAAGCGGCTGAATCAAGCCTGCAGCTGAGAACTCCTTCGCAATCGTACCAGGATGCATAATGAATACGTCCGGCATTTCATTTGCAGCCGCAACCGCTTTCAATCGTTGGCGATACGCATCCGGTGGAATTGCTTGAATCTGCAAGTCTACATTCGTGTTATCCTTCTTGAACTGTTCAATGATCCCCCGCATCGCCTTGGCGCGCAAATCTTCCCCAGTGAAGTTATGCCATAGGGTAAGCTGAATCTTACTCTTCGGATCCACTTTCGCCCCTGAGCTCGAATCTGATGGGGATGTCGATCCACCTCCGCAGCCTGCCAGCACCAATGTCAGCATCATCACAAGCATAACCATTTGGCTCCAACGCATTTTGTTTTTCAACATGTGCAGCCCTCCTCATGACTTCAGTTCATTTTTCACAAAAGTGATTGCCCAACAGTACCATCGTCCCTCTATCCACGCTGTACACTGACTGTCGCCGTATCGCACCTTTATGAACGATATCTCTTAGGTACCACTATAAAAGAAAGACATTGGTAAAGCAGGTGATATTCTTCGGTGAATGGGGTGACTTTTTTCAGTTGTGCTGACGATACTGAGAGGGGGACAATCCGATATGCTTTTTGAACAGCTTGCAAAAATACTTCACATCCTCGTAGCCGCAATCGCTTGCTACCTGACTTATTTTCCGCTCCGATCCCGTTAGCATTTCCTTCGCAAGCCCCATTCGCTCCAATGTTACGAAGTCAATATAATTCATGCCCGCTTCCCGCTTGAACACCTCACTGAAATGATTTGGATTCACATGCACATATGCAGCCACCTGTTGTAATGAGAGACTCTCATGCAAATGTTCTCGAATATAGAACATCGCACGCTGAATATAGGAATTCGCGCGATTCCGATCATCGTATTGCTGATAGCGTTCCATGATGGCGCAGCAGGCGCGATACAATCCCGCTTCTACTTCATGATTCGGCAGAAGACGATGGCGAAATTCACTAAGCGTACGTTCTTCAGGCACCATTCGCTCCAGCCAGCGACAGGCTGACACCAATATAGACTGCAAATAGGCCAGCAGCGATTCAGGCGTTGTCTGTTCATCTAAGACTTGAGCCTTCACAATCTCCTGAATCCAGTGTGCCAGCGTCGCCCGATTGCCTTGCGTTAATATTATGGCGAGTTCATTCTCTTCCTCCCGTGTACATACCGTTCTACCGCCTGTTCGATGCTGAATGTCTTTATACTGGATGATCCTTCTATCGCTAACGATATGCGCATAGGCCAATGCTCGCTCGGCTTCCACGTAGGATTGCCGTATCTTCTCATAGTGGGGAACAATAGATCCGGATGCCGCGAAGATCGAGCATTTCAGAAGATTCTCACAATTGGCAAACGTCGAAGACAGCATTCTCGTCTGCTCATACTCCGTCTTCTGCTTCCATAATAGAACCATGTGATTGGGACGAAGCGAGATATCACACTGCAATGCTTCGCCTATAATATTCGAAGCTGCAAACAGCAGCAGTTGTTCAGCTTTCCAACCAGATACAGTAAGGAAAATAACCTGATATGCCTTGTTCTCCGCCTTAAGCTTCAGCAGCTCCAATACTTGCCTGTGCGCAAGTTGTTCTTCCGGCATTCCTTCCGTCAACAGCTGTTCCAGCAGCTGCTTCTTGAGCAGATGGACATTCAAATGTCCGATCCGATCGTGCTGCTGTCTTGCTTCCCATCTCTGCTTCGCCTTCAAGACCGCCTCCATGATCTCCTCTGGACGGCTCGTCTTCAAGATGTAATCCTGCGCGCCTACGCGCATCGCTTGCTGTGCATAGGCAAAGTCATCATACCCAGACAGCATGATTACCTCTGTTGCTGGATATTGATTTCTCACTAAGGACGCCAGCTCCAACCCACTCATTGCTCCCATTCGAATGTCCGTCATCACGATATGGGGCTGTTCATTATGAATCTGCTGCCATGCCTCTTCTCCCGATGCAGCAGGCTGCAAAGCCGTGATCCCGATCGCAGACCAATCAATGACTTGATGAATGCCTGTACGAATAATAACCTCATCATCCACGATTAGCAGCTTCATTGTCTCTCAACCTCCTTTTCGATAAAAGGAATCATAAAGGATACGGTCGTCCCCCCACCTTCTACGCTATGAATCTGCAACCCAGATGCCTCCCCATAATGCAGCTTGAGCCTCTGGTTCACATTGCGCAGCCCATAGCTGTGCTCTGGCTTTCGTGTCTGGTCTAGTGGAAGTTCGATCTGCTGAAGGAGTGCGTCCAACTGTTCCTGCGCCATCCCTTGGCCGGAATCTTCAATGGTGAAGTGTATATGTTCATCTGCAGTATGTTGTGCAATTACGGTAATCCAGCCTTTCGATCGCTTACCAAGTATTCCATGAATGATTGCATTCTCGATCAGCGGCTGAAGAAGAAGCTTCAGCATCCACTGCGATTCAAGCTCAGGACTGATATGGAACGTGATGTCGAATTGATCCGGGTACCGAATCTGCTGAATCGATGCGTAGTGCTGCGCATGAAGCACCTCCTGCGTGACCTGACAATACTCGCTCCCCTTGTTCAAGCTGAAGCGCAAAAAATCGCTTAATGCCCCGACCATCTGCGCGATCGTGGCATCCTTGTTCATGAGCGCCATCCAGTGGATGGATGCCAGCGTGTTGTATAGGAAATGAGGGTTGATCTGCGCCTGCAGCGCCTGCATATCGGCTTCTTTCTTCATGGATTCATGCCGCTTCACCTCTTCCATCAGCACATGGACACGTTCTCCAAGCTTGTTATAGCTATGCACGAGCATGCCAATTTCATCGGATGAGGTAATCGGAAGCGCAATGATGTCCCCCTCGGGACGAAACCCCTTCAAGGAGACTGCCACCGTCTGCAGCGGCCTCGTTACCCGCATGATAAGGAACAGCACGATACCCGCGATGATAACCATCGCTAGTCCAATCGTCATGGCCGTTATCGTTACGACATATTGATTCTGCGCCTGATACTGCTCATAAGGAATCACTGCCAGCAGACGCCAGTCTACATGCGGAACTGTCGTATACACGATTGTTTTCTTGTCTTTCCCTTCCCCATAGGTGACAAAGCCCTGTCTCTCTTGCATCCCTGGTGCATCCCAGTTCGGAAGCAGTTCCGTCACGGACTTCGACAGACCATCCCGGATCGTACCCGAGAGAATTCGATTGTCCCGATCTACAAGCAGCAAGCTCTCTCCACTGCTCAGAGCCGGCTTCATCATAAAATCAGCAATCGCTGCTTCGCTTATGCTAATGGAAAGCATCCCCTTAGGCTGATAAGTCGTAGTGCTCCCTATCGGTCGTACGAAGGAAATAACCTTCTCTGCTCCGTTTGTTGTCACGTTCGTGTAGAGAGAGCTCCACCATTTATCCTTTACCTGTTGTATATTCGTGTTCATGTTGTCTGTGAAGAGTCCGTTGTTGAAAATCGTCGTGTTGGATAGCGTATGATTGCCGTTGTTTGGATAGATGGAGATGTTGGAGATATATGATTTGGAAAAAGCAAAGTTCGATAGGAATCCCATCAGTTTAATTTGCAGTCCGCTACCTTGATTCGTGGACGCGAGATAGCGCTGGATGTCCTCCTGTGCAATCAGGAAAATGGACATATTCTCAACGTCCTGCACAATGAACTCCAGATTTGTCTTGATCTGATTCAGCAGCCCCAGACTGGACAGCTTCGTTCGTTCTTCGGCCTCCATCGCTGCAATGCTATACAATACAAATCCCAGTGACAACAATGGCACAAGGATGGCACCTAACAGCATAATCGATAACTTGCGCTTCAATGACTTGCCTAACCAACGCTGCATAATGAAGCATTCCTCCTAATATCGACATTTCAGTTAGGTAAAATTATACAAGGTATGGGCAAACTAAAATATACCACAGCCGTTCTACTATACAATCTATCAATTTCCTGCAGATTAAATAGCCGAGAAGACAATCTTCGGGTACCGAAAAGAAAATAACCCGCAAGAGGAGCTCTCTATTTTGCAGAGCGTCCGTCTTACGGGTCTTTGTCTTTCCACTAATTGTCGTTCAACTATGATTAGCGATGCTGTTGCCTCTCTTCGTGCCCCCAAGATACATCGCCGAATTAATGGGTACCTGTTACTCCAAAATCATCAACCGATGATTGATCCGCTCGGTAGAACATGACATCCCCATCCTTTAGTTGGAACGTAACGCCGTACGGATCTGTGAATTGTGGGTGGGAACCCTCCCGCTTCCATTGATTCGTGAGCGGTGCTTTTATGTATTGCAAATGCGGCTTGCCCTTCTTCCCGTCCCGTACCGTCTCTAAATCAAAGTTCACAATGAGGAACCCGTCGCGCAGGAAGAATGGCGCCTTATCGTTAAAGCTAAACTGTTTCGATAAATCAAAGCCCTTCGGCACGATATACAGCTTCGCGGGCAGATTGTATTCTCCATACCACTGCTGAATCGACGAAAATGCACGTGCTTCCGAGACACCAGTTGGCACACTTGTCGGCCCCATAAATGTTCGAACATGGTATGGCAGGAAGAGATCACTGTAGCTGCCAATTGTCGTCGGCCTCTTCGCTGCCCTTGCCCATTCCTTGATGTAAGCTTGACGGCTTACCTTCATGCTGCTGGCGAACAGCTCATAGAAGGCGCCAGCTGCATCTAAGATGCGCTGCTCTGGCACGTTGCGAAGTCGCGTATTAAGCTCCATACTCCGTCTCACCTTGTCCTCTGCCGATCCAATTCGGATAAATTTCCGTTCATCGGTATGGTAGTAGACGTCTACCTCCTGACGCTTTTGCCCCTTGCTGTCCGTGAAGTAGAAGGCAGGCTTAAGATGGATGCCATCTCCTGAACCGAATAGGTATAGGTAAGGCTTTGATTAACTCTCCACCTTTTCCCCACCTCCACACCGTGCATGCGACTTTCACCGCACACGGCGTTCCATCTTGTTCCTTGATTTAAACAACAGTGCCCAAGTTACTCATTTTGCGGTATTGGTTTACCTTTTTAATCATGCTTCCTGTTAGGCCAAGCATGTTTATGAGCTTCNTAATCGTTTCCTGGTTTGTAGCATGAATAAGTGTATGGACATCTTGATGAAGGATCCTCAGGTTATTGTAGCTGTCATCTCCACCAAGGTAAGTTGGAAGATAATGATGACAGTGCACATCATCTGCATACAGGAAAACGCCTGTGATCTCGCATTTCCCCATGACCATACTGTACCTACTGATCCTGTTATCCAAGTATTCTGCACTACGCTGAGGATTAATAGATTTCATTAATTTAATGATTTCTAATTGTATAAATCCAACCAGTTTTCTAGTAATCCTCATCCGTCCTTCAACAGTAAAGGGAGTTATCTCTTGACTAAAGTTAAGGTTTTTAGAAGTAGTTACATCTACTATTGGATACAAATAGACTCCATCAACCTTAAACGTACGATAACTAGTTGAGTAAAACTTCCTATATGTCGGAGGTGGATTACCAGGATGTTCGTATTTACCATCCCTTTTCAAACGATTATAAGTGAACTTTTTCAGGTCATAGGCAAGTCGTGAGAACTCAATGAATACATGCGTTGCTTTCCTAAAGTAATTATGAATCCCGAGAACAAAACTATTGAATTTGTATACATTACCGGCTGAGGGTGATTGTTTAATATGTTGAATAAGTTTCTTATATTGTATCTTAATCTGTTGTTTTTTCTTCTCAATCACACCGGTATGTGCAACTGCCTTTTTCCCCTTCATTGTAGCTTTAATGGTAAAGCCGAGAAATTCAGACTTCTGTTTCCTTAAATTCAGAATTTTTGATTTCTCAGGGGAAATGTCCAACTTAAGGCGATCTTTCAAGTACAGTTTTACGGCATGGAACCATTTTTGGGCCGTTTTCCAATCACGACAGAGGATTTTGAAGTCATCGGCGTATCTGACGATGAATCCTTCTTTGAGCTTAGACTTCTTAAGCGCATTATATTTATTCCTCTTCGTATATGCATGTTTGGTTTGGAAATTCTCCCATTGCCCGGCTACCCAAGTATCAAGATCGTGCAGTGCAATGTTAGAAAGTAAGGGTGATAAAATTCCTCCTTGTGGGGTTCCATTTACAGGAGTACCTTCACCTTCTATTTCAGCTTTGAGCATTCGACTGATAATCCGTAAGACCTTACGATCATGTATTCCAAGATTCCATATCTGCTTTAGCAAGGTTGAATGATTAATGTTATCGAAGAACCCTTTGATATCGATGTCTACGATAAAGTGAAGTCCCCCGTTATTAATCAAAAATTGAACTCTAGCCAGTGCATTATGGGTAGAGCGCAGTGGTCTGAACCCATAACTGTGTTTATAAAAGTGCGCCTCGGCGATTGGTTCAAGTATTTGCTTAAAGCACTGTTGTATTAGCCGATCTAGTATGCATGGAATTCCTAGTGGTCTCTTTTTCCCATTAGGTTTTGGAATAAAGACCCGTCTAACCTTTTTAGGTTGGTAATTCTCAAGTTTTGTTTTAACAAGATTCACAAGGTCGCAGTCAGTCATTATTTTAAGATTCTCAATTGTTTTGCCATCTGTTCCTGCTGTTTTAGATCCCTTATTTGACTTGATTACACGGTAAGCAAGAAGGATATTTTCTCTTGATGTGATTAGTTCATAGAGACGATTGAATGTTTTTCCTTGCTTGGCCTGCTCGTGCAAGTCTGTAAAGGTATCTGTTAGATTATAGTAATCCCAATAACGCAGAGCCTGTATTGTGGCAACCCCCTTGCAGAGATTGTCCCCACATTCATACCCGACCGATACAGTTCACTTTTGGAAAGTTGTTATCAAGCAAACAAGACTCAGGGCTGTTCCTCCACTTCTATTACGGAAGTTTCATTGGTCGTGCCCTTACTCTCACAAGGGTAAATGCATTTCGGTGTAACCTTATAGCAACCGTCTTGGATGGCAGTCCAATGTAGCAACGTCCCTTGCTTTCCTTGTTCCTTCTATCCTAGCTATACATATTGCCCTTAGGCGACTCCTTTGAACCTGCAAGCTTGATACCGCCATTGTTCGGTATAGCGTATTTCCTAACATGTAATTGTACTTTACGCCACTTGCCCCAACATTCATTGGTCAACATGTTTCCATGAGGTAGGCATTTAGATTCGTACATTCGGAGTTTCGTCAGTTCCCTATGAACATTCTCGCCATAGACAATTTTTAAGCCATCCGGCATATCAGTAAGCATACCTTCCTTGATTGGTGGCTCCAGCTTCCTTCTGCCGACTTCACCTAGCTTCATACCTCATTCCCTGCCGAGCATGACGCATGTAGGAGTCTCAACGGAACAGTTTTGGAAAACGTGGATTCCTCATTTCTGTTCTCGGATAGAAAGTTAGACTTTTATTGTAAAGTCCTTGCTTTTCCTGAAGTTATTCAGTTATAGCAAAACAAGTCGCACACATATTCCCCTTCGTCTTCAGGTCGAACTTGAACGCATATCCCGTCTTCACAGCTACATTTTTATACGAGGAATCAGGGTGGCTTCCTTTGCGGACAGGAAGCTCATAAGGAAAGGCATTGCCGCGCGCCTCTCCGTCAATCCCCTTGCTCCCCACCCAATAGGAGTTTCCAGTAGGTTCACTGCTTCCCTTCTGCTTGCGGAATACCGTCTCCCAA
>Ga0055541_1000404_pt1 | contig 12950 bp, 15 predicted proteins | sample Araplavi_mTSA_r2_2_FD_55169 | JGI IMG/M metagenome (GOLD analysis project Ga0055541, IMG submission 55169) | Arabidopsis root microbial communities from North Carolina, USA - plate scrape CL_Cvi_mTSA_r2 | ecosystem: Host-associated > Plants > Roots > Endosphere | place: USA: North Carolina | reverse complement strand
TGCGAACGGGCCCAAGAGCCAGATCGCGCTGAGCGACGGCGCCTTCAATGGACCGCGATGGGGCCTGCGCGGCGCCGAAGATCTTGGTTCTGGAAACAAGGGCATCTTTACGCTTGAGAGTGGCTTCGGCAGCGATACAGGCAAGAGCGGTCAACAGGGTCAGTTGTTTGGCCGCCAAGCTTGGGTTGGCCTGTCGAGCAGCACCTTGGGCACGCTCAAGCTCGGGCGGCAATATGGCGCGACCTACTCGTTCGTCAGTGATGTGGACCCGATCGGCGTTGGCAACTATTCGGAAGACAGCTGGGAGAGCGGGCTGACGGGTCTGCGCTATGACAACACGCTGGACTACTCAAACCAGTGGGGTGGCTTCAAGGTGAACGGGCAATACTCGCTCGGCGAGCAAGCGGGCAACGCTAGCCGTGGCCGAACGGTGCAGTTGGCGGCAACGTACGACGTTGGCGGACTGAAGATTGGTGGCTCTGGCCAACAGTCTCGTGACGCGAACGGCAACGACCTGATGCTGTGGACCGCGGGAGCAAAGTACACGTTCGGCGATATCACGCTGCACGGGTACTACGTTGACTCGCGTCGGGATGCCGGCTTTGCCATCGGCGCGAGCGGAACGTCAACGCCGCTTGCCAATACCAGCATTGGAGGTAACGCCAATACGGTGTTGGGCGCAAACACGCAAACGTCGCGCCGCCACGATCGCCTGGGCGTTGTGGGCGTGACCTATCAGGCAACGCCTGCGGTGCGGTTCATCGCCACCTACATGCGCGACAACGTCGAGGGTGTAGCGCAAGGCAACTCGGGCATTGTCCAGACGGGCTATTTGGTGGCGCTGTACAGCTTGTCCAAGCGCACGGACGTGTATGTTGAGGCTGACTACAGCCGCCTGAGCGCTGCATCCATCACCGATCCGAACAGTCCTCTGGGGACGTTTGGTGGGGCAAACAACCGCACGGGTGTAGGACTGGGGATGCGCACGCGCTTCTGACATCCGCGCATTAAAATGAACGGCTCGCCGACCCTCTTAGAGAAAGTTCAAGAGGGCGGCGAATCCATATCGACAATTCGACGGTTAGGAGGAATGGTGTCCCCTGATTGAGTCTCGCCAGTTCGCACCAGCGTCCCTGAAAGCGTCTCAGATCAACTGGCCTGACAGCAGCGCCCCCCCCGCAAGGACCAGCAAGAGCCTTCGAAGTCATGCTGGTACATACAACCACGCCCAACCCTTCCAGAATCTCCGCAGTGGTTCGCACCCGTAGCGCGTTGGCTTCCTGATCGGACACCACATCCTCCAGCCTTCTTTCCTGGTTTCCCATTTTCCCTCCCTTACCTGCTACGAGCACCGAAGCTGGCCTTTCAGAGGCGATCGCTGACAGAAGTCGACCGCGGCAACCATACGATGACCATCCGGCATTGCAGGCCGCGCTCTCTCGGCTCAGGAGCGGCAAGGTGTCATTGACTGACACCTACACCGCCCTCGGTGACACCGTATGGAAGGGAGTCGACGCCACTGCCAAGCAGCGCGCTGCCGAGGCTTGGACTAATGCCTATCGAGACGAACAGCAATAGCGTGGTTACGGCGCTTTGCAAGCTCGGCACCTACGGCGACTTATCGCCTTGCGGTTCATGCGGCGGGCGATTGAGGATCCGCTTCCTCTCTTTGGGGCGGGGAAAAAGTCCTTGCGTTCGCCGGATTGCTGATCCAGCCGACGGCATTTTTCCTGTCAGGTCGATGACCCACCCCCGAGGACAGCTGACATCGACCGGGGCCGCGCTATGCCTTCTTTTGACGCAGAGCCGATGAGGCCGACTGCTATTCAGATTCCGGCGCCCTATAGCTCGACAGTTCCCATGGTGGTGTGCCCTGCCATTTGCGATAGACGCCCATCAGTCTTTCTCGGCGGTATCCGTCGAAATCATGCTCATACATGCATCCATATGAGTCTTCGCCCTCAATCACCGGAATCTGCGCTAAGGACATCCATGCGCGGAACTCAGCCCGAAATGGTTCAGGGATATCGGCGAGGCGCACGTAGTGCGTTCTCTCCACCGTCACTCGTCCAATTTTCAGATTCCTCAGCACTTCCAGGTCAGCCTCCATGTCAGTAGGCCTTAGTTGCCCGCTCCGCTTTCCTGGTGCCCAATCAGTGCAGCGATGTACTTCAAGCTGAGAACGACAAACGGTTCGCCGCTCTGAGTCAGCACTTCAATTCTGCCGCCACTTACTCGCCGCAGTACAGTTGTGCAACGTGACCGAAGAATTGATGCTGGCGTACCGGCGACGTTCACTTGTGGCAAGCCGAGTTGGAAGGCGAGCAATTGAACCGCTTGATTGAATCTTTTCCTTGTGCGGAGCGCGACATCCGCAGGAACCTTGCGAGTTCTTAAGAACTTACTTGCCATTGCGCACCCCCAACGATACTCCCGCACAGCACCAACGCCGACGCTACCCAAAAGCTCGTCATATAGGTCGACGTGGTAGTCGGCAAGCACTCCGCCTGTCTCTTGCCCATGTTTGCGGTCGCGAGAACTTTACGACCGACCTCACGGCCACCAGGGAGCAGTTCAATGGTGACTCGTAGCATGCTCGATAGAAAAAACACCTGATAATCGCCATCCGCCGGCGGCGGTGGTCGGTAGAGTTTGGTGCAAGCAGGCACCCCCTGCAGTGGCCGCAGCAAAGTGCGGAGTTTGTGACACCAACTGCGTGCCTTGTTGTCTCAGATTCTTTCGAGATCGCTTTGCCGCCCTACCATGCGGCCCAAACCATCGTCCAGCCAGAATCGCTGGCAGGATCGGGCTGACCTCTATCGCACGAATAGATTGTTCCATCCTGCGACATGAAATAGAACCACGTCGCACCGGTACTCGCGTAGCGGAACAGCGCAACGATAGGCATGAGGCGGCACGACTGCTCCGCCGCCTCCGAGAAGTCCAACCAGTACACACAATGGTCGACATTTCCGAGTCGATCCAGGGAGTCAAGCAACTCACTGGCCGACGCGCACAGCCGGGCGCGGGCCCCAGCCTCGGCACCTGGTTGGTCGGCACCGCGGTCAATGAGAAAGCAGGTCGATTCTGTAGAAATCCCTACATAGCGCCATGCTTGGAATCGTTGCGCCGGATGTGGGCTCCTCAGCGAACGTTCTTCAAATCCATATTCCGTAAGCAGCATCTCTTGGTCTTAAGACAAGCAAGAGCAGTGTCGTCAGTCCTGGCCAAGATACCGGTGAGACCAAGCACCCGCTTTACTCCGCTATTTTGCTAATCATAGTATGTAGAATCATAGTGTGCAACGACGGACATTTGAGACATGCCCGTCGTCCCTCAGGAATGCCGCCTTGTCACTGTGTTTGCCGCCAACGTTCGGCGTCGGCGACTTGAGCTTGGGCTCTCTCAGGAGGAACTCGCAGAAATCGCCGGCATCCATCGAACGTATGTGGGTATGCTTGAGCGCGCCGAGAAGAACGTGACGATCTACAACATCGAGCGACTTGCGTTAGCCCTACGAGTTGAGGCGGCCACGCTCCTGCAGGAACACCGTCGATAGTCCGGTGGGCAACAAGGATGCTTTAGGCGCCTAAAGAAAGAACTGCCGATCCAGAAACGCATCCATCTCCGGCGCTGCCCTCGCTGCCAATCAGGACGAGCCAACGCCGCCGTGATTTTTGGCACAGCGACGTGAATCAGCAATTTCCGGACGGCATTCGAATGAACGACCACAACACGGCTTTCGGCAGAGTGCTCCGCGAGTTGCGGACAAGGAAGGGGTGGAGCCAATACAAGTTGGCTGACGCGTCGGGACTCGATCGGAGTTACATTTCGCTTCTCGAGCGCGGAGAACGCTCCCCAACCCTGGACTCGGTACTCCGTCTTGGCGATGTTCTTGATGCCACGCTTCCCGAAATTGCGAGGGCCATGGGAGAACTCATGCACGAAGAGCAGGCATAGGCGAGCCCTCGCTATGAGCAGGCGAGTCGATTTTCCTTCACCGACAGTTCCTCGAGGCTCTTGGGGGATCCAGACGGATACCATCGCTTTTAGGCTGCGGCCCATCATCTGCCTGAGGCCTTCGCCCTCTCGACCGCCTCGTTGACACAAGCGATCACGAACGCATCAAGATCGTCTCGGCCATGCGCAAGAATGCGTTCCAAGCAAGGTGTTTCCGGCATCACCATCACACCGTACCGATCTTCGCCACTTGCGCAGCTAGACCACACGATCGAGTCAGCCGGCGACACAAAGAAATCCTGGTAGTCGATATACCCCTGCCGCAGATAGCGTTGCGCTCGAAGTGCCGACATCGCATAGGTGCCCAAGACGATCACTCGACACGCGCCGCGCTGCAGTGTGTGTCCAACCAGCGCCGGCAGGAAAGCCTCTTCGCGTAGGCTCGCGCTATCGAGCCGAGTCGCCAAATCAAGGACGCAGGATTTCTCAAAGGAACATCTCACCAGAGCCAGCGCCAGAACATCTGGCGTCCACCGAACGCTCGGTGCTGCTCGGTCCATGACGAACGTCAACTGAAAACGCTCCGGCTCGCACCTCCCACCCTGCAGCACTTCGTTTTGAAGGCGCCGCAGGATCGCGCGGTATGTCTGCGCCGCAAATCTGCCCGTGAGGTAACCTTCTCGCCGGGGATGCGCGTGCCGCAATTGCGACTGCGCCGATCGGATATGCCACGTATGAATTCGGACAGGAAACGCTGCTTGCGTCGCACATCCAGCCGGATACGGAGCGATCTGTTCAATGGCGGCGAGCACCGTTGCTCGCATCTCGGCCTCTCGAATATGCCAAGACAGCCTGGCGGTCGCCTGGTTCAGGAAAGGCAATCGCTCGTGCGCCGCCCGCATCCACTGATGGAAGGGTGCGAACGCACGATCGACGGCCTGCGCATGCTGACGGAGCGCTCGGCATCCCTCCAGCTGAAACGGCGCGCCGGAAAATGGAGTGTGGCATGTCTTGCAGCGATAGCCGTGTCTGAACAGCGCGTCGGACGTCAGATAGGGCCCCATGGGCGTGCCACATGTCATGCACGCGTCCTCTATCCGAGAGCCATGTAGTGGACAAAGTCGCAGCGCAGCAAGCTGGAACCAAACCGCATGGAACCCGTCTTGCATGCAGATCGGACAGTATCGCAGGCACGGCGCCCACAGCAAGTGATGTAAATACTCGATGTGAGCACCCCAACCCTGTTCGGCCGGGCGCCAATCCCAGCCCAGGATTGCCTTCACATTCGCCGGGTTGATTCTTTCGGCCGTACGATACAAGTCCCGGGCACCTGCATCACTGGAGCTCCATTTGAGCGAATTCAACAGTGACGCAAGGTTGACTCCGGTAAATGCCTTCAAACGAAGCAGCACGCTGAATATGGATTCATCCTGGAGGGGTGGCCAATGCACTCCGGTCCCGAAAGATGGCGTCAATTGATGCCTCTTTGAGACGACTCGAATGGGCGTACTGATAACCCAGGCACGTTCGGGAAAAAGCACCATCCGCACAGCCATCCATCGATCTCTTCCGAAACCAACGGCACTTGGCAGCAATCTGGCGCTCGATGACCGTAGCGATGGGCGCACCAGATCATGGCCGCAGCCATCCCCAACTGATGCGCGCAGACAGCCAATCGCGGCGCTTCGCCCGATGGCTTTTCTATCGGTAAGCCAGACACAGGTAAGAGCGTCGTTGTCGCAGAAGACTGCCATGTCGCCGCCAACGCCTTAGCGAACTGAGCGTGTTGCCCATCTGGGGTCCTGGCGGCAGAATCCAGCCATCGACGAACTCGGCGTTCAACAACTGCGCGCACTAGCTGCAACTGTCGCTGTGCCTCCACCGGCTTGAAACCTCGAACACCTCGCTCGCAAGCTAAGCTAGAGCGCCATGTCAAGATCGACATCGACTTGAATAGCGGCCCCTCCATGCACGGCAACGCTGGGGCCATACAGGTGGCCGCGCTGTAGAGAAGCCGATCCTCGGGCTGCCATGGATGTTTTGGATTTAGGGGGGCGTCGTTCGCAAATAGATTCAAGAATCGTTGCTCACCGACCTTGCGCACCCAGTCGGCATAGGGACTGAGCTTGCGTCGAATCGACGTGAGTTGCCCCCGCAGTTCCTCCCGTGCCCCGTAGGCCATCGCAACCCCGGACCACGGCTTCTGACAGGCCGTACAACGATAGGGGGTTTTGAACAGCAATCGACTGCGCGTCGCTAGAAGAAAAGGCTCACCGCAGGCCTGACACGCTGCGACCATACTGCACCCATGAATCGGACACTGTTGAAGTGGCCAGATTTGGTGAAGTACGCAATGAAAGCCCGCCTCCATGCACAGGGGGCATATTCGCAGCTGTGATGAGCGAAGGTACCTGGCAACGACTGGCGCCAACATTGCGTTTGAAGAGAACTCACTCGCTCGTGTTGAGTTCTCGGCCCCGGTGCGTGGCCACGCGACGCTGACAGTGGTACGGAGTGCGCCACCCGCACGTTCGACATGACGAAGAAGGGCCTCGCTATCCCACCCGTACCACCATGCGAGAAACAGCGCGTGGGATAGTTCGGACTCAAACGGCAACGGCTCGCTCGTTTGCCGATACTCCTGAGTATTGGCCACTATGCGGGCCTATAAGAGTCGTCTCCATCGCCCTTTTTGCGCTGCGGAGAGGCTTGGTTGCTCTGAACACCGGCTTCACGAACGGCGGCAGACCAAAGCGCCTCGCTTGAGCTCGCTGCACTCGCCGGTGATCCTGGCGTGGCGGTGCTATCGGCCAAGAGCACCAAATAGCAACGCAAGGACGAGAACAAGACTTCCGCTGCAATTTCAGTCGCGCTATCGTCCCCTTGCACAAGACCGCACTGACTCAGCGCCTTCGTGAAGGCTGTTGCCTCGTTCTCTAAACGCCATCCATCGGCCCACTGTTTTGGAGCGAAAAACTGGGACCAAGACTCGGTCGATCCGGGAAGCATCTTGCCGTCGATGGTCCGAAAAATTTCCTTCACCTCCTCCCCCAACCGGATCCCTCGAAAAGTGCGCTTCACTCCAAAGAATCGCTTGACGAGGTCTTCTCGCTTGCCCAATTGCTCCAAGTTTTTGGTGAGATCGGGGTCCTGACCTACCGAAATGGTCAGAAGCCGAATACCCGCGAAGGACAAGCTGTTGTAGATATCTTTGAGGAACTGCAGCTCGTGCAGGCGCATGTTCTGCACTTCGTCCAGAAAAAGCACGATCCGCTCGCTCTCCTGTGCAAGCGCTGCGTCGATCAATGCGTGTTGGATGCGTTCACGCATACCGTACGCAGTGCCCTTCAGGCCTCCTCGGACAACGTCGGACCAGCTTGCCAAAAACTCTCTTGAGAACGACTGGCTTGTGTTTGTGCAACTGAGGATGAACACCGGGAGATGTGGAAACTCGACCGCCAAATAGTCTCGCAACACACCAATCGCCTTGGATTTTCCAAATCGAAACCGGCCGGGTATGCAGCAACTGTCCCCACCGGCCACCAGCCTGAACTTCACCTGCGCGTAAAACTCTCGGATGGGTGGCGTCTCAAGCACGGCGTAACTCAGCAGCGGATGACGCCAAAGCATCTCCGAACGATTGGTTGGTGAGGGTTCGGGTGGAGAGGGCTTCCTCTTCGGCGTGGGTGCGCGAGGACGGCCAGGTTTGTGAGGTCTGCTGGCCATGCTAGCCTCCCAAGGTCGGTGTCGAGCGCAGCCCGAATGGATCGGGGCATGCTGCTTGAGGAGCGGGATGCGTCGCAGGGTCGCCCTTGCGCACGTAGAACGGACTATCATCCAGCGGCTTGACGGGATCCTCCCCCCGGCGACGCCGGGTAGAGCGCTCGGCTGCCAAAGCCAGTGCGGTAGCGCGGCCCTTCTTGCCCTTGGGTTTTTGCGCCAGCTCACGGCTCTTGTCTGTGCGCCAGGCCTCGACCGGATCGTTGAACATTTCCTGCTCAACGGCAGGCACACCACGGTTGATGAGCTTGCGCCGTCGCCATGAAACGGCGCTCTTGCTCCACGTTCCCGTCGGCTTAAGCTCACCTAGATCCCTTCCGTTCTCACAGAGCACAGCGCGCGCCACACGCGCATCGCGCCGGTTGATATAGACCAACACGCGTCGCCCCACCAGATTCTGGGTCAATCGATTCGATACGTATCTGCAGCGATCCACCCTCACATAGGGACTTTCATGCTGGTCGCCGCCCCCGCGAATGACACGCGACTCCACATGATCGAGGAGATGGTTCTGCTTTTGGATAGCGAGCGGCAGGGGTTGGATGAAGCAACCGACCTGTGGCCGCTCCAGAGCAGCGCCTATTGCCTCAATGCGGCTGGATTTCTGATGACATTCGCTTCGCGATAGATTGAATTTCGCGATGGCCCCGTAGACGACCTCGACAATCTCGTCTACATCGACCTCGAGGTCCTGGGCTTTCGTCTCAGGCGCTTTGCGCCTGGGGTCGTCTGGGCCAGTCCCGTACGTTGTCGGCATCCGAGACAAGCCCAAACTGTCCAGCCGGCCAATCAGCCCTTCGATAAACTGGCGCACCCACCATTGATAGGCGGGGCCGAATTGAACGACACAGCCAACGGTGTCGATGACGTTGTTAACAAAGTCATGCGCCTTGTTGCACCACGCGTTGTCGACGCGCAGCAGGGAGAAGCCGTGCCATGCGATTTGCGGGAAGAAGTGGCGCAACAGAAATTTTCCGTCGGCGGTGTACCTCAAATGGTCGCGATAGATCTTGTCGTTGTCCGGATCGATGACGCTGCTGATCGCTTCTAATGGAGTGTCGACAGACGGCCCCGCCTCGAACTCAATACTGATACCCACAATGGCTTGCGATTCCTCATCGCCAACGACGCCGATGTACCAGCGCTGCACGGGCACGCACAAGGTCCGTCCGGACTGATTTTTTAGTCGCAGTACACATGCGGCCCCAGCAACCTGGTAGTCCATCTGGAGCATCGAGAGGGGACGCAGCGCTTGGATGAGCGCTCTTTTCGGATTGCCCGCCCCGGGCCCTCGCTCGTGAGCGTCAATTCGACTGAGCAAATCTTTCGAATACGTGAGCAACGCCTGGTAGGCTTCATTGCCTCGACAGAACGGCCAGTCCGCACCAGTCAGCCCATGCTCGCGCAATTGCTTCAGGAAGCGCTCTTGAAGTGCTCGAACGCCGTAGATGGTCGTCGCCGTACGACGTGGAGCAGAACGAATTTGTGTATCGAGCCAATCTCGTAGATCTTCATTTCGCTTCAACAATTGCCCTAGTGCACCGGAAGAGCCTCGCGATTTCATCGATCGACGCGGGTCGATTGGTGCTTTGCGGTTGTACCCGCCCAGCGGTGACTCCAACAGTGCAAAGAACCCATACTGGCGGCCGGCGGCATCCGTTCTCAAGCACCGTCGCCAGGCCCGACGTGTTGCTCGCAGACTCAGTCCGGTTTCAGTCTTGATCAACTCCCGGGGAGCATTGGCCGCATACAGCAGCACCGCCTGTTTACGGCGCAGATACCTTGCGCGAAGCGCTGTTGGCAGCGCTGAAGTATCTGGCTGGGGCCATAAAGCAATGGCAGGTCCATCACCATTCACCAGTGCCCTTGGACGTCCTCGCCTCGCCACTCGCTCGATCGCATCTCGGCGATCGGCCATACCGGCTGTAGATGGATCTACCGGCGTCCGGCACCCTTCTTTCCGAAGCGGCAATGGTTGAACGCTCAGCGCCGCGGTGCTTCGGCGGTCTTTCCAACGAATGATGCTCGAAGGAGAGATCAATTCGTCATCAAGCTCAGCTTCTGCCAATCCACTATGCAAAAGGCGAGCGACCGCCGCCAGCGTCAGACCTTGATCCGAAGAGTCGTCCAACAGCTCCCGCAACGTCAGGCATGAGTGAAGGTTCAACGCCTTGTGCAGACGTATCATCTCGACTGTCCAATCCGCGCCGCGAGCACACGTCATCCACCGGCAAAGTGCCAGCCAGTTGTCAAATCGAATCTGCCAAGCACCGAGCTCGCTCAATGCGACCGCTTCATAGGTATAGCCGCGAGGAAGCTGTGGTGTCGCGCTGACAGCCACTGGCTGTTCGGTCACCCGATACCAGATCTTTCGGCCGTCCGAGTAGTAAACCAGTGCATTAATGTTATCTTGCTGAATGCCCGCCTCGCTCATAAGCGTGGTCAACCGGTCGTAGTCAACTATGTAGTCGACCACGTCGGTGTCCGGCTCCAAGAAGGCGCATGCAAAGATTAGTGTGGCATCGCCCCATACGACTGACCGGCCTACCTTGGGGAGATCAACCACATTGATGTTGGCACTGCTATGCCCTCGCGCTGCGATTGCGGCCCAAACGGAGACTCGCTCGTCGGGCCGCCAAAACAGTTGAGCGGGTTCAATTCGTCTGTTCATGACGCACCTCTGTTGCATGCGTGCGAGACGAATACGCCCCTTGACTTGCGCCCAAATTCGGACAATAGTCAACACGTACGTTTCGGCTCGTACAGATAGGGAGTGAAAGCGGGAAGACTGGTGCAAACAGGCTTCCCGCTTTTTCTTACTTGGCTTCGATGCTGTGTCGGCTCAGCCTCCTCCAGCACTAACTGGGGAAAAGTACTTTAAAAGTCCCATCACAGGACCCCGTGTTCGATCGTGAAGATCATGTGTGGATGCGGCTTGATTCGAACTAAGAATCAAACCTGCAAGGGCTCCACAATCCCGGGTTATAGCTCCTCCTGCCAAATACGCAAGACACCGCACTCTTGCGATCGAATGCCTTAGCGAAAAATACGCGCGCAGCACCACAGCAGCTGCTGTCTAAAGTCTGCGGAGCTACTTTAGGTGTGCAGGGAGAGGATCGTCTTCGTCGCAAACACGGTGCGCCCACTGCAACCAAGCCTCAAGCGTCTCGCGAACCCAAGGCTCCAAAACACGTCGCCTTGCTTCAAGTTCCACAGCGGTGAGATAGGCTCGATGACGTTGAACCACAGCCCATCGCTCTGCTTCCGCATAGAAGGCTTCCCTTTTTGCTTGCCGAGTGGTTGCCTCATTCGTGTCCAGCCGATTTATCCACACCGCAGCAGCCCGACGAAGATTTGCCGCCGCTACGTTAAGCTGGCTTTCTAGCGAGGCATGGCTGCGGTCGTACAGACAAATTGATGTCGGTGTTTGGCCAGCAACACTAGCCCTTAGCGTGAGCCTGAGCAGTCCCATCTGCTCAATAGAACCTCGGCTTTTCGCGTGCGCCTTGGTCATTTCAGACAGTCGAAAGTGCATTGCAAAGGGGCCCTGCTGAAATATGGTCTTGCCGCCGTCCACGCGAACCTCAAACCCTCGTTCTCGCATGGCGCAAATGAACGCGTCGGCGCACAGCAGTGCACGCATCCGCAAGCTCTGCGTCGTGATCACCGAAAGATAGCCATCACCGGGTTCGATCAATCCGCCTCGGAGTCGTCGCCACGGCGGCGGGGCCCAACCATCTCCTTTTTCCAAGCGAGACCTGCTCCGCCCGCGGGTTTCGTCAATGTCATTGAGGCGAGCTTGAAGCTTGACTGCCAGCGCGCTAGTCAGGTTGCCATCAGGATCGACCTTGATCTGACGGTCCGCACGAAATTCCTCCGCCTCAATTGAGAGGAGAGTCTCTTTTATGCCGCGATCTGTCGGACGCCGTCGTCGATGTCGTTCCGGCCTGCTATGGACCGTAGTAGGGCCAGAGTGCTCAGGCAACGCCGGTGGTGGGTCAGCCCTACCAACTCTGAGTTTCGCCCAATATCCACGGCCGGGTGTGGGTACGTTTAGCGCTCTGCAAACCTTCTTGAGAGCCACATCGGAGATCCCATACTCCTTGCTGACAATGATCAGCGGATCCTTCCAAACCTTTTCATACAACGATCGACGCTCATACCGGATAGGACGATCCATGCAACTCCCCTTATCGGGTGATTCCCTAGCGCGACTCAATATAGACCTAGCTCGAGCGCAACTCGACAGACTTTAGGTACCCAGGTGGCGCTATCGAAATCGGCAGGTTTTCAATAGGTCCAGCCGTTCCGTTACCACAGAGCGTTAGCCCGGTGCAAATCGGCCATGGCATTGATGGAATCTCGACCTGAAAGAATGGAGGCCGGCGCGCCACAAAGGTCTTGTGCGAAACAATACGACCGGCTTTTACGTTGGAGCGGTGCATTTGAGCCAAATAGAAATGTCGTACCCCCCAGGCTAACCCAGGCATGCTGGCGGTTTCCCGTCTGTCCGAGACCGGAGACCGCCATGCCGAAGCCCGAGACCATCACCATGACGATGCGTGAACTGGACCGCTTCAAGGTGGTTCAAGCCGTTGCTGACCAAGGCTTGGCGATCTGGCGCGCGGCTGAGCGGCTGGGCTTGTCACGACGGCAAGTGGAGCGACGCGTTTGCGCCGGCGTTCATGGCGGACTTCAATGCGCGCTTTGCCAAGTTGCCGAGGAGCGACTTCGATGCCCACCGGCCGCTGCGTGGCGACGAGGACCTGGCGCGCATCTTCTGCTGGCGCGAATGGCGCAAGGTGTCGGCGAGCCTGACCCTGCAGTACGCCAAGGTGACGTATTTGTTGGAAGACCGGCCGGAGCACCGCAAGCTGGTGCACCGCTACCTCGAGGTGGCCGAATACCCGGATGGCACGATCGAGCTGTGGGCCGACGGCGCTTCCCTGCCCTACACCACCTATGACCGGCTGACGCAGATTGACCAGGGCGCGATCGTGGAGCACAAACGGTTGGGGCACGTGTTGGCGGTGGCGGCCGAACTGCAGGCGCAGCGCGATGATCGACGGCAGGTCGGCCCTCGCGCACGTTGGTGGGCGAGCCGCCGCAGCCCAAACGTCCGGCGCCGCAGACCAAGCGGCAGCGCTTGATCAACCGGCTGGACCTGGAGCGGGCCATGCAGCAAGTCGGGCCAGGCCAGCCCAGCAGCG
>Ga0055541_1000385_pt1 | contig 13412 bp, 12 predicted proteins | sample Araplavi_mTSA_r2_2_FD_55169 | JGI IMG/M metagenome (GOLD analysis project Ga0055541, IMG submission 55169) | Arabidopsis root microbial communities from North Carolina, USA - plate scrape CL_Cvi_mTSA_r2 | ecosystem: Host-associated > Plants > Roots > Endosphere | place: USA: North Carolina | reverse complement strand
ATGAACATCAACGTCGGCATCCACTACCTGGGTGCCTGGCTGGCCGGCAACGGTTGCGTGCCGATCCACAACCTGATGGAAGATGCCGCCACGGCCGAGATCTCCCGCTCGCAAGTGTGGCAGTGGATTCGCTCGCCCAAGGGCAAGCTGGAAGACGGCACCAAGGTCACGGCTGAACTCGTGCGCAAGCTGATCCCGGAAGAATTGGCCAAGGTGAAGGAGACGGGCGCGGTAGGCCACTTTGACCGCGCTGCAGTGATCTTCGAGCAGATGTCGACGTCGGAAGACTTTGCGGAATTCCTCACGCTGCCGCTGTACGAAGAAATCTAAGCGACCCTCGGGTCGCCGCGAAAACGCCGGTTGGGGCAACCCGCCGGCGTTTTTTCATTTTTCCGCTGCCGCGCGATAATGGCGGGAAATCTTTGGAGGCCGCTTTGCGCTTTGAACACCTGGTGGAAGTCAACGATCCACTGAACCCCCTGATCGACACGCTGACCCTCAACCAGATCTGGCAAGGCCTGGTGCTGCGCGTGCGCGAACAAACCGAATTTGTCGAAAGCCTGGACGAATGCATCATCACCGCTGAAGGCGACGGCTGGGTCGAGCGCGAACTCGTCTTCGGCAAGGCGCGCATTCAAGACCGCGTGACGCTGGAGCCGCACAGGCGCGTCACCTACACCACGGCCGCGACGGGCGAACACGCTGGCGGTTCGCTCACCATGACGATCGAGACGAACGAGGCCAACAGCACGTTCATTCGCTTCGTCTACGACACGACGCTGCCCAATGCGGATGAAACCGGCGACACGCGCTACGCCGAGATCGTCAAATCCGCCTACCGCGAATCCGACATCGATACAGTGCGACGCATCCGCGAGATTGCCGCCACCGGGCGCCTGGGCTGACGTGTTCCGCCTGGCCGGCGCTGGAGGAGGCGACGGTCGGGTTTGCTTCCCCTTGGTCGTCTCACACATCACTACAACGAGACCATGACGACATTCACGCCCACCCTGGAGGCGCTGCGCGCGCGTTACGGCGAGCGCTTCAAATGGCTCGTGCTGTTCACGCTGATGGTGGGCGCGGTGTCGTCTGTCATTTCGGCCACGATCGTCAACGTGGCGATTCCCGATCTAAGCCGGCATTTCGTGCTGGGGCAGGAGCGTGCGCAATGGGTGTCGGCCAGCTTCATGGTGGCGATGACGCTGTCGATGCTGCTGACGCCCTGGCTGCTGTTGCGCTTCGGCTTGCGCCGCACCTTTATCGGCGCGTTGCTGCTGCTGGGTGTGGGTGGGCTGGCGGGGGGTCTGTCACCCAACTACGAAGTGATGATCGCCATGCGGGTGGTGGAGGGCATCGCCGCCGGCATCATGCAGCCGCTGCCCAATATCTTGATCCTGCGCGTGTTCCCCGAAAAAGAGCAGGGCAAGGCGTTCGGTCTGTTCGGTTTTGGCGTGGTGTTGGCGCCGGCCGTGGGCCCGAGCGTGGGCGGCTTCCTGGTGGAGCTGTTCGGCTGGCGCTCGATCTTCTTCGTGGTGATGCCCTTTACGTTGATTGGCTGGGCGATGGCGAGGCGCTTTATGGCGATCAATTCGTCGATGGCCGGCGAGCCTAAACCGCTGGACTGGCGCGGCTTGCTGCTGATCGGTGCGGCGACGGTCACGCTCCTCAACGGGTTGGTCGCGCTGCATGGTGATGTCGCGCATGGTGTGGTGCTGATGCTCGTCTCGGCGGTGTGCGTGGCGGGCTTCGTGTTCTGGCAGCGGCGCGTGGAATCGCCCTTGCTGGATCTGCGCCTGTTCAGCTACCGGCAGTTTGCGATGGGGGCGGTGGTCGCGTTCATTTACGGGGCAGGGCTGTACGGCTCGACGTATCTGGTGCCGGTGTATATGCAGGTGGCGCTGGCCTATGCGCCGTCGCGCGCCGGGCTGGTGCTGCTGCCAGCCGGGCTGGTGCTGGCCGTGACGATCATGCTGGCTGGGCGGCTGACCAATCGCATTGAGCCATTCCGGCTGGTGTCTTTCGGGCTGACGGCGCTGGCGCTGTCGTTCTTTTTGATGGCAACCAACACACGTGCGACGAGCTATCTGCTGTTGATCGCCATTGCCATCATGGGGCGTGTCGGCTTGGGTTTCGTGCTGCCGTCGCTGAGTCTGGGTGCCATGCGCGGGGTTGATTTCACGTTGATTCCGCAAGGCTCCAGTGCCGTCAACTTCCTGCGTCAACTGGGTGGCGCGATCGGCGTGTCGGCCACGGGGATTTTCCTGCAATGGCGGCTCGCCACGCGCGGCATTGAGACGGTGCACGGCGCGGCGGTCGACCCTGAGGCGCGCATCCTCGCATTCGACGAGACGTTTGTTTTCCTCGGCACGCTCTGTGCGCTGGCGGTGGTGGCCGCGTGGCGCATGCGCCGGCGCGAGGTGCCGTCCGCCATTCCGGCCGCGCAATAAAAAACCGGGCGCGGGGCCCGGTTCTTGGTTTGGCGATTCCACGATCAGGTCGTCGCGCCGCTCTTCAGTTCTTCGACAAGGTCGACGTACTTTTGCTTGGCCTCGTCTTGCGAGGTGCCTTTCAGGCCTTCCCACGCTTCAAACTTGTAGCGGCCGACGATGTCGGTAAAGCCCGGCTTGTCACCGTGCGCATCGCCTTCGGCGCCTTGCTTGTATAGCGCGTACAGGCGCAGCAGCGTCATGTTGGCAGGGCGCTCGGAGAGGCCCTTGACGTCGATTTGGGCTTGGTCGAAACGGGCTTGCAAGTCGCTCATGATGGTTCCCGGCTGAAAACAATGGTCTGGCGATGATAGCGCCGGGGTCGCGCGGCCGTGCCGTTTGAATTCGAGGATGGCTTCGGTTTTCCGCTTGTTTTCGGGGTAGGTAGCCGCCGGTTTGAGCGTTCAGCCGCCACACCAGCCGGTACAATGCCGCCATGCCTTGGATTCTCGCTTTCGATACCTCCACCGAGTTCTGTTCCGTCGCCCTTGGTGACGGCACGCGCACGCTGTTCCGCCATGAACACACTGGTCCGCGCTCAAGCAGCCGCGTGCTTCCAGCCGCCGCCGAGTTGCTCGCCGAGGCGGGCATCGCCCTGGCCGATTGCGCCGCGATTGCCTTTGGTGCCGGCCCGGGCTCGTTCACCGGCCTGCGCACTGCGTGCGGTGTGGCGCAGGGTTTGGCGTTTGGCGCCGATCTGCCGATCGTGCAAGTCAATTCCCTGCTCGCCTGTGCCGAGCAGACGCGTGCAACGCTCCCCATCGGTACAGCGGTGACCGTCGCGCTCGATGCACGCATGGACGAGTGCTATTGGGCCAGCTTTATCCCTGTCGATGCCGCCCAGGATGCTTCTGGCTGGCACGCGTTGTCCGCCATTCAGGTGAGTGGGCCGCAGAGCGTGGTAGCCCCCCCGCAGCCGTATTGGCTGGCCGGCAACGCCGCCGCGGTGTTCGGCGATCAGCTGAGCATTGTGGCTGGCGCGGCCGCCGTGCTGCCCGAAGTCGCGCCGCACGCCCGCGAGATCGTGACCATCGGCCTGCGTCTGCTGGCTGGCGGACATACGGTGCGCCCGGAAGACGCGGCGCCGCTGTATGTGCGCGACAAAGTGGCGCTCACCATTGAAGAGCGCCAGGCCGTGCAGCAAGCCAAGGNCGCAGCAGGTGCGCAGCCATGAGCCTGATCGACAGCGCGCTCGCCAGTGTCATCGCGCAGACACCGCTGCCGGCGGGCTGGCGCGCGGAGCGTATGACCGCACTGGACGTGGCTGGTGTCGCCGCTGTGGAGCAAGCGGCCTTTACGTTTCCGTGGTCGCGCGGCAACTTTGAGGATTCGCTCAAATCGGGCCATCTCGGCATCGTGCTGCGCGATGGCGGTAACGAGGTCGCGGGTTACCTGATCCTGATGCCGGTGGTCGATGAGATGCACCTGCTTAACGTGACCGTCGCGCCCGTGTGGCAGCGGCAAGGTCTGGGCCGCTGGCTCCTGCGTCTGGCCGTGGCGCTCACGCTGGTGCATGGCTTTGGGAGCCTGCTGCTGGAAGTGCGGCCGTCCAATACCGGCGCGATTGCGCTGTATCGCCGTGTCGGGTTTGCCGAGATTGGCCGACGCAAACGCTATTACCCGGCCGAGAACAACACGCGGGAGGATGCTGTCGTCATGCGCATCGCCTGCGAAGCCAGTGGGGTGGAAGCCGCATGAATCGTCGATCCCGCATGCTGGAGGCGCTGGGCGTTTCCACCGAATGGACATTGCGTGGCGTCGAGCCGGCTGCGCTGGAGACCCTCGAGCTTGCTGTGGCCGAACCGGTTGCGGTGGAGGTTGACGCGGCGACAGCCGTTATTGCGGCCGAGCCTGTCATTGCGCAGGTCGAAGCGCCTGTGGCAGAGGCACCGTCTGATACTGCTGCCCCCCGTGCCCAGCGTATCGCCGCGTTCGACTGGGCGCAGCTCGAGGCAGCCGTTTCCAACTGCACATCTTGCAAGCTGTGCGAGCGCCGCACGAACACCGTTTTTGGCGTGGGCGATCGGCAGGCGGAGTGGATGCTGATTGGCGAGGCCCCCGGCGAGAACGAGGACAAGCAGGGCGAACCCTTCGTCGGTCAGGCTGGCAAGCTGCTCGACAGCATGCTGCGTGCCGTCGGCCTGTCGCGCGAGAAAGGCGTGTTCATCGCCAACGTGCTCAAGTGCCGGCCACCGGGTAACCGTGACCCAGAGCCAGACGAGGCCGCGATGTGCGACCCGTATCTCAAGCGTCAGATTGCACTGGTCAAGCCGCGCATCATCGTCGTGCTTGGGCGTATTGCGGCGCAAAACCTGCTGCAGACGCAGACACCCGTGAGCAAATTGCGCGGCAAGGTGCACGAGGTGGAAGGCGTGCCGGTGGTGGTGACGTATCACCCGGCGTATCTGCTGCGCACGCTCACCGACAAGGCCCGCGCGTGGGAAGACCTCTGCTTGGCGCGCAAGGTGTACGCGGAGCGCGGCGGCCAGTAAGCCGCATGAGCCCCCGAAGGGGCGGCTGCTCCAGCTGATCAGTGATGCTTGTCTTCGCCGATGAGAGCGGCGGTGTGGAACACGCGTTCGTTCCGGCGATGGCGTTGCATGACCAGCGCCATCGTCACGCACACGAAGATGCCGAATGAGACAATCACCACGCCCACCGACACATTCAGCTTGATGAGCAGTGCGTACAGGCACAGCATCAGCAGCACCGAAACGTTCTCATTGAAGTTCTGCACGGCGATGGAGTGACCGGCCGAGAGCAGCACGTGCCCGCGGTGCTGCAGCAGCGCATTCATCGGCACCACGAAGAAGCCCGACATGGCGCCCACCACCATCAGGAACAGGTAGGCTATCAGCATGTACAGCGGCAGTTTCATCTCGCCGATGTGGAAGGTGACTTCGGGAATCGTGTGCTTGGTGTAGAACGCCATCAGCATGACCACCACGCCCATCGCCACGCCCACGGGCAGCACGTCGAGCGAGCGGCGCAGCGGAATCTTCACGGCGGCGGCCATGGCGCCGGCAGCCACGCCCACGGCAACCACGGCCTGCAGGATGGCGCCTTGTGACAGGTTCAGCTCCAGCGATTGCTCGGCCCACTTCAGCACGATGAATTGCAGCGTGGCGCCTGCCCCCCAGAACAGCGTCGTCACCGCCAGCGAAATCTGGCCCAGCTTGTCGTGCCACAGGGCGTTGAAGCAGTCGGCAAATTCTGCAATGAGACGTACCGGGTTTTTTTCCTGCTGCGGATAGCGCGCACCGGTATCGGGAATGCGCATGTTGAACAGCGACGCGATCAGGTAGATCGCCATGATCACCAGCATGGCTGCTTCGGCCGGCGTGTCGATGCGTTCCAGCCCCGGAATGTCGAAAGACAGCAGCCACGTCGACACATGCTTGGAGATCAGCGCTCCGCCCAGCACAGTGCCGAGGATGATGGAGCCGACTGTCAGCCCTTCGATCCAGCCATTGGCGGCAACGAGTTTTTCCGGCGGGAGGAGTTCAGTCAGGATGCCGTACTTGGCCGGCGAATACGCCGCGGCGCCAAAGCCGACCACGCCNTACGCCAGCAGCGGGTGCACGCCNGTCAGCATGACGCCGCAGCCCAGCAGCTTGATGGCATTGGTGATGAGCATCACCTTGCCCTTGGGGCGGGAATCGGCAAACGCACCCACGAAGGCGGCAAGCAGAACATAAGACAGCACGAAGAACAGCTTGAGCAGCGGCGTCATCCACTGCGGGGCGTGCATCTCTGTGAGAAGGGCGATGGCGGCGATCAGCAGCGCATTGTCGGCGAGCGACGAGAAAAACTGCGCCGCCATGATGGTGTAAAAGCCCTTCTTCATACCTTCGAATTCGTCCCCGTAGACCGCGGTGCCATTCCTGTCTTCGCGACGTGTCGGCAGCGAGCCGGCATTCGGAAGCTTCCCCCTGGGGTAGCCGGCCATGCGGTGCATCGGCTGACCGGCCGAGCAGCGCACACGTGCGCGGTTGCGGCATCCGTGCCGGCGCCCGCGCGGGCTCCCCTTGCTATGGTTCCCTGACGCGGGGTCCGTTTAATGCTGCAAGGCAGGCATCGCCGGACAACCGCGGGAATCTTCACTGACAGGCGTCCGGGACATGCGTTCCGCCCGGTGCAGGTTTTGTTTTCGCCTGGTTGCATGTTCAGACTGGATGTGACGCCGTTTGTGACGTTGTCGCGCAAAGAGAAGTGGTTATTGCCCAACTTTCCTTATGCAGCCAGCGCATCACGTCGGTGTTCCCATGCCTAAATTGAACGGCTTTATATCATGAAACTTGTGCCCTCCCGGTGACGCCGAAACACTTTCTTTTGGGCGACCCCGCCGGGAAAGCGCGAACCACTGGGCGCGCTGTGGTCAAATAGAACGTTCATCGCGAGGGGGCCGGGCGCATCGGTTTGGCCCAATCGCATGCTTATTGCATCGCAACATCGACCTCGCGCCACAAGCGCACTTGTCGCACCCACGTTCTGCAGGTTTGTCGTCATGCCAAGACCTATCCAAGCCGTCATCCACGGCGCCGCACTTGCCAATAATCTCCAGGTTGCCCGTCGTTATGCGCCCAATTCACGTGTGTGGGCGGTCGTCAAAGCCAATGCCTATGGGCACGGTATCGAACGCGCGTATGAAGGGCTGCGCCAGACCGATGGCTTTGGTCTGCTCGACCTGGACGAGGCCGTTCGCCTGCGTCAACTCGGCTGGCAGGGGCCGGTTCTACTGCTCGAAGGCTTCTTCAAGCCGGAAGATCTGGCGATTGTCGAGCAGTACCGCCTGACGACGACCGTCCACAACGAAGAGCAACTGCGCATGCTGGAACTGGCGCGCTTGAAAGGGCCCATCAGCGTGCAGCTCAAGATCAACACGGGCATGAGCCGCCTCGGTTTTGCGCCTACTGCCTACCGCGCCGCTTGGGAGCGCGCGCGCGCCATTTCGGGCATCGGCACCATCGTCCATATGACGCACTTTTCCGATGCGGATGGCCCGCGCGGGATCGACCACCAGATCGCCGCGTTTGAGCAGGCCACGCAAGGGCTGCCCGGCGAAGCGTCACTTTCCAACTCCGCCGCCACGCTGTGGCACCCTAAGGCGCATCGGGATTGGGTGCGCCCGGGCGTGATCATGTATGGCGCCTCGCCAACGGGCGTGGCCGCCGATATTGAAGGCACCGGCCTGATGCCGGCCATGTCGCTCAAGAGCGAATTGATCGCCATCCAGGACCTGCAGCCGGGGGCAACGGTTGGCTATGGGTCGCGCTTCAAGGTGGAACAGCCGATGCGCATCGGCATCGTGGCGTGCGGCTATGCCGACGGCTATCCGCGCCATGCACCCGGCTGGGACGGCAACCACACGCCGGTGCTGGTCGATGGCGTGCGTACGCACATCGTGGGCCGTGTGTCGATGGACATGATTACCGTGGACCTGACCAGCGTGCCCGAAGCGCGCGTGGGTACGGCTGTCACGCTGTGGGGTGAAGGCCTGCCCATCGACGACGTGGCTCACGCCGCTGGTACCGTGGGTTATGAGCTGATGTGCGCCTTGGCGCCGCGCGTGCCGGTGGTGGTTGAGCCTGTTAACGCGGCAGACGCGGGCGAACTGGGCAAGGCCGCTTAAGCGGCAGCACCGTCAATAGAAAATCAAACGGCTGCCGCTCCTCGCGGCGCTGCAAGCAGGGGGTTGTTTGGCCAAGAGCAAGACGGTCTATACGTGCACCGAGTGCGGTGGCACGGCACCGAAATGGGCAGGACAGTGCCCGCATTGCCAGCAATGGAACACGCTGGTGGAAACCGTGGCGCAGCCGACATCCGGCGCGGGCGCGCGCTTCCAGTCGCTGGCATCGAGCGCTACCGTGCGTAAGCTGTCGGACATCGACGCGGTGGATGTGCCGCGCTTCTCCAGCGGCATCGACGAATTTGACCGCGTGCTGGGCGGCGGCCTAGTGGGCGGTGGCGTGGTGCTGATCGGCGGCGATCCGGGCATCGGCAAATCGACGCTACTGCTGCAGGCGTTGGCCAACCTGTCGGCCACGCGCCGCGTGCTGTATGTGAGCGGCGAAGAGTCCGGCGCACAGATTGCGCTGCGTGCGCATCGCCTGGGCATCGAAAGCGACAGCCTGGCGCTGTTGGCGGAGATTCAGCTCGAGCGCATCCAGGCGACCATCGAGACGGAAAAGCCCGAGGTTGTCGTCATCGATTCCATTCAGACGCTGTACTCGGAGGCGCTGACCTCGGCGCCGGGCTCCGTGGCGCAGGTGCGCGAATGCGCGGCGCAGCTCACGCGCATTGCCAAGCGGCTCGACGTGACGACCATCCTCGTCGGCCACGTGACCAAGGAAGGCGCACTGGCGGGCCCGCGTGTGCTGGAGCACATCGTCGATACGGTGCTGTATTTCGAGGGCGATACGCATTCCGCCTACCGGCTGGTGCGCGCGTTCAAGAACCGCTTTGGTGCAGTGAACGAGCTGGGCGTGTTTGCGATGACGGAGCGCGGGCTGCGCGGTGTGGCCAATCCCTCGGCGCTGTTCCTGTCGCAGCACGAGCAGGTGGTGCCGGGCTCATGCGTGCTCGTCACGCAGGAGGGCACGCGGCCGCTGCTGGTGGAAATCCAGGCCCTGGTGGATACGGCCAACGTGCCAAATCCGCGCCGCCTCGCTGTGGGCCTGGAGCAGAACCGGCTGGCGATGTTGCTGGCGGTGCTGCATCGCCACGCCGGCATCGCGTGCTTTGACCAGGACGTGTTCCTCAATGCTGTGGGCGGGGTGAAGATCACCGAGCCGGCGGCCGACTTGGCGGTGTTGCTGGCGATTCATTCGTCGATGCGCAACAAGCCGCTGCCGCGCGGGCTGGTGGTGTTTGGCGAGATCGGCTTGGCCGGAGAGATTCGCCCGACGCCGCGCGGCCAGGAGCGCTTGAAGGAAGCCGCCAAGCTGGGTTTCTCGATTGCCGTCATCCCGAAAGCCAATGCGCCCAAACAGACGATTGATGGACTGGAGGTGATTGCGGTTGAGCGCATCGAGCAGGCGATTGACCGCGTGCGGTCGTTGGAAGCCTGATCGTTCAATCTTTTGCAACGGGTTCGCAAGTGCCATTTGAAAATGCGTCCGCCGTTGCAATGCGATAATCCGCCAACTTTTCTCCATGACTCATCGGACCTGACGCCGCCATGCAAGCCAATTCGCGCGCCTTTTTCCTGCTGATTGCCGTGATCGCCTTTGGGGTGGTCGGCTATGCGCTGTATCTGCAGCACGTGGAGGGGCTGCAGCCGTGCCCGCTGTGCGTCCTGCAGCGGTTTGCTTTCCTCGGGATTGGCGTGTTCTCGCTGCTGGCGGCGTTGTCGTCGGCCACGCGGCTGCTGTGGCATGGGCTGGGAATGCTGTCCGCGCTGGCTGGCATTTGCGTGGCGGGGTATCACGTGTCGCTGTTGCTGAACCCCAAGGCGACGTGCGGCATCGACCCGATCGAAAACTGGGTCAACGCGCTGCCCACGGCGAAATGGCTGCCGCAGGTGTTTGAGTCCGACGGCCTGTGCACTGCGCCCACGCCGCCGATCTTCGGTTTGTCGATTCCGGCATGGTCGCTGGTGTGGATGGTGATTCTGGCACTGACACTGGTGGTGGCGATGATCCGCCGCGAGCGTCGCTAAGCCGGAGCCGTTGATCGTGCAACGCGTACTGGTGAGCGCCTGCCTGCTGGGCCAGCCGGTACGTTATGACGGCGGTACGGTCGTCACCGAAGGCGGCATTCTGGCGCGCTGGCAGATGGAAGGGCGCATTGTGCCGATGTGCCCTGAGATGGCCGGTGGCTTGCCCGTGCCGCGCCTGCCCGCAGAAATCCATGGCGCAGGTGGCGGTGCGGCCGTATTGCAAGGGACGGCTCGCGTGGTCGAGCAGCACGGTCATGATGTGACCGAAGCCTTTGTAAGGGGTGCGCAATGTGCCCTGAAAGCTGCGCAAGANGCCGGCGTGCAAGTCGCCGTACTCACTGANCGCAGCCCGTCGTGNGGTTCCGCATTGCTCTACGACGGAACGTTTTCCAGCCAACTGCAACCGGGCGAGGGTGTTACTGCCGCGTTACTGCGTCAGTACGGCATTCGCGTGTTCAGCCAGCATCAATTGGACGAAGCCGCACGCCTGCTGGACGCATTGGATCGCGCCAGCTCAGTCGCTAAACCGTAGCGGCAGGGCGAGCTGCACCGGCTCGCCGTTCTCCTGAATCACGCTGTTGCGCCCGGTAAAGAGCGGGTGTTGCATTGCCTCTTCCATGCGCAGGACGGGCGTGACGCAGCAGTCAGCATCGGCAAAGCGTGCCGTCCAATGGGCCTGCGTGGCGGTGCGGAATAGCGCGGCGAGCTCGTCGCGAATGGCGCGTGCTTCATCGCCGCCGATGCGCTGGCCGAGCGACCAATGCTTGTCTTTCCACTCCGGCCTGCCGATGACGTCGCACATCGCCTGCCAGAACTTCAATTCCAGCGCGCCGACGGCCATGAAGCGATCATCCGCCGTGCGATAGACGCCGTAGCACGGCACGCCGCCGTTGAGCAGATCGGTGCCGGCGGGGCTGGCCTTGCCACGCGAGCCGACCGCAAAGAACGCCATCAGGTTGTGCGCGAAGACCGAATCCGTCATCGACACGTCGATGTAGCGGCCACGTCCGGTGGCGCGCGCGTCGACCAGCGCGGCGAGGATGCCGACCACCGCCGTCAACGCGCCGCCCAGCAGGTCTCCGATCTGTACGTTGGGGACGATGGGCGTGCCGTCTGCGCCGGCGAGCTGGTCCAGCATGCCTGCGTAGCCGACGTAGTTGATGTCGTGGCCGGCAGCCTGCGCGAGCGGGCCGTCCTGACCGTAGCCGCTGATGGAGCACATCACCAGCGCCGGGTTGGCCGCGCGCAGCGTGTCCCAGCCGACACCGAGGCGCGCCATGACGCCGGGACGGAAGCTTTCGATCAGCACATCCGCCTGGCGTACGTGTTCAATCAGGGCTTCGCGGTCTTCAGCGACTTTCAGGTCGAGCCGCATTTCGGTTTTGCCGCGATTGAGCGAGCGGAAGAACAGGCTAGGGCGTTCGGCAGCGCGGTCGGCGGCCGAGCGCAGCATGTCGCGGGCGTAATCGCCGGGGCTGGGGTCTTCGATCTTGATGATTTCCGCGCCGAGGTCGGCCAGGTGGCGNGTGGCGGCGGGGCCGGGCAGCAAGCGCGTGAGGTCGAGCACGCGCACGCCGGCCAGCGGTTGGTGCGTGGCGGTGTCCGGCGCGGGGGATGTCATCAGCGAGTCTCCTTCTTGGCCGGACGCGCCAGCCTCAGTTGATCTGTTCGAGTTGCTCGTGCAGTTCGAGCCAGCGTTCTTCCAGCGCGTCGAGTTCGGTGTTGATCTCGGCCTGGCGGCGCAGGCTGTCCATCATGCGCGTCTTGTTGGCTTCCTCGTACGCAGCGCCATCGGCCAGGAACGCTTCAAGCTCAGCCTTTTCCTTCTGCAGCGGGGCCATGCGTTTTTCGATGGCNTCGACGTCCTTTTGCAGCGGCTTGCGCAGCGCATTCAGGCGCTGGCGTTCGGCGGCTTCTTCGCGTTTCTGGTCGCGGCGATTGACGGCCGGTGTGCCATCCGCATCGGCTGCGGTGGTGGGCGCGCTGGCGGCCGCACGCTTGGCGGCGGCCTGCTTGAGCAGCCAGTCGCGATAGTCGTCCAGATCGCCGTCGAACGGGGCGACGGTGCCTTGGCCCACCAGCAGAAACTGGTCGGTCGTAGCGCGAAGCAGGTGCCGGTCGTGCGAGACGAGGATCAGCGTGCCGTCGAACTGGGCGAGCGCCATGGTCAGCGCTTCGCGTGTGTCCAGATCCAGGTGGTTGGTCGGCTCATCGAGCAGCAGCAGGTTGGGGCGCTGCCAGACGATGAGGGCGAGCGCCAGGCGTGCCTTTTCGCCGCCGGAGAACGGCTCAATGGGCGCGGTGGCCATGTCGCCGCGGAAGTTGAAGCTGCCGAGGAAGTCACGCAACTCCTGCTCGCGCACGTCCGGCGCCAGTCGCGCCAGATGCAGCAGCGGTGAGGCGTGGTCGTCGAGCGTCTCCAACTGGTGCTGCGCGAAGTAGCCGATCTGCAGGCCTTTGCCGCGCCGGATTGTGCCGGACAGCGGCGCGAGCGTCTCGGCCAGCGTTTTCACCAGGGTCGACTTGCCCTGGCCGTTGGCGCCCAGCAGGCCAATGCGCTGGCCGGTCTGGATCGAGAACGTCAGGTGCTTGAGGATGGTGATGGGCGCATCTTCGCTTGGGCCGGGGTAGCCGCAATCGACGCCCTCGAACGTAAGCATCGGGTTGGGTGCCGCATCAGGTTCACGGAATTCAAACGAGAAGCCCGCCGCTGCGTGCACGGGCGCAAGGCGCTCCATGCGCTCGAGCGCCTTGACGCGGCTCTGCGCCTGCTTGGCCTTGCTGGCCTTGGCCTTGAAGCGCGTGATGAATGATTCCAGATGCGCGATCTGCTTCTGCTGGCGCGCGTACGACGCTTCCTGCAGTGCCATCTGCTGCAGGCGCTGCGTTTCGAACTGCGTGTAGTTGCCGCCGTAGCGCTTGAGCTTCTGATGCTCGATGTGCAGCGTGACGTTGCACACGCCGTCGAGGAATTCGCGGTCGTGCGAGATCATCACCAGCGTGCCGGCATAGCGCGAGAGCCAGTCTTCCAGCCAGACCACGGCGTCCAAGTCCAGGTGGTTGGTCGGTTCGTCAAGCAACAGCAGGTCGGACGGACACATCAGTGCCTGGGCCAGATTCAGGCGCATGCGCCAGCCGCCGGAGAAGCTCGCCACCGGCTGCGTGGTCTGCGCCATCGTGAAGCCGAGGCCGAGCAGCAAAGCCTGCGCGCGCGCCGGGGCGGTGTAGCCATCAGCGTCAGCAAAGGCGGTGTGGGCTTCGGCTTG
>Ga0055541_1000380_pt1 | contig 13546 bp, 13 predicted proteins | sample Araplavi_mTSA_r2_2_FD_55169 | JGI IMG/M metagenome (GOLD analysis project Ga0055541, IMG submission 55169) | Arabidopsis root microbial communities from North Carolina, USA - plate scrape CL_Cvi_mTSA_r2 | ecosystem: Host-associated > Plants > Roots > Endosphere | place: USA: North Carolina | reverse complement strand
AAATGCAGCACGTTGCCGCGCTCCAGCGCAGTGCGCATCGCGGTGGCTTCGTTGAGCGTCACGGCAGGCGCCCACTCGCGCACCGGCCACGGCACGACCATGTCAATAGTGGGCGCTGCCACAGGCGCGGCTTCATCTGTCGCAAATGGCTCAAGCGGTACAGGTTGGGTGGGCACAAACCCCGGTTGCAGACTGCTCATACACGAATCACGCACTTACTTAAATAATGGCGAATGATAGTGCGTTCACCATCTCAGTGCATCGCCGAAAGACACAACATTGCAGTGACAGATCTGCCACGTGACAGGCACGCCATGACGGCAATGAGCGGCCCGTATGCGCCGGATTACAGGAAGTGCTTAACGACCTGCTCTTCCAAACCGACAAAGCGCACGAGCTGGCGGGAGCCGTCGGGGAATTGCTTNATGACGTGGCCGTCAGGCGTGTCGGTGTGCCGAAAGTAGATGGGTCGGGCAAGCGTGCCGTGCCGCTGCGCAGGGAGCATGCCCTCCAACGACGGCTCCACCGTCCACGGATCGTCCCGCTCTTCGGATGTCAGCATGTTCGTCGCATAGGGAAGTCTGGATTGGGTGGAGAGCATAACTTCGGTGAACATTTGCGCAAAGTTCGTAATACTTAAATCTGTTTCTTTCACCGATCGTTCGTTTTATTTAGCGTTTGCGTGGGTGAAAGCCAGGGTCGAGCGTGGGACATTGCCTACAGAGGCCGGGGCGTCATCGCTGTTTCATGCAAGGGAGGTACCCCGGGGTTTGGCTGGTCTTGGTCGCGCAAATTGCGTAGAATCGCCGCTCGCTCGGGCGGCCTCGCGCGTCACTCGGGCAGGTCACTCGCCGTAGCACAATGGATAGTGCACGCGCCTCCTAAGCGTGAGATACAGGTTCGATTCCTGTCGGCGGGACCAGCACACAGCAAAGCCAGGCAAACCGCCTGGCTTTTGTCTTTCCGGCCGTAGAAACGACGAGGCCCGCCACCAGCGGGCGGGCCTATGGTTGCGGATGGCCCCGGGCCGTCTAGGTCAACACCGGCAGCGCTTCGAGCAGGAGCAGCCCGATCAGCACCCCGATGATCGTCAGCAGCACGCGGATCCCTACCCGCGCGCCTCGGATCACCAATGGCGCAGACGCCAGTCCGATCACGCCCGCCACGCAGACGGCGAGCAACAGGTATAGGTTGGAGAAGGCCATCGGGAATTCCATCATCCGCCCCTTAGCGGCCGCATATGGCCGGTGGTTCGAGTATAGGCCGCGCATCCGATCCGGCAACTACTGGAACATTCCTTTGACGCAGTGCAAAAAATCGTGCTATAGTCCGCAACTTGGCTGCTTACTGCCCTGAGTGCATGCGCAGCCGATTGCCATTGTGCTTGGCATCGTCTCCGATCTCCCGCGTGGATTCACATCACGCCGAAGGGACCGCCGCCCCACCTCGCTGATCCATGTGATTCACATTCAGCTTGAGGCCGGCCCACTCCCCCGCCTTGTCCGTTCTGCAGCCCGTCTGTCGAACCGGCCTTATCCGATTGGCGCCGACGCCCGTGATTAACCGGTCGCCGTATCCCATTTCCGCCGTTCGCATCCNTTGATGCGGTTGGCGCGGCAGCCTTACTTAAAAGCTATTCGACATGACGCAGCCTCAAGACGGCAGCGGCGCTATTGCGCACGCTGAAACCACGATTACCCCGAATTCCGACAACCTCATCGCCGACGCCGCGACCCGTGCCAGCGCCTTTGCCGCGCTGGGCCTGGACGACCGCATCGTTCGTGCGCTGGGTGAAGTCAACTACACCACGCCGACACCGGTGCAGGCGCAAGCCATTCCGGCCGCCTTGGCAGGCAGCGACCTGCTGGTCACGAGCCAGACCGGTTCGGGCAAGACCGCAGCCTTCATGCTGCCGGCCATCCAGCGCATCAGCGAGCAGCCCGAGCCGCAGCGCCCGCGCATGGACGGTCCGCCGCAACGCATGAAGGGTCGCCGCCCCCGCCCGGCCCCGGCCAAGCCGTCGCTGCTGGTGCTCACGCCCACGCGTGAACTCGCCCTGCAGGTGACGACCGCNGCTTCGCAGTACGGCCGCCACATGCGCCGCATCGTCTGCGCGAGCATCCTGGGCGGCATGCCCTACCCGAAGCAGCTCGACATGCTGGCACGCATGCCGGACATCATCATCGCCACGCCTGGCCGCCTGCTCGACCACATCGACTCGGGCCGCATCGACCTGTCGGCGCTGAACATGCTGGTGTTCGATGAAGCCGACCGCATGCTCGACATGGGCTTTGCCGACGACATCGAAGCCATCGTCGGTGCAACGCCTGCCACGCGCCAGATGCTGATGTTCTCGGCCACCATGGACCGCCGCATCGAACAGCTGGCTGAGCGCATGATGCGCGAGCCGCAGCGTATCGAAATCGCCGCCGCCAAGATCGACCAAAGCAACATCGAAGAGCGCCTGCACTTTACCGACGATGTGTCGCACAAGCAGCAGCTGCTCGACCACCTGCTGCGCGATGCGTCGCTCAAACAGGCGATCGTCTTCACGGCAACCAAGCGTGACGCCGACTCGCTGGCCGACCGCCTGACCGAGCACGGTTTCTCCGCTGGCGCCCTGCACGGCGACATGCACCAAGGCGCTCGCAACCGCACGCTGACGGCCCTGCGCCGCGGCCAACTGCGCGTGCTGGTGGCCACCGATGTGGCCGCCCGCGGTATCGACGTGCCGGACATCACGCACGTGGTCAACTTCGACCTGCCCAAGCAGGCTGAAGACTACGTGCACCGTATCGGCCGTACGGGCCGTGCCGGCCGCAGTGGTATCGCCATCAACCTGGTGAACCACAACGACACGTTCCAATGGCGCCGCATCGAGCGCTTCGTTGATCGCCGCATCGACGCCTCCGTGGTGGAAGGCCTGGAGCCGAAGCGCTCGCCCAAGCCCCGCACCGGCGGCCCGCGTGCCGGTGGCGACCGCGGTGGCTACCGTGGAAACGGTGGCGGCAATGGCGGCGGCTATCGCGGCCAGCGCGAAGGCTACGGCGCACGCCAAGGCGGCAATGGTGGCAACAGCGAAGGCCGCTTCCAGCGCAGCTTCGGCGGCGACCGCGAAGGCTTCGCCCCGCGCCGCGATGATCGCAACGGCAACGGCGGCGGCTACCAAGGTGGCCAACGCGAATGGAACCGTGACGACCGCGCCCCGCGCCAGTCGTACGGCCAAGGCCAGCAAAACCGCGGCGACTGGCAACAGCGCTCGGCCCCGGCCCGTACGCAAGACGGCAACCGTGGCTACGGCAACAGCAACGGCGGCGGCTATGGCAACCGTGATGGCAACCGCGAGGGCTTCGGCAACCGCGAAGCCGCACCGCGTCGCTTTGGCGACAACAACGGCGGCAGCCGCTTCGGCAACGACAACGGCAATGGCGCCGCCCGCCGAAGCAACAGCAGCTATGGCAATCGCGACGGTAACCGCGACAGCTACGGCAGCAAGGGCCGTTCGCGCGACTTCGATCGTTGATCGACTGAACGCATCGCCCCAATAAGAAAGGTCCCTCCGGGGACCTTTTCTTTTGTCTGCGCCAACCGCGATCTCAAAGCGCACACGTTCGAAAGCCGACGAAGACGTCATCGCGCTCCGGCAGCAGAAAACCCCGGAAGCGAACGTGCCGTGCACGTTGTGGCGTGTGGGCGGCGGCGCCCCGCACCGCCTGCATCGTCATGAAGTGCGGCACAGACAAGCGCGCCACGCGTCCGTGCGGGGCGCCCGGAGTGAAATCCGGATACGGCTCGAATGGCGATGAAGTCCACTCCCAAACCTGCCCCCAATGGAAACCGGCGCGGCCCTGCACGGCGGCCATTTCCCATTCGTCTTCGGTCGGCAGGCGTCGACCTGCCCAGCGGCACCATGCCTGCGCCTCGTACAGGCTGACGTGGCGCACGGGTTCGTCGCGGTTGAGCGTGCGAGCTTCGCCGTAACGCAGCGCCTGCCATGTGCGCGTGCCCCCTTCATCCAGACTGCGCTGCCAGCCCAGCGGCGCGGAGCGCTCCTGCATCATCAGCCACTCCATGCCGGCCGGCGACCACCACTGCGGATGGTCGTAGCCACGGTCTTCGATGAACTCCAGGTATTGGCCGTTCGTCACCGGCTGCGCGTCGATCTCGAAGGCCGGCACGTAAGTGCGATACGGCGGGCGCTCGTTGTCGAAGAAAAACCCATCCGCATCCGGCCAGCCCATCTGGAAGCGGCCGCCGGGCAGCGAGAGCGTCTGCGCGGCAGGTACCGCCACGGCAGCCAGCGGCGGTTGCCCCGCAGGCTGCAAACCCAGCATCTGCAGCAAACCGTGCAGATGCTCGGCGCGCAGATCTTCGTGAAAAACGGCCCAGCGGAACGGCTCCAGGGCAGCGTCATCGTCGGTGCCTAGCGTGGCCAGCTTGCGCAGCACGCGGTCGAGCACGTCGTGTGCGTATTGCTTGATCAGCGCAATGCCGGGAAGCGTCAGTTCCCAGCAGGCGTCGGGCGGCATGCGGTCCATGTCGAAGAAGCTGTCTGCACCATCGAGCGCGGCGGGCAGCGTCGCTTGCCAGCGTGGCACCGCCCACTCGGCGCCAGTGCCATCTTCGATGGTTTCGTTCTTGACGCGGCGTGGCTCGCGCAGGCACCAAAACTCCGCAAACCAGGCAAGCTGCCCGAGCGTCCAGAGCGGCGGCGCGTGATGCTCGACACGTTCGATCTGCCAACCGCGCTGCGTGTCGCCAAATGCGGCGAACAACGCCAACGTGCGGTTGCGCGCGTCGACCAGGCTGTGTGCAATGCCCTGGCGTGGCAAGCGCCGGCCGTCGGTCCAGTCGGGGAGTGATCCGATGAAGGTCGGATCGGGGAGCATGAAGAATTCAGCCATCGCGGCACACCTCGGGCAGGGATCGGTCCATTATCGCACCGCCCCTCCCTGCCTCCGGACCGTCACGCTCGCGCGCTACCGGCCGACACTGGCATGGCAGACGGCAAAGTCGCCGCCCGCGTCGGTCCAGGCGTGCAGGTCTTCAAAGCCCGCGTCCGCAAACATGGCTTGCAGGCCGGGCAGGTCGTATTTGACGGAGTTCTCGGTATGCAGGCGCTCGCCCGCGGCAAAGGCGCGAGCCTGTTTGCCCCAGCGCACCGTAACGTCGCCCCGGGCTTCCAGGTGCATCTCGATGCGATGGGCATCTGCACGGTACAGCGCGACGTGTCGCCAGTCGCGCACGTCGAAATTGGCCCCCAGCAGGCGATTCAAGTTGCGCAGCACATTGAGGTTGAACGCCGCCGTCACGCCGAGCGGATCGTCATAAGCAGCCTCGAGCCGACGGGCGTCCTTGATGAGGTCAATGCCAATCAGCACGCTATCCCCCGGCGCGGNCCCCTCGTGCAGACGCGAGAGAAANGCCCGTGCCTCTTCCGGCGTGAAATTGCCCAGGCTCGAACCGGGGTAAAACCACACGCGCCGCCCNTCGCCCACCGCATCGGGTAGCACCAGCGGTGCACACAGGTCAGCGCCAATGCCCACCATCGGCAATTGCGGATGCTGGCGGGCCAATGCTCGCAACGTATCGCGCAGAAAATCCGCCGAGATATCGATCGCCACATAGCGCGACGGCGCCAGCGTGCGGAACAGGCGCGCCGCCTTCTCACAATTACCGGCACCCAGATCAATAAGCGTGGCGCCGCGCCCGACACGCAAGGCGATCTCTGCGGCATGCAGGCTGAAGATCGCGGCCTCGGTGCGGGTCGGGTAGTACTCGGGCAGATCGGTGATGGCCTCAAACAGGCGCGAGCCCAGCGCGTCGTAGAAAAATTTGGGGCTCACGCTTGCAACGGGCGCGAGCAAGCCAGCCTCGGCCTCCGCGCGCAGCGCCGCGTCATCTTCGGTAAAGAGCTGGTAGAAGGTCAGCCCTGCGCCGATGGCATCGACGGTCGGCTGCGGCTGGATCAGACGGGCCAGCGCGCGGCGGGCATAGGCATCGGCGGATGGCTTGGTGGCCTGCATGGTGTCTCCCGTTGGGTGGAACGGCACGGTGTTGCATGGTCATGAAGGCCGGTGGCAGCGAGAAATGTGCCAAGGCGCTCCGCACTACCAGTGCACTGGTCGGCACCGGCAAAATTGCAGCGTAGACGCCGCCTTGTGACAGCGCCACCGTCCTTTCACCCGAGAACGCGGCAACGTTGCATGTCATGGAACGTAAAAATCGGCATGGCCGCTGAAAAAAACACGCAGATCGCCCTACAACACCGAAGTTGCACTTTTGCAGCGCAGCATTGATCTGTTGCGTTACAATACGGGCTTCCTCAAAGGGGAGTAGCTCGGGGGTTCTTCAGCCCCAGGCACGATCGTCAAGACGAGGCAGGAAATCGCCTCCGGTCGTGTCGGCTCAACAGGTTCCCAACCTGTTTGTGTCGAGCAAGACCTTTGCAACCGGATTTCATGGTCTGCAAAGCGTCTCGCCCCAGCATTCCATGCAGTTCGGTCAACCGGTTTTTATTGTTGTTTTGACCTGGAGCCACCATGGAATGGTTGTCTGACATTTTCACCATGCAGTTTGCAGCCGCGCTGGCATCGATCATCGTGATCGACCTTGTGCTGGCCGGCGATAACGCCATCCTCATCGCGCTGGCCGCGCGCAATCTGCCGCCCGAGTTGCAGAAGAAGGCCATCCTGTGGGGGGCAGCCGGTGCGATTGTCGTGCGTGCCTTGATGACGCTGGCGGTCGTATGGCTGCTGAAGATCCCGGGCCTGATGCTGGTGGGCGGCCTGGCGCTGGTGTGGATTGCCTGGAAGCTGCTGGCCGACGACGGTCAGGACGACGGCGAACACGGTGCCGGCAGCACCACGCTGATGGGCGCGATGAAAACCATCATCATCGCCGACGCGGTGATGGGCATCGACAACGTGCTCGCCATTGCCGGCGCCTCNCANGGCAGCTTCCTGCTGGTGGTACTGGGCCTGCTGATCAGNGTGCCGGTGGTGGTGTGGGGCAGCGGCGTNGTACTGCGCCTGATCGAGCGCTTCCCCGTCATCATCTACGGTGGTGCAGCGGTGCTCGCTTACACGGCGGCGCACATGATCGTGGCCGAGCCTGTTCTCAAGCCGTTCTTTGCGGAACAACGCCCGCTGGTGTGGGCTGTGTACGCCCTGGTGTTCGCGATCGTACTGGGCGGCGGCTGGCTGGTGCAGCGTCGCCGCCAGGAGCAAGCGCAGCAGGCCTAAGCCTGAATCGGCTGACCGGTGAGAACCCGCGCCAGCAAGGTGCGGTCGATATTGCCGCCGGTCAGCGGCAAACCCACGCGCAGGCCGGCAATCTGCTCGCGCTGCTGCCATGCAGCCGCCAGGGCCGCGGCAGCGGCGCCTTCGGCCACGTTATGCGTGGTCGAAAAATACAGGCGGATGGCCTCCGCGACCTCGTCGTCTGACACCGCGACAATCTCATCGACGCCGGCACGGATCACCTCCAGTGCCTTCGCATCCGGCGTGCGGCAAGCCAACCCATCGGCCAGCAGCGTCGACACGGGCGCCGACACCACGGCGCCACTCGCGAACGCGTGCTCATAACATCGTGCGTGCGCTGAAACGACGCCGACAATCCGCGTCGACAGCCCCAACGCATCGCGCACCTGCACGGCCGCGCTGATACCCGAACCCATGCCGATCGGCACGTAGACCACGTCCAGCGTCGTCGCTTCAAAAAACTCCAGCCAGTAGCTCGCCACTCCCGCAACCAAGTCTTCGTGGTACGACGGCACAAAATGCAAACCACGNTCGGCTGCCAATTGTTCGGCCAGCTCGCGGCTTGCCTGGAAATCGTTGCCCGCTTCGATCAGTTCGGCGCCGAGCGCNCGCATGGCGGCGTTCTTCTCCACGCTGTTGCCGTGTGGCACGACGATCGTGACCGTCATGCCGCCCCGGCGTGCCGCCAACGCGATCGACTGGCCATGGTTGCCGCGTGTCGCAGCAATCACACCGCGCAGCTCCGGTTCACGGCAACGCAGTGCGTGCAGATAGGTCAAGCCGCCACGCACCTTGAATGCGCCCACTTCGGTGTGATTCTCGTGCTTCACCCACGCTGACGCGGCCAGCGCCTGCGAGAGCAGTGGCCAACAGTACTGCGGCGTGGGAGCCACCACTGCATGAACGACCTCGGCAGCCGCGCGCAGACGGCGCAATTCGGCAGTGCGGTCGAGTGAAACGGGGTGGGTCGACAACATGGCGATCTCCAGCAGACAGTCGGAAGCGATGGCCCCATCTTGCCCGCCTGCGATGGCCCGGAACATCGACAATTCGGCAGGCCCTCACCCCAACTGGGTCGCCCGTTTGACCGGGCCAGTTTCCGGACACCGCCGGTACAGTCGAGGCCGTGTCGGCCAAGTTACAATGCGGCTCAATCTTTTTTAGATCGTCGTTAGACGCCGCCGAGCCGCAATGCAGCCCTATCTCGACCTGATGCGCCATGTCTACGAACATGGCACCGACAAAGCCGACCGCACCGGCACTGGCACGCGCTCCGTGTTCGGCCACCAGATGCGCTTCAACCTGCAGGACGGCTTTCCGCTGGTGACGACCAAGAAGGTCCACATCAAGTCCATCGTGTATGAACTGCTGTGGTTCCTCCAGGGTTCGACCAACGTGCGCTGGCTGCAGGACAACGGCGTGACGATCTGGGACGAATGGGCCGATGCCGACGGCGAACTGGGCCCGGTCTACGGCTCGCAGTGGCGCTCGTGGCCGACACCCAACGGCGAACACATCGACCAGATTGCCGAGCTCATCGCGCAGATCAAGCGCAACCCCGATTCACGCCGGCTGATCGTCTCGGCCTGGAACGTGGCCGACATCCCGCGCATGAAACTGCCGCCCTGCCACGCGTTCTTCCAGTTCTATGTGGCCGACGGCAAGCTGTCGTGCCAGCTCTATCAGCGCAGCGCCGACATCTTCCTGGGCGTGCCGTTCAACATCGCCAGCTACGCGCTGCTCGTGCACATGGTGGCGCAGCAGACCGGCCTGGATGTAGGCGACTTCGTCTGGACCGGCGGCGACTGCCACCTCTACAACAACCACTTCGAACAGGTGGAGACGCAACTCGCGCGCGAACCGCTGCCGCTGCCGAAGCTGCACATCAAGCGCAAGCCCGAGAGCATCTTCGATTACCAGTACGAAGACTTCGAGATCGTCGGCTATCAGAGCCATCCAGCGATTAAGGCACCGGTGGCCGTATGACGATTCTGACCCTGATCGTCGCTCGCGCCCGCAACGGCGTGATCGGCCGCGACAACACCCTGCCCTGGCGCTTGCCCGAAGATCTCGCACACTTCAAGCGCACCACCATGGGCGCACCCATCGTGATGGGCCGCAAGACGTACGACTCGATCGGCCGACCGCTGCCGGGTCGCCGCAACATCGTCGTCACGCGCAATGCCAAGCTGGAGCTGCCGGGCTGCGAGATCGCGTACTCGCTCGAAGATGCGCAGCGCCTGTGCGTGGGCGTCGAGCAGATCTTCCTGATCGGCGGCGCGCAACTGTATGCGGATGCGCTGCCGAGTGCGGATCGCCTGATCGTCACCGAGATCGACGCGGATTTCGAGGGCGATGCACACTTCCCGACGCTCGACCCGAAGGTCTGGCACGAAGTCGCACGTGAGACGCACTACGCGGCTGCACCCAACGATTTCGACTACGCCTTCGTCACATATGAACGTCCGCCTTCGGACGAGCAGTAACCCGCCGCAGGCAACAAAAAACGCGCTCAGTTTCGAGCGCGTTTTTCATTTCGGCTGAGGCAAATTACTCGCCTGCAATTGTCATCTGTTCGATCAGGATCGAGCCGGTTTCCTTCGTGCCACGCACCAGCGCGTCCGCGCCGATGGCGACGATCTGGCGGAACATCTCGCGCAGGTTGCCGGCGATGGTGATCTCTTCCACCGGATACTGGATCACGCCGTTCTCGACCCAGTAGCCCGACGCGCCGCGCGAGTAGTCGCCCGTCACGTAGTTCACGCCCTGGCCCATCAGTTCAGTCACCAGCAGGCCTGTGCCCATGCGGCGCAGCATGCCGGCAAAGTCGTCTTCCGGTTTGGTCTTGTCAGAGAACAGCGTCAGGTTGTGCGAACCGCCAGCGTTACCGGTGGTCTGCATGCCGAGCTTGCGCGCGGAATACGTCGACAGGAAATAGCCCTCCACCACGCCATTCTTCACGACGTCACGACGTTGCGTGCGCACGCCTTCTTCGTCGAACGGCGCGCTGCCCATACCGCCCAACACATGCGGGTCTTCCTTGATCTGCACGTGCGGCGCAAACACTTCCTTGCCCAGCGTATCGAGCAGGAAGGTTGACTTGCGATACAGCGCACCGCCCGACACCGCTTGCACGAACGCGCCCAACAAGCCTGCTGCCAGCGGCGCCTCGAACAGCACCGGGCACTTGCGCGTGGTCAGCCGGCGGGCGCCCAGACGTGCCAGCGCACGTTCCGCGGCGTACTTGCCGATCGCTTCCGGCGCGGCCAGATCGTCCGGCGAGCGCTTGGACGAGTACCAATCGTCGCGCTGCATATGCGCACCCGCGCCTGCAATCGGCGCGGCCGAAATGAAATGCCGCGAATACGGATAGCCGCCCATGAACCCGCGGGACGTCGCCAGGACGAAATGCGAATGCTGGGCGGAAATGCTCGAGCCATCGCTGTTGCGGATCTTGGGACTCACGGCAAAGGCTGCGGCTTCAGCAGCGCGAGCGATTTCGACAGCCTCCTCGGCATCGATCATCCACGGGTGATAGAGCTGCATGTCACGCGGATGCTTCTCCAGCAGTTCTTCTTCAGCCAACCCGGCAGCGTCGTCATCGGCGGTAAAGCGCGCGATGTTGTAGGCAGCTTCCACCGTGGAGCGCAGCGCAGCCGGCGAGAAATCCGACGTGCTAGCGTTGCCGCGCTTCTTGCCCAGCATGACCGTCACGCCGACGATCTTGTCGCGGTTCTGCTCGATGGTTTCGATCTCGCCCTTGCGCACCGTGACCGACAGGCCCTGGCCTTCGGAGATTTCCGTCGCGGCATCGGTGGCGCCGAGTTCGCGTGCAATGCGCAGCACATCGGTGGCCATCTCTTCGAGCTGTTCGCGGCGGTAGGCAAACACGGGGGCAGTCTTGGAATCGAGCGTTTGAGACATGGGTAATAAAGGGGGGAAAAACCGAGGCCGTTTTGGCGGAAGCGCCCATCATAGCAAGATACAATGCGCGCCATGAGCCGAGCATCCCGACACAACCCCACGTATCTGCAACCCGTCGTGCGCCTAGACATTGGTGACGAGGACGATCCGGATACGCCCAAGAGCAAATCGCAGCGCAAGCGCGAGGTGAACGCCCTGCAAGACCTGGGCACCGCCCTGGAAGCGCTGCCCAAGGACAAACTCGCCAAGGTACCGCTGCCCGAAAAGCTGGTGGACGCCCTGCGCGAGGCCAAGCGCACCACTGCCCACGAGGGCAAGCGCCGCCAGATGCAGTACATCGGCAAGCTGATGCGCGCCCTGACCGACGAAGAGGTCGAAGCTATTCGCCGCGTGCTGGCCACCTTCGTTGGCGCCTCCAAGGCCGAAACGGCGCGCCTGCACGCCATTGAGCGCTGGCGCGATCGCCTGATCGCCAGCGANGACGCCATCACCGAGTTCATTGCAGCGCACCCCGATACGGACGTGCAAGCNNTGCGCACGCTCGTGCGTAATGCGCGCAAGGAAGCACAACTGGCCAAGCCGCCCAAATCGTCGCGCGAGATTTTCCAGATGGTCAAACACGCCCTGGAAGGCAATGATCGCGACAGCGAAGCCGATCAACCCGAAGCCGAAGACGACGAAGCATGACCGCCTCCGCCNCGCTCACCCGCCGCCACGCTGACGAGCTGCTCGTCGGCTTGGTGTCGATTTCGGACCGTGCCTCAGCCGGCACGTATCAGGATGAAGGGATTCCGGCGCTGCGCGACTGGTTTGGCGCCGCCCTCTCGTCGCCGTGGCAAGCGGTGGAGCGGCTGATTCCGGATGATCAGGCAACGATTGCCGAAACCCTGATCGACCTCGTCGACCACGCTGGCTGTGACCTGGTTCTGACCACTGGCGGCACGGGCCCGACCCGCCGCGATGTGACGCCCGAGGCCACGCTGGCCGTCGCCACCAAGGAAATGCCCGGCTTTGGCGAGCAAATGCGCCAGATCAGCCTCCATTTCGTACCGACGGCGATCTTGTCGCGCCAAGTCGCGGTGATCCGTGAAACGCCATCGCGCGCGGCGCTGATCATCAACCTGCCTGGCCAGCCCCGCGCCATCAAGGAAACGCTCGAAGGCCTGAAAGATGTGGAAGGCCGCGCCACGGTGCCGGGCATCTTTGCCGCCGTACCCTACTGCATCGACCTGATCGGCGGCCCGTACGTTGAAACGCATGACGGCGTGGTCAAGGCCTGGCGCCCCAAGCACGCTGTCCGCGCGAAACCTTTGCAGGTTTAAGGAGCGACGGATGACGCCAAGGCCTCGGCCTCCGGCGTCTGCGGCACNTCGCGGATGAAGTGCTCGCGGTAATAACGCAGCTCTTCGATCGACTCGATGATGTCCGCATGGGCCGTGTGCCGCTGGTGCTTGGTAAAGCCCTTGGCGATGGCCGGCTGCCAGCGCTTGCACAGTTCCTTGAGCGTCGAGACGTCCAGGTTGCGATAGTGGAAGTACGCCTCCAGCTTGGGCATGTATCGCGCCATGAAGCGGCGGTCCTGGCAGATGGAGTTGCCGCACATCGGCGACTTGCTCTTGGGCACCCACTTCTTGAGGAAGGCCAGCAGTTCCGCTTCGGCTTCGGCTTCCGTGGTGGTCGACGCCTTGACCTTATCGATCAGGCCCGAGCGGCCATGCGTGCCCTTGTTCCAGGCATCCATACCATCGAGCAGCTCGTCGGATTGGTGAATCACCAGCACCGGCCCTTCCGCNAGGATGTTCANCTCCGAATCCGTCACCACCACGGCCACTTCGATGATNCGGTCATTCTCGGGGCTCAGGCCGGTCATCTCCATGTCGAGCCAGACCAGGTTGTTGTCACTTTTGGCGGCAACGCGATTAGGGGCCGAGGATGCCGCTGCCGGCTGGGGAACTGAGGTACTCACACGAACGCCTTGAGAAAATGACTGAAGGCTATAATTTTCGCATATCTGATAGGTGTTTCCCCACATGCCCACCTTTACTGTCGTCTTCCTGGTTGCCCTTGTATTGATGTCCGCCACACGGCTGTGGNTGGCCGCGCGGCAGATCCGTCACGTGGCGCGCCACCGTGATGCCGTCCCCGCGCAGTTTGCCGAATCCATCACGCTNGACATGCACCGCAAGGCGGCCGACTACACCATCGCTCGCACACGCCTGGCGATGCTGGAAGTGCCGGTACAGGCCGCCCTGCTGATCGCGCTGACCCTGTTCGGGGGGCTGAACTGGATCAACCAGGCTTGGCTGGGCGTGTTCGGGCCGGGCTATGCGTATGGCGTAGCACTCATCGTGTCCGTCATC
>Ga0055541_1000378_pt1 | contig 13605 bp, 10 predicted proteins | sample Araplavi_mTSA_r2_2_FD_55169 | JGI IMG/M metagenome (GOLD analysis project Ga0055541, IMG submission 55169) | Arabidopsis root microbial communities from North Carolina, USA - plate scrape CL_Cvi_mTSA_r2 | ecosystem: Host-associated > Plants > Roots > Endosphere | place: USA: North Carolina | reverse complement strand
GGCGCATTCTCCATCACACGTGTCGACGACCGCACCGCGGTGGCGCTCATGCACAGCGGTATCGGCATGAGCGTGGGGCCGGCACTGGCACATCGGCATGTGGATGCGCTGGTCGGTGGCACGGCGCTGCCGCAGTGGTCGCCGCCGGCTAGCCTGCCTGCTCCGCTTGCCGTGTAACGTCATCACGCGGAGTCGGCCGCTCTATGGGCCGCACTAATGGGCCGGCAGGCGGGGCGCCGGGCGCACATCGTGCTACCTTGTGAGCCTATACGCGCAACACAGGAGACACCATGCCGGTGCTGAAGGTCGATGTCGTCACGGCAGAAGAGCGGCTGTATGAAGGCAGTGCCAAGTTTGTGGTCATTCCGGGTGTGGAAGGCGAGTTGGGCATCCTGCCCGGCCATGACCATTTGCTCACGCGCATGCGGCCTGGCACCGTGCGCGTCACCCAGGAGAACGACGAAGAGGTGCTGCTTTTCGTTGCCGGNGGTTTTGTCGACGTGCAACCCGCCCAGGTGATTGTGCTGGCCGATACCGCNGTACGCGCGCATGACTTGGACGAGGCCAAGGCCCAGCAGGCCCGCAAGGCCGCGGAAGAGCACATGCAGAACAGCCANAGCAAGATCGACTATGCGCGCGCCCAGGCAGAATTAGCCGAGGCCGTGGCCCAGCTTGCCGCCATTGAGCGTTTGCGCAAACGCCGTCGATAGGCCACCCAGAGGCACAACATTGCATCGCCCCACTCACTGAGGGGTTCAGAACGGCGCCAGCGCTCCGTTTAAGTGCGGAACGATCGAAAACCCCGTTGTACGTCTGGATAGACGTGATCGGTTCCGCTGGTCTCGCCGATGCTGCCCTCTGCTGTCATTGCTTGTGTGCTGTTGTCCGCCACCCGTGTGTGGCAATGCCTGTCGCGCCGCCTTTTGGCGCGAAAGTGCGCAGCGCAAATGTTTGCGCTGGCAGGTCTGCTGGCCTGCACTACGGCGCATGCCGAAACCGATCTGGCCGACCTGACCGAACTTCCCATCGAGCAGCTCATGCAGGTGCAGGTGGTCACGGCCGCGTCGAAGTATGCCCAGGCGGCCAGCGAAGCCCCCGCCAACGTCCACGTCATCACCGCTGAAGACATCAAGGCCTACGGCTGGCGCACGCTGGCGGACCTTCTCAGCAGCCTGCCGGGCCTCTATACCAGCTACGACCGCAACTACACGACGCTGGGCGCACGCGGCTATCTGCGCCCGGGCGATTACGACACGCGCCTGCTGTTGCTGATCGACGGCTACCGCACCAACGACTCGATCTTTGACCAAGCGTCCGTCGGCACGGAAGCGCTGATCAACGTCGACCTGATCGACCGCGTCGAGTACATCCCGGGCGCGGGCTCTGCCGTGTACGGCTCGAATGCGCTGTTTGGCGTGATCAACATCATCACCAAGCGCGGGCGCGATATCGGCGGTGTGCAGGTGAGCGGCTCCACGGGCAGCGCCAGCGCGCGCGATGCGCGTGTAACGTGGGGAAACCGCNCCGAGAATGGCGCCGAATGGCTGCTTTCGGCCAGCGTGATGGATGCGCCGGGGCGCGATGTATCGTTACCCGAGTTCAACCAGCCCGGCGTGAGCGATGGCGTCGCGCGCGGCATGGATTTCGACCGCGCCAAGCGCTTGTTCGCCAAGGGCAGCTTTGGCGAGTTCTCTCTGATGTTCGGCTATGCCGATCGCACAAAAGGGGTACCGACGGCGGCGTACTCTCAACTCTTTGGCGACCCGCGCTCCCGCACCATCGACACACGCCAGTTCGTGAATGGGGTATGGCAGCACGCGTTGAGCGATACGACTGACTTGACGGCGCGCCTGTTNTGGGGCCGCTATACCGGGGTGGGGCGGTATGTNTACGACTATCCGCCCGTCACGGAAAACCAGGATCAGTTTGATTCCGCCTGGTATGGCACGGAATTGAAGCTCGTTACGCGCGCGATTGACCGCCACACCATCGTGGTGGGCACGGAGCTGCAGCGCGACTACCGCGATGCAATGCGCAACTTCGACGTTGCACCCTACGTGAGCTATCTGGATGATCACCGCAACAACAACCGTGTCGGTATCTACGTGCAGGACCAATTCATGCTGCATCCGGATTGGGCGCTGGACACCGGCCTGCGTTATGACCACACCAGCTTTGAACCGGGCATCCTGAGCCCACGTGTGGGCCTGGTGTGGCATGCAGCCCCCACCACCACGCTCAAGGCGATCTACGGCATGGCGTATCGCGCGCCCAACGATTACGAGCTGTACTACCAGACCAGCGCACCCGGCGGCCAGCAACTCGACAAGAAGCTCTCCGCCGAGCGCATCCGCACCTACGAAGCCCTGCTGGAACAGCAGGTCAGTGCGGGTGGCAAGGCCACGCTGTCGCTCTTCCAGAGCAACGTGTCCAACCTCATCAGCCAGAGCACAGACNCGAATACGGGGCTNCTGTTTTTCAGCAACCTGGCACGCGTGCGCNCGCGCGGCGTGGAGTTGGGCTATGAACAGCGCTGGCCCGGCGGCACGCGCCTGCGCACGAGCTACAGCTTTCAGCATTCCGAAGACATCGACACCGACCAGGCACTCAGCAATTCGCCACGGCACATGCTCAAGCTCAATGCGACCACCCCGCTGTGGCGCGACAACGTGCGTGCAGGTCTGGAAGCGCAGTACATCAGCAACCGGTTGACGACATCGGGCGCGGTGGGCGGTTACTGGATCGCCAACCTGACCCTGCTGGCGACACGCCTGGCGCCCAACCTTGACATGGCGCTCAGCTTCTACAACCTGTTTGATCGTCGCTACGCTTCGCCGGTGGGGCCGGAACTGGTGCCAACTGCCATCGAGCAGGACGGCCGCAGCTTCCGCCTGAAGTTCACCTATACGTTCCGATGAGCGCGCTTGACGTCCTTGCCCGATGCACCCGACGCGCCCGACGGCTGCGCCCGCGCCGGCTGTGTGCGGTGCTGGGCGCCGTCATGGCGGGCGTGTTGTGCGCGAGCGTGACGTTTGCTCAGATGCAAGCCAGCGAGGTGCAGGTCAAGGCGGCCTTCGTCTACAACTTTGCGCTGTTTACCACCTGGCCCGCCGACGCGATCGGGGCCGATGCGCCCATGGTGCTGTGTGTGGCCGCCGAGCCCGCGCTGCAGGCCGCCTTGGAAAAACTGACAGGAAAACCCGTGCGCGGACACCGGCTCGAAATCCGAAAGGTCAACGACAGCGGCGTGGCCGGTTGCCACGTGCTGGTATNGGATGGGCATGGTTCCGCCAACATGCGCATCGACCCCGCCGCGCCTATCCTCACGGTGTCCGCCACCACTAAGACCGCGCACGGCCCGACGAGCATGATTGCCCTGGCGCTGCAAGACAACCGCGTGGTGTTTGACATCGATGCCGTGGCTGCGCGGCAAGCGCGCCTGCAGATCAGCTCNCAGCTGCTGCGCCTGGCAAGGAGCGTGCAATGACGCCGCCGCTGACGCATCGGCCCCAACTGGGCCACTCTGTGGTGCGGGCCAACATGGCCGGCGCCGGCGCCGCGCTGACGATTGCCGGCTTCCTGCTCATCGTGTTCCAGTTCATNGCGCTGCATGCCGCCTTGGTGCGCGACGTGCACGTGCAGGCGCGCATCATCGGGGCCAACAGCGTGGCCGCGCTGCTCTTCAATGATCGGCGCGCGGCCGAAGAAACGCTGGCCGCGCTGGAAGCATCGCCCTCGCTGCGAGCGGCTGGCGTGTTTACGGCGCTGCGCAAACCGCTGGCGCTCTACCAGCATGGCGACACCGCCCCGGTGCAGGCCCCGGACGCCATGATGCTGCGCGAGGAACACATCTCGACGCTGACCACGCTTGAAGCTGTGGAGCCGGTGGAATCCGAGCGCCGTGTGATTGGCTACGTGGTCGTCCGCTCGAGCCTGCGCGAGCTGTACATGCAGCTGCTCGGCTATGCCGTCCTGACGGTATCGGTGGGCATTGGCGCCATGGGGCTCGCGTATCTGGTCATCGCTCGCATGCGCCGCGCAGTGCTGCAGGCCGAAGCCCATCTCGACTACCTCGCTCACATCGACTCCGTGACGGAGCTGCCGAATCGCCACGCGTTCAACGAGCGCCTGCACATGTCGCTCAAGCGTGCCGGGCACGCCGGCGCGGTGGGCCTGTTGCTGCTGGATCTGGACAACTTCAAGGTCGTCAACGACACGCTGGGCCACAACAATGGGGATCGCCTGCTACGCCAGGTGGCGCGGCGCTTGAACGACGTGATCGAGCAAGCCAACCTGCGTGCCGTGTTGTGCCGTATCGGCGGCGACGAGTTTGCGATCATCATGGAGTTGTCGGGGCGCGCGCAGATTGCNGAAGATGAGGCCGCAGGCCTTGCCGATGGCCTCGCCAGGCGGATTCTGGCAGCGTTAGCTGCGCCGTTTGCGCTGGATCTGCATCAGATCTATGTCACGGCCAGCGTGGGGTTGAGTCTGTATCCGCACGATGCGCGCGATGTGCAGGCACTCACGCGCAATGCCGATACGGCGATGTACCACGCCAAGAACAACGGAAAGAACGCGTGCGCCAGCTTTACGCCCGAGATGGACCAGCAAGCGCGCCGCCGCCTGCGTGTGGAGGCAGACCTGCGCCGCGCGCTCGATCGGGATGAGTTGCTGCTGACNTATCAGCCCCAGGTTNGCCTGCAGGCGTTGGAGGCGGACGGCGCCACGTTGTCTGCGTCGCATCTGCACGGCGTAGAAGCGCTGGTGCGCTGGCGCCATCCGGAGATCGGTCTGATCGGCCCCGGAGAATTTATTGCCGTTGCGGAAGAAACCGGCCTGATCGTGCCGCTGGGGCTATGGGTGCTGCGTACCGCCTGCCAGCAAGCCGCACGGTGGATGNGTGAGGTGGACATCCCGCTGCGCGTGTCTGTCAACCTGTCTGGGCGCCAGGCACGCGATCCGGGNCTGGTAAAGAGCGTGCTGGACGTGCTGGANGAGACCGGCCTGCCGCCGCNCCTGCTGGAACTTGAGATTACCGAAAGCGTGCTGATGGAAGACCTNGAAGCCAACATCGCACTGCTCGAGTCGCTGCACGCGGCGGGCATCAGCCTGTCGATCGACGACTTCGGCACGGGCTATTCGTCGCTGGCGTATCTGCAGCGCTTCCCGATCCAGAAGCTCAAGATCGACCGCAGCTTTGTACAGCGCATGCCCGGCGACGGCGAGGCCATTGCAGGGGCGGTCATCGCCATGGCCCACAGCCTGAACATGGAGGTGGTGGCGGAAGGCGTGGAAGACCCCGAACAACTGGCGCTGCTGCGCAAGGCGGGCTGTGACCTGGGGCAGGGCTATCTGTTTGCGCGGCCGTTGCAGGCGGAGCCACTGATGGCCTGGGTGAGGCGGCTGGGCGGAGGCGACGGCGATGCGGCTGCGGACGCCGGCGACAGCGCGGCGTCGCTGGCAGGATGAGGGATCAGGCGCTCGCCCGCCGCGCGGCGCGCGTCGCACCAGCCGTCAGCACCACGACTGCCGCCAGGATGATGCCGGTAGCGCCCACCGTTTGCGGTGCCACCACTTCGTCGGCCAGCCATGCGCCCATCAACAGGGCGATGGGCGGGTTGACGTACACATAGCTCGTCGCCATGACGGTGGACACACGTTCCACCAGTGCCATGTAGGCGGTAAAGGCAATCGCCGAGCCAAACACCACGAGGTAACCCCACGCGAGCGCTGAATGCAGGCCGATGTGCGTCGGCCAGGCTTCGCCGACGATCAGGCTGAGCAGCACGAGCGCCACGCCACCAAACGCCATTTCCAGCACGAAGGCGGTCATGCCGCGCGGCATGTCGATGCGTTTGGAGAGTTGCGAGCCGAACGACCACGAGGCAATGGCGGTGGTCAACGCCAGCACGCCGAGGGTGCTGGCCTGGAACTCCGCGCCATGGAGGAGCACGGCAACACCCATGCTTCCGAGCACAATGGCGCCCAGTTCATACGCGCGCAGGCGGCCGCCCGCCAGCAGCGTCCACAGCGTGGCAAACACCGGCATTGAGGCGATCATCACCGTGGTGGCACCGGAGGAGATCGTTTGCTCGGCCACCGCCGTCATGCCCATGCCGCCCACCAGCATGAACCCGCCGATCAGCGCGCAGTTGCGGACCTGCCGCCAGCTTGGGCGTTCGCTCTTGCGCAGGATGACCACGGGCGCCAGCAGCACGGCTGCCGCCAGAAAGCGCGAGCCCATCATCAGAAAGGGCGGCAGATCGGTCAGCGCAAAGCGGATGGCGAGATACGTCGTGCCCCACACCACGTAGGTGATGAACAGACACAGGGCGATAAAGGGGGACATGGCGGGACCTCGGCGAGCAAGTCCCGATGCTACTCAAGGCGGCGTGATGCGCAAAACGAGTTTTGTTATCGCTCGTTGTGAGGGGCGTTAGCAAGCAAGTGAGCCGGATAGCGCCACGGCCGTCCAGCAGAATCAGATCACGCGGAACCCGTGCGTGCCGTCGCGCCCGAGCTGCTCCACCAAGCCGAATTCCCAGTCGAGATACGCCTGCATGGCGGCGCGTGGCGCGGTGGTGCCCTCATAGGGGCGGCGATAGCGGTCGATGCGGTCTGAGGCCAGGTGCGTTTCGCCAGACTCAACCGGCAAGCCGGCGGCCACCCACGCGGCGTTGCCGCCGTCGAGCACCCACACCTCGGCCTGCGTCAGCTTGGCCAAGTCGGCCGCCGCAAAACGGGCGAGCTGACTGGTGCCGCAGGTGAGCACGTAGCGCCGTGCAGGCGGGATCCGTTGGATGGCGGCAGGCAAGTCGGAGCGCACAGCAAACCACGCGCCGGGAATGTGCCGCGCTACGTAATTGGCGCTGCGCGTGACATCGATGACAGCCGTTTCGCCGGTTTTGCCCGTTTCGAGCCAGCCAGCCAATGCACGTGCATCGACCGTGCGAACGTTGGGGGACGCTGCGGNGGGCGGCTGCCATGCACCGGTNACGCTGCGCTCGCTGGGGTCTACCGGGTCAACCACGTAGACCTCCCAGCCCATCTGGGCGAGCCATGAGGCCGTCATGTCGGCACGCACGCCGTCGTCATCGGCCAACACGATGCGNGCGCCGCGCACGGCGGCGGTGTGATCCGTCTCTTGCACGAGTTGGCCGCCCGGTGCGCTGGCAAAGCCGGGCAGGTGGCCGGCGGCGTATTCCTCCGGTGTGCGCACGTCGAGCTTGTAGAGCGTGCGGTCCGGCACCTCCAGTTTGGCGACATCCGCCAGCGCAATGCGCGGCACGTGGGCGCGCTCGGCGACGGCGCGCGCGTCGGCNTGAGCCTTGGNGCGCGTGTCGGCAGAGACCGTGTGCGGATGCCGGCGGCTAGCGCCGTGGTCCAGCACCTGATCGGCCAGCAACCAGCCGATGGTGCCGTTGCGCAGCGCCGCCACCGGGTTGGGAATGCCGACATTCACAAGCGATTGCGTGCCGATGATGCTGCGCGTGCGGCCCGCGCAATTGACGATGACTTGCGTGCTCGGGTCCGGCGCCAGCTCGCGGATGCGCAACACCAGCTCGGCACCGGGCACGCTCGTCGCGGTGGGGATGCTCATGGTCTGGAACTCGTCATACCGTCGTGCATCGACGATGACCACATCGCGTTTTGCATCCAGCAGCGCCTTGACCTCCTGTGCGCTGAACGATGGCGTGTGGCGCTGTGCCTCTACGTATTCGCCGAAGGCCTTGCTGGGCACATTCACGTCCTGGAACACCTCGCCGCCCGCTGCGCGCCAGCCGTCCAGGCCGCCTTCGAGCAAGTACACGCGCGTGTAGCCGAGTTCCGTCAACTTGGCTGCTGCGCGCGGGGCGAGGTCCGCACCATCGTGCACGCCGTATAGCACGATCAACGTATCGCGGCGCGGAATGCGCGACCACGCTTCCAGCTCCAGCCGCGAGAGCGGCAGATTGGCGGCCCACAGCGGATGCGACTGTGCATACGGGTCTTCTTCACGCACGTCGACCAGCGCGATCTCCTTGCGGGCGAGCAGCGTGGCGCGCACGTCGGCATACGACAGCGTGGGGACATGCGTTTCGGCCAGCGGCGCAGCCGCCGGCGATTGAGTGGCTTCGCGTGTGTCGGTCGCAGTGCTCATGATGCGGGCGTGTCCTTGGAGCGATCCCAGAGGTTGGGCAGGTGGGTGTTCGAATAACCGGAAACGAACGGCTTGCGCTCACCGTCTTCCGTATAGATCGAGCGGCGGATGCCGCCGATGTTGCCGCCGTACACGTGGATGCTGATCGAGGTGCGATCGGCAAACGCGTTGTGCACGCGGTGGATGTCACCCACGCGCGGGGAAACGCACTCTACCTCGCCGGGCTCCAGGCGGGTGGCGGCACCGTCGCGCACGGCACGGTCCTGTGCATCGAGCTTGAACGGCTGGGAGTATTCCGCGCCGCGCAGCATGCCGATCAAGCCCCAGGTGGTGTGGTCGTGGATCGGCGTGCGTTGCCCCGGGCCCCAGACGAAGCTGACGATGGAGAAGCGCTCGCCGGAATCGGCATGCAGCAGGAACTGCTGGAAGTGCTCGGGGTGCGGCTGCGCATATTCGGCGGGCAGCCAATCATCGCGCGCGACGAGTGCGCCTAGCAGAACACCGGCACGCGAGAGGATGTCGGCTTCGGACGGTTGCTGGTCCAGCAGGCGCGACAGCGCGATCACGAAATCACGCAGCGGCGCAATGGATTGCGTTTGCGCGGGTGTCGCTGCGGAAACAGTGGTGAGTGCGGACGTGCTCATCGGCAGGTTCCAGGTGTGGGGTCCTTGTGCATCTTGCGGGACTCGGGGCGAGGCGTCTACTTAAACCCCGAGCGCAGTGCGGCCTGCGGCCAGCAGGATGGCGTCGTTCTGTGGCGTGTGGATGCGGCTGCAGAGCACGTCCCGGTAATGCCGCTCCAGCGGGTTGTGGCGCGACAGGCCGTGGTTGCCCGAGAGCTGCAGGGCGAGTTCCACTGCGCGGATGGCGTTGGTGGTGACGGTGTACTTGAGCAAGCCGCTGTCCGTCAGGGACAACGGCGCGCCAGCGTCGGCCACCTCGGCCGCGTGGTCCAGCAGCACGCGATTGGTTCGCAGTGCAGCCGCAATCTCGCCCACGGCTTCCTGCATGCGCGGCAGCGTCGCCAGCGGCCCGCCGAGGTTGGCCGGCGCGCGCGTGCGCAGGAACTGCGTGAGCCAGTCGCGTGCGGCTTGCGCCACGGCGTCGTACAGGCTGCCGAGCAGCACGTTCATCCATGCTTGCTGATCGAGGTGTGCGCCCGTATCGGCTTGCGCAGCGCCATGGGCAGCCCAGTCTGCGGGAGGGCGAATGTCGACTGCGTGGTCCAGCGGAATCTCCACGTCTTCCAGCACCACATCATGGCTGCCTGAAGCGCGCAGGCCGAGGTGATCCCACGTCTGTTCAATGCGGATGCCAGGCGTATCCACCGATGGGCGCGGCACGAGGAAGATGCCGACACGTGGTTCGGCCTCGTCGGTGCGCCCCCACACGGACAGCCAGCGCAGCGCAGGGCTGCCGGTGCTGTAGAGCTTGCGGCCCCGCATGCGCCATGTGTTGCCCACGCGGGTGGCAACTGTGGCGGGCAGGCCGCCGCGTGCCGGCGTGCCGAGATCGGGCTCGACGCGTAGCGCATTGATCAGCGCGCCTTCGTTCAACGCGGTCGCAAACACGTGCTGGCGCACGTGCGCAGGCCAGCGCGTGTCGGCCCGACCGATGGCGCGGTGCTGCAGGTACGTCATCGTCAGCACGAGCGCGGTGGCGGGGTCGGCATGCGCGATGGCGGCAATGATCTGCCGTGCGGTCTTCAAGTCAGCACCACCACCGCCATGCGCTTGCGGAATGACTTGCGCGATCAGGCCGGATGCGTGCAGCAACGCGAAGTTCTCGTGTGGAAACGTGCCATGCAGATCATGCGCAGCGGCCGAGGCGGCGAGTTGCGGCGTGATTTCGGCCAGCACCTCCGCAAGCCGCTCGGGCGGGGTAGGCAAGCGATGCAAGGGCATAGAAGACATCACAGCGGACATGACAGTGGATGCACGAAGCAAGTGACATTGCCGCACAGCGTATCTGCCTTGCCACGCGCGGCGAACGACCTATGCCGAATATGCAGCGTTGAAATTATTCGTTAGTGCAAGGCTGGCCGTGACGTAACTTCATTCCCATTCACGGCGGGGTGCGGCGCAGCATTGCCACGCTCGCCGGCCTTCTAACGATATGCGGAGCGAGCGCTATGAGCGTCGATTTCATCGGCATGATCCAGAGCCAGAAACAGTCGGAAATCCATCCGGCGGATCCCAACGGGCCAGTGATCGACCGTGACTACGTGCGTGCCTTTGCGCAGGCGCACGAGCAGGCCGGCTTTGATCGCATTCTGGTTCCGCACCATTCGACGGGGCCATCGGCCACGCTCACGATCTCGTACGCAGCGGCGCTGACGGAACGCATCCACTTCATGCTCGCGCATCGCCCGGGCTTTACCAACCCGACGCTGGCGGCGCGCCAGATCGCCACGCTGGATCAGTTCACCGGTGGCCGTCTGGGCGTGCACTTCATCTCAGGCGGCTCCGACAGCGAGCAGCGCCGCGATGGCGATTACCTCGATCACGACCAACGCTACGCACGCACCGATGAATACCTGAGCATCCTGCGCCGCATCTGGACGGAGCCGAAACCGTTCGACCANGANGGCGCGTTCTATCGCTTCGAGCAGGGNTTCTCGGAAGTGAAGCCCGCGCAGAAACCGCACGTGCCGATCTACTTNGGTGGTGCATCCGACGTGGCCATCGAGGTGGCGGGAAAACACGCCGATGTGTATGCGTTGTGGGGAGAATCGCTCGATCAGGTGCGCGACCTGACCACACGCGTGCGTGCGGAAGCGGCCAAGCATGGGCGCAGCATCCGCTTCTCNGTGTCGTTCCGGCCGATCCTGGCGGAAACGGAAGCGGCTGCATGGGCGCGCGCAGACAGCATCCTCGAACGCACCCGCGCGCTGCGCGTGCAGCAGGGTTATAGCCGAGGTGGTCCGCAGCAGAGCGAGGGCGCACGCCGCCTGCTGGCTACGGCAGAGCAAGGCGATCGCGTCGACAAACGTTTGTGGACGGCCATCGCCAAAGAGACGGGTGGCCGCTCCAACTCCACCGCATTGGTCGGCACGCCGGACCAGGTAGCTGACGCGCTGCTCGACTACTACGACCTGGGCGTCACCACCTTCCTGATCCGTGGCTTTGATCCGCTGGAGGATGTGGTGGACTACGGCCGCACGCTCATCCCGCGTGTGCGCGAGCTGGTTGCGCAGCGTGATGCGCAACGCAAGGCNGCGTGAGGCACGGGTATGAGCGCCGTTCTCTCTATCGAGCGCCCGGCATCGGCCACGCTCAAGCTGAACCCCACGCCNCAGCAGAAGTTCTGGTTTGATCCGCCACCCGCGCGGTCCACGATCGAGGCGGAGCGGCGCCATCGGCAAGAGCGACTAGCCGGAGCCTTTCGCATCTTCGCGCGGCATGGCTTTGACCTTGGGTTGGCAGGCCACATCACCGCGCGCGATCCGGAGTTGACGGACCACTTCTGGGTCAATCCATTGGGCGTGCATTTTTCGCGCATCAAGGTGTCGGACCTGCTGCTCGTCAATGCGCGCGGCGAGACGGTCATCGGCAATCGGCCGCTCAACAAGGCGGCGTTTGCGATTCACGCGGCGATTCACGAAGCGCATCCGCATGTCGTAGCCGCCGCGCATACGCATTCGACGTATGGCAAAGCGTGGTCGACGCTGGGCCGGCCGCTTGATCCGCTCACGCAGGACGCGTGCTCGTTTTACGAAGACCACGCGCTATTCGACGACTTCACCGGCATGGTGGTCGACGCCAGCGAGGGCGNCCGTATTGCACGCGCGCTGACCAAACCAGACGGCGGCACGCNCAANGGCGTGATTCTGAAGAACCACGGCATCCTCACCACCGGGCCGACCGTGGAAGCGGCGGCATGGTGGTACATCGCGCTGGACAACGCTGCGCACACGCAACTGCTGGCTGAAGCCGCGGGTACACCGCAGCCCATTGATGCCGCCACGGCGCGGCACACACATAGCCAGGTCGGTGGGCAGGAGGGAGCGCTGCATGCCTTCGAGAGCCTCTATGCGGGCCTCGTCGCTGCCGAGCCAGACGTTCTGGACTGAACAGAAAACATCATCACGGGGAGCATTCAATGAGCGAAGAAGAAGCGGGCGAATCTCATCGCAATACACGCCGCAAGGTACTGCATGCAGTGGCCGCCACGGCACTGGCCACACCAGCGTTGATCCTCGGCCGCAAGGCATACTCGCAGCCGCGCAAGCTGACGTTTGCGTGGAACCAGAACGCGTTTTGCCTGACACCGATTGTGGTGGCGCAGGAGCGCGGCTTTTTCGAGAAGAACGGCCTGCAGGTTGACCTGATCAACTACAGNGGTTCGACCGACCAGTTGCTGGAATCCATCGCGACCGGCAAGGCCGATGCGGCGGTGGGGATGATCCACCGCTGGCTCAAGCCGCTGGAGGCGGGCTTTGATGTGAAGATCATCGGTAGCTCGCACGGCGGTTGCGTGCGGCTGGTGGGCGCCAAGGCGGCGGGCGTGACCAGCCTGCAGGCGCTCAAGGGCAAGACCGTGGGCGTGAGCGACCTTGCCGCGCCGGGCAAGCATTTCTTCACCATCCTGCTGGCCAAGAACGGCATCGACCCGGACAAGGACGTTACCTGGCGCCAGTACCCGGCCGACCTGCTGGGCGTCGCAGTCGACAAGGGCGAGATCCAGGCCATTGCGGATGGCGACCCGAACCTCTACCTGCTGGAAAAACGCACCAGGGGCGCGTACGTGGAGCTGGCCACCAACCTGAGCGGCGAGTACGCGCGCAAGGTCTGCTGCGTGATCGGCGCGCGCGGCGAGCTGGTGCGCAACGACCGTCCGACCGCATCTGCGCTGGCGCGTTCCATCGTGCAAGCCACCGACTTCGCCAACGAAAACCCGAACGAAGCGGCCAAGGTGTTTGCCAAGTACTCACCCAAGGTGCCGTTGGAAGATCTGCGCAAGCTTTACGCCACGCTCACTTACACGCATCACCCCACAGGCGTTGATCTGCGCGACGAGATCGCCTTCTACGCGGAGGACTTCCGCCGCATCGGCGTCATCAAAAAGACCACCGACCCGCAACGCCTGGCGCAGCACGTGTACGTGAACGTGCTGGCGTAGTACCCACGACATGAGGAAAGCATCGACATGACTACCGCCCCTCAAACACTGGAGGCGTCGGCCGCGCTGTCCAACCCCTTTGGCGGCGCGATTGCCAATGCGCATGGTTGGCGCACCGGTACGGTGGCCGCGCTGGCATGGGCCGCCTTTGGGTTGCTGACGTGGCGCTGGCCCAACCATGTGATCGGCTTCAGCGATTGGGCCTTCACAGCAGAACTTGGTATCGCCGCAGTGCTGGTCGGCGTCGCGCTGTTCGTGCTGGCGTTGGCAGGTGCGTTTGTGGCACCGCTGCGTGCCGTGCAGGAAACGCTACTGCCCCTCGGTCCATGGCTGATTGCTGTGCC
>Ga0055541_1000374_pt1 | contig 13715 bp, 10 predicted proteins | sample Araplavi_mTSA_r2_2_FD_55169 | JGI IMG/M metagenome (GOLD analysis project Ga0055541, IMG submission 55169) | Arabidopsis root microbial communities from North Carolina, USA - plate scrape CL_Cvi_mTSA_r2 | ecosystem: Host-associated > Plants > Roots > Endosphere | place: USA: North Carolina | reverse complement strand
ACAGAAATTCAAGGAGTCTTTTGTCATCTCGGGCGCGCCTTTCTTTGCTGACTTTCTTTGGCAAGACAAAGAAAGTGAGTCAGCCCCGGCAGGGGATGAAACAAGGGATACACCAGCAGCATCAACCACCTCACCAATAAGCATTCAGACAAGGAGACACCATGCGGCTCACCGGCAAGATCGCCATCGTCACGGGCGCTGGTTCGGGGTTCGGCGAGGGCATCGCTCACACCTTCGCACGGGAAGGCGCACGCGTCATCGTCAATGATCTGAACGCCGAGGCCGGCGAGCGCGTGGCCAACGCCATCCGCATCACGGGCGGCGACGCGCATTGTGTGCAGGCGGATGTGTCCAAGGGCGACTCCGTGGCCGCGCTGCTGGGCGCCACGCTTGAGCGCTATGGCGACCTGCACATCGTCGTGAACAATGCTGGCACCACGCACAAGAACAAGCCGATCCTGGAGATCACCGAAGACGAGTTCGACCGCGTGATAGCGGTCAACGTGAAAAGCATCTACTGGACGGCGCGCCACATGGTGCCGCACTTCCGAGCACGCGGTGGTGGCGTGTTCGTCAACGTGGCGTCCACCGCGGGCATCCGGCCGCGGCCNGGGCTGGTTTGGTACAACGCCAGCAAGGGCGCCGTCATCACNGCCAGCAANGCGATGGCGGCGGAGCTCGGCCCAGACAAGATCCGCGTGAACTGCGTGAACCCCGTGATGGGCGCCACCGGCCTCATCGAGCAGTTCATGGGCATGCCCGATACGCCCGAGAACCGCGCGCGCTTTCTGGCGACGATTCCGATGGGGCGGCTCTCTACGCCGCAGGATGTGGCCAATGCGTGCCTCTACTTGGCGTCCGACGAGGCCGAGTTCATCACCGGCACGTGCCTCGAGGTGGATGGCGGGCGCTGCGTATAAACCCTGTTGCCGGGGCAGCGTNGCGCAGCGCAGAATGCGGTGGCGGTGTTCCGGGCCGAGGTAGGTAACGAGTCGTACTCGGCCTGAACTCATAACAACGCTGGAGACCCGATGGCCACAACGACCCCACCCACCTCACCCACTCCACCGGCCAGCGGCGCAGGCGCCCTGCCCAAATCCGCCAGTGCGTTTGAAGAAGCCACCTACCGCAAGGTGAGTTGGCGCCTGATTCCCTTCCTGCTGCTGTGCTACGTGGTTGCGTATCTGGACCGCGTGAACGTTGGCTTTGCCAAGCTGCAGATGCTCAACGATCTGAAATTCAGCGAGACCATCTACGGGCTGGGCGCGGGCATCTTCTTCATCGGCTACTTCCTCTTTGAAGTGCCGAGCAACGTGATCCTGCATCGCGTGGGGGCGCGCATCTGGATCGCGCGGATCATGATCTCGTGGGGCCTCATCTCGGCCGCCATGATGTTCGTGACCACGCCGGCCATGTTCTATGTGATGCGCTTCCTGCTGGGGTTGGCCGAGGCCGGCTTCTTCCCAGGCATCATCCTGTACCTCACGTATTGGTATCCAGCGGCGCGACGCGGGCGCACCACCACGTTCTTCATGACCGCGATTGCGCTATCGGGCGTGATCGGCGGTCCGATCTCGGGCTGGGCGATGAAGGCATTTGCCGGTGTCTACGGCTTGGCCGGCTGGCAGTGGATGTTCCTGATCGAGGGCATTCCGTCGGTCATCGTTGGCCTCGTCGTGCTGGCCTATCTGGATGACCGCATCAGCCACGCCAAGTGGCTGACCGACGAAGAAAAGGCCTTGCTCACGCGCAACATCGCCGCCGAAGACGCCGAGAAGGAAGATCCGCCCATCCGCACCGTCATGGCGAGCCCGCGCGTGTGGCTGATGAGCCTGATCTACTTCACCTTTGTGATGGGTTTGTACGGCGTGAGCTTCTGGCTGCCGACGTTGATCAAGCAGACCGGCGTGGCCGATCCGTTTGCCGTGGGCCTGCTGACGGCGATTCCGTATGGTGCGGCGGTCGTCGCCATGGTGCTGGTGGCCCGCAGTGCCGACCGTCTGCGCGAGCGCCGCTGGCATATCGCCATTCCTGCCGTGGCCGGCGCCATCGGGCTGATCCTGTCGGCCGTGTGGCACACCAACACCACGCTGGCGATGGCCGCACTCACGCTCGGCACCATGGGCATCCTGACCACGCTGCCGCTATTCTGGAGCCTGCCGACCGCCTTCCTGGCGGGCACGGGCGCAGCCGCCGGCATTGCGCTCATCAACTCGCTGGGCAATCTGGCGGGCTTCCTGAGCCCCTACGCCGTGGGCTGGCTCAAGGATGCGACCAAGAGTACGGACTCGGGCATGTACATGCTGGCCGCGTCGATGGTGCTGGGGGCGATCCTGACACTGTCAGTGCCGGCGCGCATGGTGAACAAGTAGCCCGCCAACTCCCCCAACAAAAAAGGCCGGGTTCCCCCGGCCTTGTTTCATTTGACGGCAAGCAACGCGCTCTGCCGGTAATGTCGCTGCGCCTCTTCTGGGCGTTCGGTCTGCTCGTACATCTGCGCCAGCGCCAAATGCGCATGCGCACGCAGGTTGCCGTGGTGATCGGCGTCGGCATACTTCAACGCCGACTCCAGGCTCGACTGCGCCTTACCCCAGAGTTGCTCCTTGAAGCACAACATGCCCAGCGTGTAGAACAGGTCGGCATCCACCGGATGCTGCGTCAACCATTTCTCGGCCTGTTGNATGAGCGGCAACGCCTTGCCNGGCACGGCGCAATCNGCATAGCGACGGATCAGGCGGCCGTCCCAATGCGCTTTCAGGCCATCTTCGACGATGCGCTTGGCGTCGTCCGTGCGACCGAGCTGTGCGAAATACAGCGCGGCCTGCGAAGCAATACGCGGCGAGCGGCGTTCTTCGGTGGTCAGCTCGCGCCAGAAGCTGTTGAGCGCATCAGCATCGTGGCGGCGCTCCGTCAGCAGCGTCTCGCACGCCATCTGTTTGAGGCGCGCAGCCAGCACGGCGTGAATGGCGTTGCGCTTTTCCAGCGCGCGCGTCAGGCGCAGCACCTCGCTCCAGTTCTTCAGATGCTGGTGCGCGCGCAGGGCAATACGCTGCGCCTGGATTTGCCGCGCGCCTTGCGATTGCAGTTGCGCGATCTTCTCCAGCGCGCCTTCGGCATCGCGTGCATCCACCAGCAATTCCGCCATCGACACGAGCTTCGCTTGCTCCCGGTCGGGCGAGTTGACCTCGGCCATCCACGCGTCGCGGCGATCGGTTTCCTGCATGCGGTGCGCAGCGCGGGCGCCGATCAGAGCNGCAGTTTCGCGCTGCGCGTCCCACGCCTGCGCTTCGCGCGCGAGGCGCTCGGCGCGGCCGAAGCGGCCCGCGAACAGGCTCTCCATCGCCTCACGCAGCGCAGCCGAGGCCTTCAGGATGCGATTACGTTCCCGATACGCCGCCGCACGCGCCGGCATGCCCGCCACGTGGTGGAACAAGCGCATCACCAGATGCAGCGCCACGAACGTCGCCAACAGCACGGCAAGCACGAAATTGAGCGACATCTCCACCCGGTACGGCGGGTAGAACAACACAACGTTGCTCAGGTTGAGTTCCGTAAACAACGCCAACCCGACGGCGGCAGCAAACAGCAGCGCGACCCAGAATACCCAGCGCATGCTCACTCCCCACTATCCGAACCGCGCTGGCCGCGAGCGGCCGCGAGGCTATCGACCAGCGTCGGCACCTGCAGCGTGCCAACCGCCGAGCGCACTTGCGCCAGNTGNNNCTGCACCGTGGTCACGCGCGGCGATTGCACGTCGAAGTAGCGCGCGAGCAGCGTATCGGCGCGACCGAGGTCTGCGCGGAACACCGCATCGTTGCGCGAGAGCAGTGCCAAGCGCGCATTCATCAGACGCAGCTTGAGGTTCTCGCGCAGGAACCACGCCTGGTCGGACGACAGCAGCAGCGCCTCGGTCTGATCAACGCGGCGCACCTGCACGATCTGGCTCAGTTCGCCGCGTACGTCGTCCCACAGCCGCCCCCACCAGGCGCGCACGCCAGCAGACCACCCCGTGCCAGCCTCCGCCGCCGACACGGCCGATACGGCCGACGCCGAAGCCGGTGCTGCGTGGGCCTTGGCATTCTTGGTAGGTTTTGCTGAGGCAGCATGCGGCGCCTGTGCGGCCTGCTCGGCCTCCAGCGGCTGCGCAGCAGAAACCAGCGGTAGCGTATCGACCGTGCTGATGGCGTCATCCAGGCGCCCGGCGGCGCTCGACAGGTCAATCGACGGCATCGCCTTGAGCTTGGCAATGTCGCGCGCCACAGCACGACGGATAGCGACGAACTGCGGCTTGTCGATGGTGGCCAGACGCGCATCAATGGTCTGTAGCGCAGCCAGCGCACCGGCCACGTTGCCGGTCAACTGCAACTGGTCGGCGGCCACTTCCAGCGAATGTTCGATTTCCGCACGCTGCCAGTCGTCGCGATTGCGCAGCAAGTCTTGGCTGGCCTGTTCAAGCGCGGACTGACGATCGCGGGTTTCCGTGGTGCGGGCTTCCAGCGCGCCAAATTTTTGCTGCAACTGGGCGACGGCATCCTGGTCCGCACGCGACAGCACGCGCATTTCCTGCGCCAGAGCTTCGTTCTGCTGCGCGCGCTGGCGGATGTCGCGCGCTAGGCGTTCATTGCGCACCTGCAACGCAGCCACGGCGGCCACCACCACGACCAGCACCGTCCAGATCAACCAGCCGCCACGACGCGGCGCGTGGTTGACGGTCATGCTGGGGGCAAANGCAGCGGGTGCAGCTGCAAATGCAGGCGTGGGGGTCGGTGCCGGGCTCGGCGTGGCGGCCTCGGGCGTCGGCGCGGGAGCGGACGAGGGAACAGGAGTCTGCGTCACGGTGGAAGAAGAAAGAGGAGGATTCGATTCAACAGGCGCCGGTGCTGCGGACGGCATCGGCACCGGCCCCGCCCATGCGAGCACGCTGGCGAGCAGGCGGTCATCACCGGCGCCCGTGAGCGTGACATCGCGAAANCCNAGCGACTGGGCTTGCTCAANGATGCGTGCGTGCGATGCAAAGCAAGGCGCGCCGTGCAGGGTTTCGAGATCAGCGGGCGACAGGTTGGCGCGCGCCAGGTCATCGAGATTGCGGACGGCCTCGGAGCTGGTCAGCGTCCACGCATGGCGGCCGGCCAGTACGGCCCGCAGCGCGTTCCACGCAGCCGCGTCGGGCACAGGCACGCTACGGCGATAGGCTTCCACCGCGCGCACCGAGACACCGGCCTCGCGCAGTTGATCAGCTAGCCATTCGCGACCGCCGTTGCCGCGCACGATCAGCACTTCGCGGCCACGCAGCGATGCCACGTCGAGTTGGGCATACAGCGCTTCGGAATCCTGCCGCGCGTCGTCGGCATGCGTGCCGGGCCGAATCACGCGATGCGCGGGCGGCGCAACGCCGTGGGTGGCGAGGGCCTGCGCGCTGGCGGGGCCCACCACGGCCACCGGCACTTCCTGCGGCCAGCGGAACCCTTCCGGCATGGCGGCAAACGCCTGCTGCACGGCATTGGGGCTGACGAACACGACCAGCGCATAACGCGACGGATCGCTTAGCGCGGCGCGCAGATCCTCGAGATTCGGCGTCGGCGCAATGTCGAGCAGCGGAAACTGGTGGGTGCGCAGCCCGTGGCGCTCCAACGCAGCGACAAGCATGGGGGCCTGCGCGCGCGGCCGCGTCACCACCACCACGGGCGGTTCGACTGGTTTAGCGGCGGAGGGCGCGCTGGATGAGGGTGGCAAGCGATCGTCCATGGCGTGCCGTTGAAATCAGGTTGCGGGCGGGGTGTCGGCGACGAGCATGGCGAGAATGTCTCGCGCGCCGCCGTCCAGCATCTGTTGGGCGACGCGTGCGCCCAGTGCGTCGGCTTCGGCCAGCGTAGTGGGCACGGCTTCACCGTCTGCAGCCAGCTTGCGCGTGCCGTCTTGCGAGGCCACAAACGCGCGCAGGCGCAACGTACCCGCATCCGACCATTGCGCGAACGCTGCCAGCGGCACTTGGCACGAGCCGCCCAACATGCGCGAGACAGCGCGTTCTGCCGTCACGGCCAGCGCGGTCCGTGTGTCATGCAGCGGCGCGAGCGCAGCCTGTACATCAGCACGGTCGGCGCGGATCTCGATACCCAGCGCGCCCTGCCCGGCTGCCGGCAGCGACTCTTCCGGTGCAATGGTCGAGCGGATGCGATGGGTCAGCCCCAAGCGCTTGAGCCCCGCAGCAGCGAGGATGATGGCCGCGTAGTCACCGCGATCCAGCTTGCCGAGGCGCGTATCCAAGTTGCCGCGCAACGGCTGAATGACCAGATGCGGAAAGCGTGCGCGCAGCGAGGCCTCGCGGCGCAGGCTGGAGGTACCGACCACCGCGCCCGCCGGCAACGACGCCAGATCAGCGTAGTCGTTGGACACGAACGCATCGCGCGGGTCCTCGCGCTCCAGCAGGGCTGCCAGCGCGAAACCTTCGGGCAACTCCATCGGCACGTCCTTGAGCGAATGGACGGCCAGATCGGCCCGCCCTTCGGCCAGCGCAACTTCCAGTTCCTTCACGAACAAACCTTTGCCCCCCACCTTGGCGAGCGAGCGGTCGAGAATCTGGTCGCCGCGCGTGGTCATTCCCAGGATGGACACGTCGCACGCGGGATAGTATTTTTGCAATGCAGCACGCACGTGTTCGGCTTGCCAAAGTGCAAGCCGGCTTTCGCGCGAGGCGATGACCAGCTTGGTCGGCGCCTGGGCTGCAGGAGTCGTTGCAAGCTGGGATTCGACGGAAGTCGGGCGGGCATGAGAAGACATGCGGCAATGGTAGCACGCAGCTTTTTAGCCACAGCCGGGCTNTCACGTTGAAGTGATGCAGAAAGAAGGGCCCTTCAGGCACCTTACCGATCCAACCTAGGAGACACCATGACGCAGCCCGCCGCGCGCCGCGCTTCCTCGCGCGCGACCCCCGCCCGCAAGGCATCCGCCGCCCCCGCCAACACCAGCAAGACGCCCAAGGCCGCCACAANATCGGCTGCCAAAGCGAATGGCGCGGANGAGGCCAACGGCGCATCACTTGGCCCCNCATTTGGCACCCTCGCTCGCCGCTCATCGGGCAGCGCAGCCGCCAAAGATCAGCCGCTGAAGGAGGACATCCGCTTTCTGGGCCGCNTGNTGGGCGACGTGCTGCGTGAACAGGAAGGCGGCGCCGCCTTCGAAACCGTNGAGACGATCCGCCAGACCGCCGTGCGTTTCCGCCGTGACGGCGACCGCCAGGCCGAGCAGGAACTCGACCGCTTGCTGAAAGCCCTGTCGCGCGAGCAGACCAACTCGGTGGTGCGCGCGTTCAGCTACTTCTCGCATCTGGCCAACATTGCCGAAGACCAGCATCACAACCGCCGCCGCCGCGTGCATGCGCTGGCAGGCTCCCCGCCGCAGCCAGGCAGCATGATGCGCGCGCTGCTGTCAGTGGCCGATGAGGGCGTCTCGGGTGAGGCGCTGCGTCGCTTCTTCGATGCCGCGTTGATCGTGCCCGTGCTCACGGCCCACCCGACCGAGGTGCAGCGCAAGAGCATTCTCGATGCACAGCGAGAAATCGCCCGCCTCCTGGCCGAACGCGACACGCCGCTGACCACCCGCGAGCGTGAGCGCAACACGACGCTGCTGCGCGCGCACGTGACCAAGCTGTGGCAGACACGCATGCTGCGCACCACGCGCTTGATGGTGGCCGACGAGATCGAAAACGCGCTGTCGTACTACCAGACGACGTTCCTGCGCGAAATTCCCGCGTTGTACCGCGAGCTGGAAGAGGACGTCGCCGCCGTATTCCCGCGCCGTGGCGCACGTGGCGAACCCACACCGTTGGCGCCGTTCTTCCAGATGGGCTCGTGGATCGGCGGCGATCGCGACGGCAACCCCTTCGTCACNGCNGAAACCCTGCGCTATGCCGCGCGCAAGCAAGCGAGCGTGATCCTCGCGTGGTATCTGGATGAGATTCACGCGCTGGGCGCCGAACTGTCGATGTCGACCTCGCAGGTGGATGTGAGCGCCGAACTGCTGGCACTGGCCGAGCAATCGCCCGACCACTCCGAGCACCGTGCGGACGAGCCGTATCGCCGCGCGCTGATTGGCGTGTATGCGCGCCTGGCTGCGACGTGCCGGGAACTGACCGGTGAAGATGCCGGCCGCCACGCCGTCGGCCCGGCCCCGGCTTACACGCGTGCGGAAGAGTTGCGCGCCGACATCCAGACCGTCACCGATTCGCTGGCGGCACACCATGGCGAAGCACTGGCCGATGCACGCCTGGCCTCGCTGGCGCGCGCGATTGATGTGTTCGGCTTCCACTTGTCGTCGATCGACCTGCGGCAGGTGTCGGATGTGCATGAAGCGACCGTCGCCGAATTGCTGAAGGTGTCAGGTGTGGAAGGCGCCTACGCGGCGCTGTCGGAAGCCGACAAGCGCACGCTGCTGCTGCGCGAGCTGCAACAGCCGCGCCTGCTGACGCTGCCGTTCCACACGTACAGCGAGCAGACCACGCAAGAGATCGACATCTTCCGCGCCGCGCGCGAGGTGCGTGCCCGCTACGGCAACCGCATCGTGCGCAACTACATCATCTCGCACACCGAGACGCTGTCTGACCTGCTCGAAGTGATGCTGCTGCAGAAAGAAGCCGGCATGTTCCGCGCAAACGCCAATGGGGCGGGTGTGGGGCTCGACGTGATGGTGATCCCGCTGTTCGAGACCATCGAAGACTTGCGCAACGCCCCGCAGATCATGGGCGACCTGCTCGCGCTGCCTGGCTTTGATGCCGTGCTGGCCGCGCAGGGCAACGAGCAGGAAGTCATGCTCGGCTATTCGGATTCCAACAAGGACGGCGGCTTCCTCACCTCCAACTGGGAGCTGTACAAGGCCGAGCTGGCGCTGGTGGAACTGTTCGAGCGCAAGGGCGTGCGCCTGCGCCTGTTCCACGGCCGCGGCGGCACGGTGGGCCGTGGCGGCGGCCCGACGTATCAGGCCATCCTGTCGCAGCCGCCGGGCACGGTGAACGGGCAGATCCGCCTGACCGAGCAGGGCGAGATCATCTCCAGCAAGTTCGCCAACCCCGAGATCGGCCGGCGCAACCTGGAGACCATCGTCGCAGCCACGTTGGAAGCGACGCTGCTGCCCACGCGCAACCGCCCGAAGGGCCTGGAAGAATTTGAAGCCGCCATGCAGGCGTTGTCGGACAACGCCTTTGCCGCATACCGCAACCTCGTCTACGAAACCCCGGGCTTCAAGGATTACTTCTTCGCCACCACGCCGATCACCGAGATTGCCGACCTGAACCTCGGTTCACGTCCGGCCTCGCGCAAGCTAATGGACAAGAAGCACCGCCGCATTGAAGACCTGCGCGCNATTCCGTGGGGCTTCTCGTGGGGGCAGTGCCGCTTGCTGCTGCCGGGCTGGTTCGGCTTTGGCAGCGCCGTGCAGCAATGGCTGGACGACGCTGGCAACGCCAAGGCCCGCACCGCACGCCTGGCCACGCTCAAGCGCATGTACAAGCAGTGGCCGTTCTTTGCGAACCTGNTGTCGAACATGGACATGGTGCTGTCNAAGGCNGACCTGAACGTGGCCTCCCGCTACGCGCAGCTNTGCGACGACCGCAAGCTGCGCAACGCGGTGTTCTCGCGCATCTCAGCCGAGTTCACGTTGACCGAGCAGATGCTGGCGGCCATTACCGGCCATGCTGAACGCCTGGCCGACAACCCGCTGTTGGCACGTTCGATCAAGAACCGCTTCCCGTACCTCGACCCGCTGAACCACTTGCAGGTGGAACTGCTCAAGCGCTTCCGCTCGGGCAAAGCCGGCAGCGACGATGCGCGCGTACGGCGCGGTATTCACCTGTCGATCAACGGGATTGCAGCAGGCTTGCGCAATAGCGGTTGACGCTCAGGCCAGCGCGGTGGCGGCGGGTCGGCGGCTGATCCACGCCATCGCCATCGCACCGGCATAAGACAGCGTCATCAGGCCGAACACGGTGGGCGCGGCGTGCGCCACGTCGGGCACCACCGTCACAACGGCGCCTGCCGCTGCCACGCCCAGCAGACTGCCGGTCTGCCGCGCCGCGTTAAGCAGGCCTGACGCCGTGCCGGCCAGTGCGCCCGGTGCGGCAGACAGGATGGTCGACGTCATCGGCGCAATCGCCAGCGCGGTGCCGCCGCCGTACGCCACCATCGCCGCACTGGCCAGCCACAGCGGCGCGTGCCCATTCAGCGCGGCCGAGGTCGCCATCAAACCCAACGCAGCGATCAGTAGGCCGCTCAGCATCATGCTGTGCGCGGAGAACCGCCCCATCAGCTTGCCCGCGAAGATGTTGCCCGCAGACAGGCTGACTGCCATCGGCAGCATGACGAGACCGGTCTGGCGCGCACTCAGGTGCTCGGCGTTCTGCAAGTGCAGGCTCAGCATGAACAGCGCGCCGTAATAGCCGAAGTTCAGCAGGAAACCCATGCCGTTGACAGCGCCCAGCGTCCGGTGCGCAAACCACGCCAGCGGCACCAGCGGAGCGCGCGCGCGCCGCTCAGCCACGACGAACAGCCCGCCTGCCGCCACCATCAACAGCGCCGCACCCCACACCCACGGGGATTGCGCACCGCGCACCGGCCATTCGATGGCCGCAAAGCACAGCGCCGCGAGCATCACTGCGCTAGTCACTTGTCCCACCCAATCGAAGGATCGGGCACGCGCCGGTTGGNCGCGACGCACAATCACCCACGTGCCCAACATGCCCACCACGCCCAGCGGCACGTTGATGAGGAAAGCGCTGCGCCAGCCGTACGTATCGACCAGGATGCCGCCCAGCGCTGGGCCCACGGCAGCGGCCGTTGCCACGATGGCGCCCCACAGGCCGATGGCCCAGGCGCGCTCGCGCGGGTCTTCAAACGTGCTGCGAATGAGCGACAGCGAACTCGGCAGGAACATCGCCGCGCCCACCCCTTGCAGGATGCGCGCAGCAATCAGCGTGGCCACCGACGGCGCCAGCCCACAACCGGCCGATGCCACGATGAACACGGCCATCCCCGCCATGAATACCGTGCGCGCGCCGATGCGGTCGCTGAGCAGACCACCGGTGAGGATGAAGGCGGCAAACGCCAGCGTGTAGGCGTCGACGATCCACGCAAGCTCCGCGACGCTGCTGTGCAGGCTGTCGCGCATGGCGATGAGCGCCACATTCACCACGGTGGTGTCGAGCACGGCCATGAACACGCCCGACGTGAGGATACCCAGCGTGGCATTGCGGCGCCACCGGCTGAGATCGGGAGGCGCAGCACTCATGGCGGAAGCGTTGCACGAAGACATGGCGGAAGCGTTTGGCAATTTCATGCAGCGAAGTGTAGGCTCGGGAATCCATGCAAAAAAGCAGCGTTTTTGCATTGCACTACAGCAAAAATGCATCATGCAACGACGCACATTCGGAGCCAANCGTGAACTGGGACAACGCGCGCTTCTTCCTGGCTGTGGCACGCACCAGCACGCTNCGCGGGGCGGCGCAGCGCCTGGGCGTGGATCAGGCCACGGTCGGCCGCCGCATCGCCGGGCTGGAAGAGGAACTGTCCGCAAAGTTGTTCCTGCGGACGTCAACCGCGCTGGTGCTCACGCCCGCCGGTGAAGCGCTGATCGGCCCCGCCGAAACCATGGAGCAGGCGGCGCACACCATCGAGCGCCGCGTGGCCGGCATCGACGAACAACTGGCCGGCACCATCCGCGTGGCCACAACGGACACCATGGCCGCTACGTTCGTGCTGCCGGCCATCGCGCGGTTGCGTCAGCAGCATCCGGGCATCGACGTGATATGCATGGCGTCCAAGAGCATCGCCAATCTGACCAAGCGCGAAGCCGACGTCGCCGTGCGCACGCTGCGTCCAGATGCATCCGACCTCATCGCGCGGCGCATCGGGCAAATGGAAACCGGTGTCTATGCAAGCCGCANCTACGTTGCCGCGCGCGGTGAACCAGAGGAAGGGGCCGCATTTGCGGGGCACGACCTGGTGCTCTACCCGCGCAACGAAGTCCCGTGGATGTGGGATGACCTCTGCGGCGAGCCGATCACGCGTGGTCGCGTTGTCCTGCAGAGCAACTCGGCCACAGCACTGATTGAAGCCGTGGCTGCAGGTATGGGGATGACGGAGTTGGTCTGCCGCAGGGCCGAGGCGTATCCGCAACTGGTGCGCGTGCTGCCCAACCGCCGCAGCATGCAGGACGTCTGGCTCGTCACCCATGCCGATCTGCACAAGACCGCCCGCGTGCGTGCCTTGCTCGATTGCATCGTCGAAGCATTCGATACGTGTAAAAAACCCGCCACGCCGTAACGCGCTCCGGCGTGGCGGCACGACAAACCGCTAGCTGATAAAGGCGACCGGGACGGGGTCTTCGCCCAGCACCGAAAGCAACACCGCCCAGTGCATCGCCTCATCGCCCAGAATGCTGGCGGCGGCCTTGGTCAGTTCCCGTGTGTAGAAATTCGGCATCACACCCAGGTAAGCCGAGGTCGCGCCCTTCTCCAGCCCGGCAGCAAAACGCAGCACGTCAGCCTGCGTCTTCAACTGGCTAACCGGGAAGTTGTATTCCGCCACCTTCTTTTCCATGACCGGCGTCCCGCCCAGCTTGGACACCGTGCCCGCCAGCACCCCCGCATGCGCCTTGTGGTGCCCCTGGAACTTCACGGCCGTCGCCAGCACCGGCTTTTGCAGCAGACCGCTCTCCGCCCCCACCTGATATGCAGCGATGGCCTGTACTCCAGCCCGAGCGCCACGTTCAGGATGTTGATGTCGTCTTTCACGCTGCCCGATTGGGTCTGTGCCCAGGCCGGCATCGACTGCCCCAGCGACATCGCCGCCAGCGAGCCCAGCGCCATCAGCCCCGGCGCGCGTAGCAGCACGCGGCGCCGCACATCGATGCGCGGGCTGTCGCCATCGAACAGATCCATCTCTTTGGTCGTATCCATCGTCGGTCTCCTTGCATATGGGGAAGCAGCACGACCCGCGTGATCCGGTCGTGCTGATCGTCGGCGTTTGTCCAGCGCCTGACCACTTATACGAAGGGCACACCCAACTGGATGCAAACCGCAGCGCCGCCGACGTGAATTCCCCCGGCGGCCGAGGTTTCTTCCTACACTTTGGGCAGACCCCTCCACACAACCGCCCCGTGCTCACCTTCCAGCGCAGCGCCGCAGACCACGCAAGGCAAGACGCCGATCCGCCGCCGACGGCCGCAGCAGGTCGCCCGCAAAGCGCCGATGCGGAAGAACTGGCCGCGCTCCTGCAGCGCATCGGCCTGGGCGAGCGCGACGCTCTGCGCACGCTCTACACGGACTGCGCGCCGAAACTGTTTGGGCTCGCGCTGCGTATCTTGGTCAGGAAGGACTGGGCCGAGGACGTCTTGCAAGAAAGCTTCGTCAACATCTGGCGCCATGCCGGCGATTACCGCCCACATGGCCGCCCCCATGACGTGGATGACCACCATCGTGCGCAACCGTGCACTCGATTGCCTGCGCCGCCAGCATGCCGAACGCGTGCAGGAATCTGTGCCGCTGGACGACACCTACGCCGAGGTGCTGGCCGACCACGCCCCCGGGCCGGCCGACCTCGCGCTCGCCGGCCAGCAGGCGCGCGCGCTGGCCGAATGCCTCAAGCGCCTGGACCCGAAGCAGCGCGAAGTCGTGTCACTGGCGTATCTGCGGGACCTGTCGCACAGCGAGCTGGCGCAAGCGCTCTCTC
>Ga0055541_1000353_pt1 | contig 14295 bp, 10 predicted proteins | sample Araplavi_mTSA_r2_2_FD_55169 | JGI IMG/M metagenome (GOLD analysis project Ga0055541, IMG submission 55169) | Arabidopsis root microbial communities from North Carolina, USA - plate scrape CL_Cvi_mTSA_r2 | ecosystem: Host-associated > Plants > Roots > Endosphere | place: USA: North Carolina | reverse complement strand
GACAGCTCGACTAAGCGGTTCGATACATTCAACTGTTCCGTGCTTAACGATGCAACCTCTTCGGAAGTAGCAGATGCCTCTTCCGCAACCGCACTTACATTGCTCATCGCTTCTACCAGAATGGACTGTGCCTCATTTAGACGCCCAATTGAGCCTGTCACATTTCCAAGCTGCTGAATCATGCCATCCATCTGCTGCTGTACCGTTGAGAAGATGACATCTGTCTCCTGTACAGCTTCCGCTTGTTTCTGGAAGAGAGGGAATGCTTCTGACAACGCTGTTACGGTCTCCGTAATCTCTAGCTGAATCTTCTCCGTAATTTGCCCAACGACATCGATGGACTGTCTTGATTGATCAGCAAGGTTCCGAATTTCATCAGCAACGACCATGAACCCCTTGCCTGCTGTTCCTGCACGCGCAGCCTCAATGGTTGCATTCAGGGACAGAATGTTCGTTTGCTTCGTCATGTTATGGAGGACATCCAAAATTTTGCGAATCGATTGTGTACTGTCACTCAGTGTATTGACCTTCGTCGCAAGCGAGCGCATCATATCCCCGGTGGAAGTCGTGCGGCTCATTAAGGAAGTCATATTCGATGCACCAAGCGTGCTCGATTCGGCAACCGCCTGAACCGAATGATCCATTTGCCCGTTGGCATCAATAACATTCGACATTTGCGAAGCAATACTATGCGTGAGATCATGGCCTCGCTCAGCCTCTACCGCCAGCGAAGTAGCTCCCTTCGCAATTTCCTCTGTGGCAATCGCAATTTCCTTCGCGGAGATCGCGGTGCTGCGTGATGCTTCAGACAAGTAAGAAGCTGTATCTAAGACGGCACGAGCGCTTGCATCTGTGCTCTTCACGAGATTCGTAATCTGCTCCATCATCGTATTGAATCCATTCGCAAGCTGGCCAATCTCATCCTTAGACTTAGGAACTGCACGTACTGCCAGATTGCCCTGTGCACCCTCATTCATGAGATTCCGCAGCTTCACGAGTGGTGTCGCTACCCATTGAATCACCAACCAGCCGATTACGACTGCGATGACAGCGGCAGCCAGCATAGAGATGAATGTAAGTGTCAAGATGGACTTGGCTTCCTTCACCAGCTCAGCTACAGGAACCGCTCCAACTAGCAGCCATCGGCTCGATGGCATCTGATCATAGACCAGGAGCATCTCGCCATCGGAATCAGAGCTTATCTTCCTGCTTCCGCTAATCGCACTAGTATTGCCCTCCTCAACCTCCGGCAGAAGCCACTTCGGAGCTTCCTTGGTCAACTTCCCATCTTCCTCGGTATAAATAAAATGACCCGCACGATTCACCACTTGAACGGTAGATCCCTCGCCTAGATTAATTCCATCGAGCGACTTCTGGAAAGTAGCCAGTCTAATTTCCATTAGAACGATGTATTCAGCCATCCCGGAATTCAAATCACGCATTGGTCTTGCAATTCCGAATGTCGGCTCCGGCGCCTTATCAACACCTTTCGGCATCGTATCTACCCAAATGGATTGTCCATTGCTCTTCGTTGCTTCTTCAAACCATGGCTGCTTGCGCAAATCGTCCAGCTTACTCCGAATGCCAAGTGCAGCCATCGTATTGCGCTTTGGATCAATTGGGATCAAATAAATGTTCTCGATTAATGGATTGCCAACACTGTAGGTTTGAAGCGTTTTCGTAATCGCTTCCGTAGATTGAATCTTTTCATAAGCGCTAAGCTGATTGTCCTTCAAGGTTTTGAGCGAAGCAGTCAGGTTTGGATCGAACATAATCTGCATCGTCATATTGTTGAACTGGGTCAGCTGAAGATCAATTTTTTGCGCTGCTTGGATCATAGTCTGATAATTGGACTTGGATGCTTGATCTTCAATTGCATTCTTGGAGAATAGATACGAAATCATGCCAACACTAAAAACGAACACAATAATGCTGATTACAAATACAAGAAATAACTTCGTTCCCACGGAACGAGATGGATTCTGAAATACGGATGAAACGAGTGATTTCCAATCCACTTTCCGTGATGTCGTCCCCTGTACTCTCTTAAGCCCCTTGAACAACCGATTCATCTCCTTATCGCTATAGGTACCTGTGCTGCTATNTAGAAAGCTCGTCCCCTTACGTGCGGCATCGTACCCGCTGCATAAAACACACCTAAGGGGAGAACTTAGCATCCAAATTCACAAACGCTGCTTCCTTCTCGTTTCTACTACAGTTCTAGATCAAAGCACTTCACTACATCCAATTTCGCCACCTGTACCTCACGGAAAAACTGGAAATCTGGATGCTCTTCCATCAACTTCGCGCGTGCCTCTTCCTTCAACTGTTCTTCAGTCATTGGTTCTTCTGACCCAATTACTAATTGATCGAGACGTTCTTTCTCACGGTGATCAAAATCAACTGCTTCTGTCGTTACATCCACAATATGAACATAACGGTACGGACTGTAGCCAACATGCTTAAACTCTTCATTCAATTTCTCATACTTCATCTATTTGCCTTCACCTTTCTTCTCTTAACCTCGCTGTACTTTTACGCACTACTACTAATATCGGTTAATTAGTCCTATTTCACAATAGTATTATGAAACATTTTCCTCATTTTTTTATTATTCAAGCTGTATGCTCTGCAGCAAAGCCTCTAGAAAGAACAAAACGCACCCGCTCGCAAGCAGATGCGTAAATGGCGCAAAGTGTCCCGCCCTACCTGGAGTTGGGGGGCAGATGGACGGGCACATTGCATGACGTATACGCCAATGCATAGACGCCATACCTGAATCTATTGTGCAGCATTGCTCATACCAATAAAAGGAGATAAATCACATCAGTCACTTCTTTTTTCGTCCCCTACGACATAACTTTTTGCTACTTATCTGCTAAGAATTTCACAACCGCCTCACAGACTTGCTTCGAATGCTCAGACAACGAAAATACATGATCAGAACCATCTATCCACGTAATGTTAGCACGCCCATCCATCGCAGCTGNCAATCGATAAGAAATATAAGGAGGAACAGCGCCGTCAGCCGTCCCATGAACGAACAACGTTGGACAGTGGATACGAGATGCAGCAGCNTACATATCATGCNGTGCCGTATCATCCAGCAATCCTTGGCCTACGATGAAGCCATTCATGTCCATACGCCCTTCTTCCAACAGCTGCTTGAATCGTGAACCGGCCGCCTCTCTAGCTACAATATCAAAGATATTGGCAGCAGGGCAAAGCCCCACTAAGCGATGCACCTCTTCTCCCAGCTGTGAAGCTGCCAGAAGCGATACCGCTCCACCCATACTGAAGCCCAGTAAGCTGACACGGTTCGAATCAATGCCTTCCATACAACGCACGGCTTGAAATACAGTTAATGCATCCGCCAGCTCAGTTGACAGCGTCATTTCTTCAAACGTTCCATCACTCTCACCGCTGCCTGCGAAGTCAAAGCGAATCGCNGCGACACCAGCCTGTGCCAACTGTTCACTAAGNCGTCGAAAGAAGCCTCTGCCCTCCAGCATATGCCCTGTAAATCCATGACTCATTACAACTGCTGCTACTGGTTGTTCCGTAACAGGCAGAGTAATCAAGCCACGCAACGTCTTATCATCCCGCTTCCATTCCGTCGCAATTTTGCGAATTCGGTATGTGTGCTTCTCCAATCCTAGCATACGATTCCACTTCCCCCTTGAAAGTCATTGTATCGTACTAACTCATCATGGTGTGTTCATCATGGTGCCTTCCCCTGCATGAATACATTAGTCTTTTCCTTGCCACTTATTCTCCGCAACCGTACGTTCTGTCGAGCTCACTATCGGTTGATTCTCTGTGTCTGATTGGGTGTCTACAGTTGTCTGGTCTCGATCCGCGGCACTGCCACTTGTCACCGTACATTGACTATCTTGGATCTGCTCGGTGAACAATCTTCTAATTTCATCCCTTTGGTTTTTGGCAACGAGTACATAAGCCACATCTCCTGCCAATAACTGCGTGGTTCCTTTGGGCGCAATCATCTCCCCACGAATTATAGCTGTAATCAAGGTGTCATCCGGCAATCTTAATTGATGCAAGTAGCTGTTCTCTATACAAGCACCAGGCTCAATCGTTTTCTTCACCAAGTCCATGTTCGTCTTCCCGACCGACACCAGCTCAAGCGCATGTACCTGCTGCCCGCCTGGTTCGCCAGCCAATCCAAGCCGCTTCGCAAGCGGAGAAATGGTAGCCCCTTGAATAAGGGCAGACGTCAGAACAATAAAGAATACAATATTGAAGAACAATTGTCCATGCTCTAAGCCTGCAATCATAGGATATGTCGCCATAACAATAGGCACCGCACCTTTTAACCCTGCCCAAGCAATAAGCGTCTTCTCCTTGCCTGTAAACTTACTATACATCAAGCTAATGAATACACCGAGCGGTCTTGCGACGAACATGAGAAGAATTGACAGCACCAGACCTTGCCATGTAATCTCNAGCAGTTGAAGCGGGAACACGAGAAGTCCAAGAAGGATGAACATCATGATCTGCATCAGCCAGGCGAAGCCCTCATTGAATCTTACAATNGTAAAACGATATTGCAAATCGGAATTGCCGATGACAAGTGCCATCACGTATACAGCTAAGAAGCCGCTGCCCTTCAGCAGACCAACACCGCTATAAGTAAGAATCGCGAATCCGATTGCAAGTATAGGGTACATNCCAGATGTATCAAGGGCAATTCGATTCAATACTTGAACGATGAACCAGCCTGCGAGCANTCCTAAGCCAAGTCCAAGTCCCATTTGCCATACAAATGAGAACAGCATTTCCCATACGGAAAGATCCGGAATCTGAATCCATTCAATGAATGATATCGTCAAGAAGACGGCCATCGGGTCATTCGTTCCTGATTCCGCCTCCAAGGTGGAGGTCAACCGCTTNTTCACATTCTGGCTTCCGAGAACTGCGAACACGGCTGCGGCATCCGTAGAGCCGACAATCGCACCGATCAGCATGCCCTCTTTCCAATCAATTCCTAAGATAAATACCGAACACACACCAAAAACCGTAGCAGTAATCAATACACCGATGGTTGCAAGCGATACAGATCCGCCAATGACAGGTCGAATGTCACGCCAGCTTGTCTGCATTCCTCCATCGAACAATATAATGATCAGAGCCAAAATCCCGAATAGCTGCGTTAACTTCGCATTATCGTAATAAATGAGAGGATTCAATGCCATCCCTACAATAATAAACAATACAAGTGAAGGCACATTGAATCGATTCGAGAATTTGGCACTAATCACTCCCGCTAGAAGTAAAGAACCAAATAAGAAAATAATCATATCCGTCGTCCACAAATTCGCATCATCCCTTTTCATCACTATATCGCATACAGTATCGTCCAGCACAATCAAGATGGAATATGGAGGATTGCGTTTACATACTGTACCTCCATTATACTGTATACCTACCGAATAAATAAGAATAACTTATGAACAGGCTGCGAAATATACAACCGGCAACAAGAACGTGTCGCCGGTTCCTGTATATGAATCATAAGTATTCGTTATATTTAGCGGCTCTTCTTGCGATAATGAGAAGGAGGGATTCCCGTCCACCGTTTGAACATCCTTGAAAAATGCGTTAAATCGCGAAATCCGACTGCCCGACATACCTCTGCTACTGTAGTATCTCTTGTCAGCAGCATCTCGCTTGCCTGACGCATGCGGAAATCATTCAAATATTCGTTAAATGACTTGCCTGTGTAGGATTTAAATACATCACAGAAATAGGTCTTGGATAGTGATGCAAGCCGGCAAATCTGCTCCAGACGAATATCCTCATGAAAATGCTTATGCACATAATCAAGAGAGACTTGAACAGCCTCTCGATGCTTATTTATACGATCTTCCTCCTTCTTTACCTGCACGACTGTTCTCGTGTCATTGTCTTCTCTTCCCCGGCTCAACAGAACGAGAAGCTTCAGCAAATTCGCCTTTAAAACAAGCCCGTAATGAGCTGTCTTCATCCGGAACTCCCTCTGCATCTCCTCCAGAATCGTCCTCACATGTCGTTCTTCTTCACCGGAGAGGGACATTAAAGTTGGCTTCCTTCCCCCTTCACTTAGCACAGGATGCAAATACTGATAGTCCATGAAATTACTCTGGAGTTCAGGCTGGGTAAAGCGCTCATTGATATAATAAGGTAAGAACTCGCAGCCAATGACTTCCGTCTGTCGTCCCGGAATCCATTCCACACCGTGTACCGCAAACGGAGGCACGATGCATACACTTCCCGCGAGCATTTTGTGACGTCTCCCGAGATAAGAATGCATGATCCCTCCCTTCACGACATACCAAATTTGAAAGTAATCATGGGTATGCTCATGCAAATTGCCGTGAGTGTGGTCGATCCGATACAATTTGCAAGGGAGAGCCTCTGGAAATTCAAACTTTGAGTGAAAAAATACGACACCCTTTGATGAGAACTCCTCAATGCTTCTGCCAATCCACATGTTTTTCATTGCGGGCTGACTACCTATTACAGACATCAATTCCCCTCCTATTCGCTAGAAATATCGAATTTGGAAAGCTCTTAATGTAAGCGTTTGCACGAACAGCGGTTTATCCCTCTTCTCAACAAGCATGTTTAACAATGTGGAAGTTTAAAGACTGTCTATGAGGGAAAATGCGACAGGAAGGCCCAGTGATCTTACCTGAAGAATCATGTAGGCTTCCTGTTCCCATGAGGATCACTCCGCAAAACATGCCTGATATAGAGCTTTGGCTAGAGCCATATGTCCAACCGCGCTCGGATGAACGCGATCCCATGCCAGTGTAGCCGGATAGAAATGCTCCAGCAGCTTATCCATGACCTGCTGTGTATCTACAAATAATGTACCATGCTCATTCGCGATCTCCTTAACAATTCGACCGTATTCATTCATCGTTCGGCGCATCGCATCTTCTTGGTTCGGTTCAATATAATAGGGTGTCATTAACACAATCCAGCGTACATTCGGCTTGGATCGTTCAACGAGACGATTCAAGGTGTCATAATATTGATCCGAACCTACATGCTGCTCCGACACGAAGGGCATATCGTATTGACGCCAGACATCATTAATTCCAATACAAATAACAAGTCCGTCCGGCTCCAATTGTTCGACATCTGTCTCCCATCTACGCTCTAAATCAACCACTGTATTCCCACTAATGCCCATATTCACAATGCGAATTCCCATCNCAGGATGCTCCGTCTGAACTAGTGCATCGAACATGGATACGTATCCTTTGCCATTGGCTCCGAATAATCCTTCCCCATACGGTCTAGCTCGCTCACAATCCGTTATGGAATCTCCAATGATAACGATCTTATCCCCATGCTGCAGCATAATACAGTGACCTCCCTACACATTATGGAAACAACATCCAAAACATAACCTCGCTTAGGAGTTTTTTTCCACATACCTAATTCAATAGGGAGATCATCAATTCCTGCCCACTTGGGCAACCATTCAAATTTTTATGTTAGGATCGCAGTAGCCGAAGCCCATTCAGGATGACAAGAATCGTACTCCCCTCGTGTCCGACGACTCCAAGCGGGAGAGGAATCCCGAGTATGAAGTTAGTTGCAATTAACCCCGTAATGACCGCTACAGCGAATATGATGTTCTGCTTTACAATCGACTGTGTTCTTCTCCCCAGCACGATCGCATGCGCGATGTTGGCCAGATCATCGTTCATCAAGACAACGTCGGCGGTCTCCAAAGCTGCGTCACTGCCTGCCGCCCCCATAGCAATCCCGACAGTTGCACTGGCCAGTGCAGGTGCATCATTGACGCCATCGCCTACCATCGCCACCTGTCCATATTGCTCCTTAAGCTTCTTAATAATGTTGAGCTTATCTTCAGGCAGCAGTTCGGAGAACACCAAGTCAATTCCTGCTTGGGAAGCAATAGAACTTGCCGTCTGTCTCTGATCGCCTGTCAGCATGGCCACCTCTATGCCCTGCAGCTTCAGTTGCTTCACCATTTCAATCGCCTCTGGGCGAATGCGATCCTGCAGCGCGATCACACCGACAACACGCTCGGATCTCTCCACCACAATCACCGTCTTGCCTTTGCATTGCAAAGATTCGATCTGAGCGCGAATCATCTCATCCATCCCTTGCTCAGAGCAAATATATGACGGCTTGCCGATTCTCCATTGCTTCCCTTCCCATTCAGCTTCAATGCCCTGCCCGGCATGTGCTTGGAATTGAGTAGGGCGCAGCAAACGCTCAGTGGCTTCTGTATGCTCTTGGTTACGCTCTGCTTCAGCAACAATTGCCTTAGCGATCGGATGTGTGGACAGCTTCTCCAACGCTCCGGCAGCAGATAGAAGCTCCCGTTTATCCATTGATTCATACGGAATGATATCCGTAACCTCCAGCTTGCCGGAGGTGAGCGTTCCAGTCTTGTCAAAGGCAATTGCCTTTACGTGCGAGATAAGATCCAAATATGCGCCTCCCTTGAACAAAACGCCTTTTCGTGCGCTGTTCGANATAGCNGACAGTGTTGCTGGCATGATAGAGGCAACCAATGCGCATGGTGAGGCCACAACGAGAAACACCATTGCCCGATAAAAGGCATCCGACCATGATTCTTGCAGCAGCAGTGGGGGAAGAACTGCAAGCGCCAAAGTTGCAGCAATAATCACTCTTGCGTATATATGTTCAAATTTCTCAATCATCCGCTGCGACTTGGGCATCTCACTCTGAGCTTCTTGAACGAGGCGAATGATCTTCGCAAAGAGAGACGAGTCACTTGATCTCGATACAGTAACATACAAAGCCCCTTGCCCATTCACCGTTCCTGCGTATACGTCATCCCCCATGGCCTTATCTACAGGAATGCTCTCTCCTGTAATCGAGGATTGGTTGACAGAGGATTGGCCATCCTGAACCGTTCCATCTGCTGGTATACGCTCACCTGGCTTTACAAGCACAAGATCCCCTATTATCAACTGCTCTACANGCAGTAACAATTCAATCCCATTTCGAATGACGAGCGCTTGCTCCGGCTTCAAATCCATCAGCGCAGAGATATCCCGTGAGCTGCGGTTCATCGTAAAGGTTTCAAGTGCGCCACTCAATGCAAAAATGAAAATGAGNACTGCGCCTTCAGACCAGTATCCAATCGAAGCAGCGCCAAGTGCGGCAGCAATCATGAGTAGGTTAACATCCAAATCCCTGTCGCGAAGCAGCGTAACAATGCCTTCCTTCAGCTTAAGCCATCCTCCACACACGTAAGACAGTACATAGCACGCTACCGCCCATTGTTCAGCAAGCTGATTGCTGAACATGGCTAGCAGCAGAAACAGCAGGCTTCCAGCTGCTGCGCAGGATTCTTTATGTTCGCCAAGCCATTGCTTCCATGATGTTGTCATCGAAATTGTATTGTTCATTTCATTTCATCCTCTCTTCAAATGAAAATGACTATCGTTGTTAATCCCCTAAAAATGCATCATGCTGCTTCCGTGTTGGAAGCAGCATGTGTATTGAGAATGAGATTAATTTTCACTATGGTCATTTTTTTTGAATTGAGGCAACATTACTGTATTTATTATAATCAACAGTTCAAGAAATGTGAATAGAAATGTGAATATTTGCAAGCAGAAAAATAAACATTGAAATGAGGCGCACCTATATCTGTCAGGCTCTTGTCTCCCGAAGCTCGATATCGCCACTTACTGATGCAATCCGAACTACAGGTCCATCCACTCCAATACTTCCGCGGTAGTAATCCCTACGTTCCGTCTCTGTCCGTACTTGCGGAAGCTTCACGGACAAGTCTCCGTGATCTGCCATCGCCTCAATCTGAACATTCGCCGCCCACGATGAAATTCGAACGTCGATATCCCCGGATTTACTTTCAATCACCGAAGGGCCAATATCACGACCAAATGTGCACTCCACGTCCCCGCTACTCGACTTCAACAAGAGTGCTCCGTTCAATTCGTCGATTTCAACTTCTCCAGAGTGGCTAACGATATCCATATTAGCTCGNATTCGCTCTGCTTCAATATCTCCTGAAGAAGAGGACAAGTACCAATTAAGTCCGACACCGTCGCTGAGACTAAGATCACCTGACGTGACTTCTGCACGCAGCTCTTCAGCATGAAGTTGCTCAATATCTACATCTCCGGATGATGTCCTAACTGCCATTGTATGCGTGTTAATGCGGCTGACGTCCACGTCACCTGAAGATGCCTCCATACTTATCCGTTCGGCCGAGCTATATTCCATACGGATATCTCCGGATTTGCTTGTTATTCGTACATCCTGAAATGACCCTTGCCGAATCACTCCATCTCCTGATGACAATTCCATTTGTAATTGGTCTGCACGAACATGCTGCATGTCAATATCTCCTGATTCAGACACCACTTGAATGTCTCCTTGGTAGCTGCTAGGCACACGGATATATAACTTCTGGTCGCCATACCGTAAATTGATAAAGGAGAAAAAGCGCTTCGCATTGTATCTCATTCGAGCCGATATTGTATACGTATCTCCGTCTATATAATCACGAATATCGAACTTCTCTGGCTCATCCGATTCGATGCGATAGCCGATCCGGTCTCCTTCATATGATTCAATGGCGACATCCACCTCACTAGTATGTATGCGGAGTGTGTGAATACACAAATTCGATTGACTGCGATCTTCTTGACTAAAGGAAGAAGCAGAGAATGTGTGAGACGATTCATCAGCATGCGTTTCTTCACTTACTGAATATCCATCACTGCGTTCTCCTTCACCATTAGAGCGTGTATCCTCCTCAGTCTGTCCCTCTAGTGAAGCTTGCTGACGATGCTGTTCAAGAATTTCGCTTGCAATGGTCTGTACACTGCCCAGTGCATTTAGAATATCCTCTTCGGTCTTGCCAGTCTGCATCGCATCTTGGAAGTGAGCCTCAAAGTCCGTCATGATCTCCGCACGCTCCGCCGAAGGAATCTCCCCCAGCTCCCGTTCCAATCTTACGAGAAATTCTAACTTCTGCATGCTCATTTTGACATTACCTCCTTNATCATCTCATCTACACCTCTGGAGAATAGACTCCATTCCTTCAGCATTTCATGCATGTAGGTCTTGCCCGTATCCGTCAGCTTGTAATACTTGCGCGGAGGCCCCTCCGGAGACTCCTTCAGATAAGTTGAAAAATACCCTTCCTGTGTCAATCTGCGAAGCAGTGGATACATCGTTCCCTCTGCGACCTGGAACTTCTCTGAGATGCGATGAACAAGCTCATACCCGTATCGATCTTGTTCATAGGTAAGTACAAGTACACACAGCTCCAGAACTCCCTTTTTAAATTGAACATTCACGACATCTCCACCACCTTCCCTTGTCATTGGTAATTTTCTACATTGTATCACTCACTACTGTGTATTGCAAGATACCTTTTCATACACAATCTACTAATAATTAAAGCGATTTAGCTTTAATAGAAATTTACGAAATCATGAGTTTCTATAGTAATGATTGAAAACGCATTCACATAAGATGAGATAAGCTTTTTCCACAAGGTTCCCATAAACAAGCAATGAAATTATTTACAATTCCTTATCTTCTGCTTAACGCTATGTTTAATATTGGCATTTACAATGAGGCATGTGCACAGATTCGACGAATTTCGCTAAAGATTTGGATTGGTTAGCTAACAAGATGTATCACTATGGGAACCTGTTATTTTAATTCTACTAAGGAGTGTAATTATGAAAGCAAAACGCTGGTTTACCCTGCTCACTGTCATCTCTCTACTATTTATATCCGTTATTGGTTGTTCGAGCGGTTCATCTTCTGGAGAAGGCCAAANCAGTGAATCAGGTGCAAGCGCGCCTGCTGTGAAGGAGGAAGATAAGACACCTGTTAAAATTCAATATTGGCACTCCCATGCAGAAGCTCAGACTGAGGGCTTGAACTATATGATCGGGGAGTTCCAGAAGAAATATCCTTACATTACTGTCGAGCCTGTATACCAGGGCGGATATGAAGACCTACATAAGAAGCTGCTTGCGGCTGTAGCTGCCGGCGATGTTCCAGCGGTAACGAACGTTGAAGTATCTTCCTTGCCTATCTTCTCTCGTGATGGTATTTTCGAAGATTTGACACCTTATGTAGAGCGCGACAAGGTTGATACTTCCGACTTCTCGGAAGGCATGCTTAAGGCATATGCGTATGAAGGCCGTCAATTTGGATTCCCGCTAATCGTAAGTACGAGTGTTATGGTCTACAACAAAACATTGCTTGATAAGCTCGGCGTTCAGCCTCCGCAAACTTGGGCAGAAATCGAAGACTACAATAAGAAAGTTACAGAGAAGAAAGACGGAAAAACAGTTCGCTATGCATTTTCCGTTCCAGGCTGGGATAACTGGTACTACGATCCTTGGATGATTAACGGNGGCGGTTCTGTTCTGAACGAAGACATGACAAAAGCAGCAATCGATACACCTGAAAGCCTGCGCTACATCGAGAACTTCAAGCGTTGGGTTGATGAAGGCAACATGCACATCGGTTACGGCAAAGGCGCTTCTGGCACAATGCGTCAAATGTTCCTGGAAGGCAAAATTGGTATGGTTGAGCACACTTCCGCAATGATCAAAACATACGTGGAAAATGCGAAGTTCGAAGTTGGCGTTTCCTTCTTGCCGGGTGACAAAACACGCATCTCCAACATCGGCGGCGCTGGCATCGTCATGATGAAAGGTGCTAAGGACAATCAAAAAGAAGCAGCTTGGAAGTTCATTCAATTNATNACAGGCAAAGAGAACAACTTGAAGTGGGCAGAAAAAGTAGGCTACCTCCCTACACACAAGTCGGCCATCGATACAGAAGAAGGCAAAGCGTACATGCAGCGTTGGCCACAATACAAAGCCGTGCTTGACAACTTCGACCAAGTGCAAGCGCGCATGCAGCATCCATTGTACCCTGAGTTCAGCAACCTCTACATCGAAGCAATGGGCAAGATGGTTCTTGAAAAAGGCGACCCAGTGAAATTGATGAAGGAAGCAGCTGTGGAAATTAACAAAGTACTCGAAGATAGCAACTAGATAGCAACTAACATATTGCGTGTGTACATCTGTGGTCAAGCAAGGTCGTCTCCCCTATATACCACACGGGAACAGGGCATGCGGCTTTGACTTGACCTTTCTTTATCATTGTTCTAAAGGAGAGGGCGATTAAACAGATGAATGGTAATTCCGGAATTTCGAATGATACGCCGGCAGAAGCTGTGAAGTACAAGCGGCCTTGGTCTTGGTACCGCTTCTCCGAGAAGTTGAAGGATTTCAGCTTCGCGCTGCCGGCACTGTTGTTCCTGCTTATTTTTACGTATGTTCCACTGGTATTCTCGATCTTCATTAGTACAACGAACTGGAATATGTCGCGGCCAGTGATGAAATTTATCGGGGCGGATAACTATACGAAGCTGTTATCCAGTGAAGACTTCTGGAAGGTACTTACGATTACGTTCAAATACACGATTTTCGACGTGTTCTTTACGATTGTTATTGGGCTTCTACTCGCACTTTTGTTCAACTCTAAATCCAAGTTTTATAATTTCTTGCGTTCGATCATCTTCATGCCATACTACATCTCTATGGTCGTCGCAGCCATGATTTTCTTGTGGATATTTAACGGTGAATACGGCCTTGCCAACTACCTATTGGACTTGGCAGGATTCGATAAGATCAACTGGATGACGAATCCGAACACGGCGCTCGGCGCTCTTATTACAGTATCCCTATGGAAAGGCGTCGGCTTCGCAATGCTGCTGTTCATTGCCGGCTTGCGCAGCATCCCAGTTGAATACTATGAGGCTTCTAGCATCGATGGCGCTTCTCGCTGGAACCAATTCTGCAATATTACGATCCCATTGCTGTCTCCAATGACNTTGTTCCTTGTNATNACGAACTTCATCGGATCGATGCAAGTNTTCCAGTCNATCAATATTATGACGAACGGCGGACCGCTGAATGCAACGAAGGCGATGGTGTTCTGGATCTATCAGATGGCCTTCTCCGAGTTCCGGACAGGCCGCGCATCTGCACTGGTCGTTATTTTCTTCATCATTATTATCGCCTTAACCGTAATCCAGCTGTGGATTTCGAAAAAAAGAGTTCATTACGAAGGGTAGGCTTAGCGGATGTCAAAATCCTTATTTTCATCCATCCGGTTGGCAGCAGCCATCCTCATTACATTAGTGATGTTCTTTCCAACCTATTGGCTCGTTGTCACTTCTTTAAAAACACCGTTCGAGCTGCGGCTCGCGATTCC
>Ga0055541_1000345_pt1 | contig 14486 bp, 14 predicted proteins | sample Araplavi_mTSA_r2_2_FD_55169 | JGI IMG/M metagenome (GOLD analysis project Ga0055541, IMG submission 55169) | Arabidopsis root microbial communities from North Carolina, USA - plate scrape CL_Cvi_mTSA_r2 | ecosystem: Host-associated > Plants > Roots > Endosphere | place: USA: North Carolina | reverse complement strand
ATCGGGCTGATCACGCTCGTGTATCAGATCACCGCCTCGCTACTGCAGCCGATGGTCGGGCTCTATACCGACAAGCATCCGAAGCCGTATTCGTTGTCGGTGGGGATGGGCTTTACGCTGGTGGGGCTGGTGTTGATGTCGATGGCGCCGAACTTCGGTACGTTGCTGCTGGCGGCGGCGCTGGTGGGTACGGGCTCGTCGATCTTCCATCCGGAATCGTCGCGTGTGGCACGCATGGCGTCGGGTGGGCGGCACGGGCTGGCGCAGTCGCTGTTCCAGGTGGGCGGCAATGCGGGTAGCGCCATGGGCCCGCTGCTGGCCGCGCTCATCATCATGCCGTACGGGCAGCACAGCCTGGCGTGGTTCTCGATTGCGGCGCTCATCGCCATCTTCGTGCTCTATCACGTGGGCGGCTGGTACAAGCGCGAGCGTGCAGCGGGCCATGGCCGCAAGGCGGGTGGCCGGGCGCATGCGGCGGTCAAGCTGTCAGGCCAGCAGGTGGCGTTTGCCATGCTGCTGCTGGTCGTGCTGCTGTTCTCCAAGTACTTCTACCTGGCGAGCTTGAACAGCTATTACACGTTCTACCTGATCACCAAGTTCCACCTGTCGGCGCAGACGTCGCAGCTGTTCCTGTTTCTCTTCCTGTTCTCGGTGGCGGTCGGCACGATCGTCGGTGGGCCGATTGGCGATCGCGTGGGCCGCAAGGTGGTGATCTGGGTGTCGATCCTGGGTGTGGCGCCGTTCACGCTGATGCTGCCCTACGCCAACCTGTTCTGGACGGCGGTGCTGACGGTCATCATCGGCCTGGTGCTGGCCTCGGCGTTCTCGGCCATCCTCGTGTATGCGCAGGAGCTGATTCCCGGCAAGGTGGGAATGGTGTCTGGCCTGTTCTTCGGGTTTGCGTTCGGGCTGGGCGGGATCGGTGCCGCGGTGCTCGGCAAACTGGCCGATGCCACGGACATCTACAACGTGTATCACCTGTGCTCGTTCCTGCCGCTCATTGGGCTGCTGACGGTGTTCCTGCCGGATATCGAGCGCAAGGGGCGCTTGCACACAGCCTGATCGCACGGATCGCACGTTACGAGCCGCGCTGCCGGGCATCTGCCAGCAGCGCGATCACTTCGCTGTCTTCGGTCTGCTCAAAATCGTCGTAGTACTGGCCGACGGCCTGGAAGCTGAAGTCTGGCGCGGCGATCAGGCACACGGCCTCGTCCACTTCGGTGCGCAGCGTGTGCCAGGTGGACTCCGGTGCAACTGGCACGGCGAGCACCAATCGCCCCGGGCCGGCCCGCCGCGCCGCTGCCAATGCTGCACGCACCGTGGCTCCGGTGGCGATGCCGTCATCCACCACGATGACGGTGGCGCCGGCAAGCGGCAAGGGTGTCGCGCCATAACGTGCGCGGCGGCGTTCCAGTTCGGCCAACTCGTGGGCCATCACCTTGTCGACATACGCCTGCGATGGCTGCAGGGCCTGCATCAGCTCGGTGTTCCATGCGACATGCGGTGGCATGCCAGCGCCGCAATCGGCCAGCGCGCCCAGCGCCAGCTCCGGTTGCAGCGGTGCGCCGAGCTTGCGCACCAGCAGCACGCCAAGCGTTGCTCCTAGCGCCTGCGCAATCGCATGTCCGACCGGTACGCCACCGCGCGGTAAAGCCAGCACGATGCGCGGTGCCGGTAGGTCGCGCGTGGCTAATGCATCGGCCAGTTGCCTGCCGGCATCCGCGCGATCGCGAAAGGGCGCTGGCATGATCGTGCGCGCATCAGGCAAACGCTCGCGCCGAGCCGCTGCGGCCCCATTTGCGCACGCGCAGCGCCGCGAAGACCAGCGTGGCGCCCCACACGATGGCCCATGCACCAATCCACCACAGCACGGCCAGCACCCCCGCTTCCGGCCGCCACAGCAGCCAACCTGCCAGCACCACACTGGCGATGCCGCCGAGGATCAACCACCACTCGCCAGCAAGCTCTTCGCGCAGGCGCACCGCTACGATGATCTGCAACACGCCGTGCGCAAGCAGCCACGCGGCGATGTACAGCAGCAGGCCCAACGCCGTTACCGCCGGGTTGAGCAGCGTGAGCACACCGACCGCGACCCCAAGCAGCCCTTGCAGCAGCACGGGCCAGCGGTCGCGCTGCATGGCCTGGCGGCCGAACGCGGTCATCAGCAGCAGGCAGCCTTCCACCAGCGCATACGCGCCAAACGTGAGCACCAGCACGGCCAGCGTTGCCGCCGGCACCACGAATGCGCCGATGCCGACCACCATCGCACACAACCCGCGCAATGCGAGCACCCACCACAGCTTGGAAAGCGTATGCAGCATGAACCACACTCCTTGATCGAAAACAAAAAGCGACCGCGCGCCGGAGCGCGGCGGGCGATCGCTCGTCGTTTCAAGGTAGTGCAAGGTGTGGCGAGGCTCAATCGCCGTGGGACAGCGCGTGTGCATGCGCGGTCGCATTCGGCGCATTCTTTTTGTCCGACGTTACGCCAGTCGCGCCACGCCCAGCGCGAGTCCCAGCCCGATCAGGATCACGCCGATCACGCGATCGACCATCCGCTGACGCGCCAGTAACGCGCGCTGCAATGCGCCCGAGGCAAACACCGTTGCCACCAGCGCGAACCACGCCGCGTGGGCCATCGACATGAACAGCCCGTAGCCGAATTGCGCGGCCAGCGGCGTGCTGGCATGCACGACTTGCGTGTAGGTGCTGACGACGAACAGGGTGGTCTTGGGGTTCAGCGCGTTGGTGAAGAAGCCCATGCGCAGCGCCGTGCCGGTCGAGAGCGTAGGGCATGTGTCATGGCTGACGGTCGCATCGCTGGGCAAGGTCGCCTTGGCGGATAGTGTCTTCCAACCGATCCACACCAAGTACGCCGCACCCACCAGCTTGATGGCCTGCAGCAGCGCTGGGGCATGCGCAATGAGCACGCCCACACCGAACATCGTGTACAGCACATGCACTTGCACGCCCAACGCAATCCCAAGCGCGCACAACACGCCCGCGCGCCGGCCGTACAGCAGGCTGTTGCGCGTGACCATGGCGAAGTCCGCGCCGGGGCTGATGACAGCCAAGAGGGTGATGAGGGCGACAGCAAGCAGTTCGGCCATATCGAGTGTCATTGCAAAGTGGGAATGCGCCGATTCTGGCCGAGCGCGCCACCACCGAAAATCGATTTATGATGCGGTTTTTCCGTGAGAAAAACTGACAGATGGCGCTACCTCCGCTCAACACCTTGCGTGTATTCGAAGCCGCTGCGCGGCACGCCAGCTTTGTGCGTGCCGCGCAGGAGTTACATGTCACGCATGGCGCCGTGAGCCGCCAGATCCGGTTGTTGGAAGAATCGCTCGGGGTGGCGTTGTTTGAGCGCCGCAACCGTGCGGTTTTTCTGACGCCGGCTGGTGAGCAGCTACGCGCGGCGGCGGAAGATGCGTTCTCCATTCTCACGGATAGCATTGACCGGATCGCGCGGCGGGCAACATCGTCCGCGCTGGTGGTGTCGTGTGAGCCGACGTTGGCGATGCGGTGGTTGATTCCCCGGCTGTCACGCTTTCAGACGCGGCATCCGGCGGTGCAGGTGCACTTGTTTGCCGCGGGCGGGCCGATCGATTTTGCGCGTACCGGCGTGGACGTGGCACTGCGCCGCAACGACTTTGCCTGGCCGGAACACTTCCGTGCGGAGCCGATCTGCGAGGAGTGGATCGGGCCCGTGCATGCTCCGCAAGCCGATGCTGCCGCACGCCGTCGCTTGCTGCACACGGAAACACGCCCCGATGCCTGGCAGACGTGGCGGCGCGTCAGCGAGTCACCGCGCCCGCGCGGGCGCTCGCCCGAAGCGCGCTTTGAGCATTTCTATTTGAGCTTGCAGGCAGCCGCAGCGGGGCAGGGCACCGCTATTGCCTCCAAACTGATGGCGGGGGATGACCTTGCGGATGGGCGGCTTGTGGCGCCGGAGGGGTTTCGGCGGGATGGCTCGGCGTATTACCTGCTGGCGAGTACGCCAATCCAGTCCGATACCCCGGCCGGTGCGTGGCTGACTTGGCTGCGCGAAGAAACCGCCGCAACCCTGGCGGTTTAAGCGGGAGAGGGCTTAAACGGCAGCGTGCCGCCCCGCACGCAGAATGCCGCGAATGGTGGCCAGATACGCCTCGCCCACCGCCCGGTTGAGCGGCTGTGCACGGCTTACCCGCTTGCGCGGCGGCGGCGTCAGGCCCAGCGTGCGGCAGACATCCGATGCATAGGGCCGGCCGTGGCTCTCCATGCGGATCACCACTTCGTTCAGCGCCTGTTCCCCCAGGCGCTCGCGCAGCCAGAGCACCGCCTGGCGGTCGTACTCGTTTTCGATGCGGATCAGGTCGTCCATGGTGTGAGCTGTATAAATGTACAGTTACTGTAAATATATACAGCTCTCCATGGATTTCAAGGTCTGTGTTGTGTCGGGTGACTCAATTCATGAGGTGGGCGACTCTATGGGCTTGGATGTCCTAGTCGCCCCTGATGGGGTAGTAGATAGGAAAAGGCGCTTGGCGCTGGCATGCACCCATCAAACGGCGCCACAAAAAGTTGTGCACGCAACCCATGAGTATTATTCACCGGCGGAGCGTCTTCAGATGTGCCACGTCGCCGATTTGCAAACGACAATAGTGGCAACCGTGGCGAGCCGCCTGCACAAGAGAGGCGGCTTGGCAGCGCCTTGCATCGTTGATCTGGCAATCAGAATCGGCGGCTGCAAGCACGACGCGCCGAGTGTCTGTATGTCGATGCCGGCGCTATTCTTTCTACAGATTGACTTCATGTGCTCGCGCGATGGCGGACGACAATCTTCCTCATGTGCTGGTCGTCGATGACGATCCCGCGATCCGCGAACTGCTTACCGGATACCTTGGCGAAAACGACATCCGGGTCACTGCTGCATCCAGCGGAAAAGAGATGAATGTGGCGCTCGAGATGTTCGCCATTGACCTCGTGATTCTGGATCTGCGCATGCCTGGCGAGGATGGCGTGCAGATTGCGCGCGCACTGCGTGAGCAGTCAAACCTTCCCATCATGATCGTCTCGGGCAAACGCGATGAAGCCGACCGCGTGATGGCCCTCGAACTGGGTGCGGACGACTATCTGACTAAGCCGTTCAGTTCTCGTGAGCTGCTGGCACGTGTGCGTGCGCTGCTCAGACGCGCTAGTGCGATGGCGCCGTCGGTCGGAAGAACCACCGATGCGAGGGCCTATCGGTTTGCAGGGTGGGAGCTCAATATCGGCACCCGAAAGCTGACCGATCCGGCAGGTACCGCTGTCGAGCTGACCAACGGCGAGTTCTGCCTGCTGAACGCGTTTCTCGCTGCGCCGGGGCATGTGCTGTCCCGAGACCAGCTTCTGGAATCGAGCCGGCTCTACGATGACGTTTATGACCGTTCGATCGACGTTCAGATTTTGCGTTTGCGGCGAAAGATCGAGCCCGACCCTGCGCATCCCTCGGTCATCCGCACGATCCGCGGTGCAGGCTACGTGTTTAGCGTTCCCGTGGACAAGTTGACAGGAGCAGCCATCCGAACGACGGCCAAGGAACTGGGTTGACGGTGTGGCTACCGCTGCGGTTGTTGAGCCTGTCTAACCGTCACAAGTGCGGCAACCAAAGCGGCAAGCGCATCAGACGTGAAGGGTTTGCCCAACACGCCGTCGGCTCCTAGCATGTCAGCCAATTGCAGATGACCTGCGGCATGGGCTGGAAAGTAACCAGAGATTGCGATGAACGAGGCAAACGGAAACTGTGCACGTAGGCGCCCAATTTGGGCACGCGATGCGGCTTTGCCCGGTAGGTTGCAATCGACGACCACGAGCGAAACGGCGCGTCCATCGACCGAATCCTTAACGTTGAGCGCAGTGCGTTCAATGACGTGATGCCCTGCGTCGCGCAAAGACATCGCAATCAGTTCGCGTATCGAAGGATCGTCTTCAACGACCAAGATGTTCAGGCGGTTTGGAAGGGCCACAGGTCAGTCCAGCAAGTCGGGAGCGCGGACGGTATCCGCTGTGACTTCGATTGCAGCGTTGGCCGATTGCTCAAGCGTTTCGTGCAGCCCCGTGAACATTACATTTGAAATGTCGGCCTGACGTTCAGGTCATCACGTTACCGTCAACATGTCCGATCCAGACGTGCTTGCTCGCGCAGGATTCCGCGCGCAACCGCTGTGGCGCTTCATCATCGCAGGGTGGCTTTTTGTGGCGGTGCTTGCAGGTGCTGCCGGAATGGAGGTGTGGCGTTCACGCGCCCGAGCGCTCGAAGTGGGGGGCCGGGAGCTTGCCCTGCTGGCGACCGCAGCAGCCGAGCATGTTGCGGGCGCGATGCAAGTGGGGCAGCGGATTCTGGTGTTGCTTGAGTCGACGCATGTGCTGACCACCCAGGACGCGAACCGCGCCGCGATGGCTTTACTACAGCGGCAGATGGCAGATACGCCACAGCTCGAGGCACTCCTTCTTTACGATGCATCGGGCCACCTAGTGGCCAGCTCCTTGGCAAAGGGCGCGGCTTCCGGTCACGATGACGCATCCATTTCGGAACTTCCCAGCAACGTAATCCACGGAGCAAACGCGTCGTTTGTCATCCTTCTGCATGGCCGGCCAGCATTGGCAATGGGGCGTGTGCTGCATGCGGAAGACGGACAGGTGCTGGGCACGGGCGTTGCCGTTTTGGATACGTTGGAGTTCGACCGCGCTTTCCATGCGATGGCCGGAGCCACTGAGGCAACCCTGGCCATTCTCGACTCTGGCGGCGCGACGATTGCTGCCGAGGATGGTGGGCATGCGGCTCCGGCTTCCGAAAAAATGCGGTCGGCCTTACATGCTGTCGAACGGGGTCCCCTGCAGGTACGCGTCACGCGGAGCGAGGAAGCAATGCTGGCTGCGTGGCGCCGGATAGCTACCGACGTATTGCTACGAACGGCGTTGCTTTCCGTGTTGGCTGTGTTGCTCATGACCGGTGCGGTGGCGTGGTTGCGGCGGCTGGAGGCAGTCAATCGTTCCATGCGAGCCAGCGAGCTACGCTGGCGGACGGTTTTTGAGAACGCGCCCGTCGGCATTCTTGTCCTGCACGCCCACGGCCGCTATTTGATGGCTAACCCGGCCTTCCAGAACATGGTCGGATACAGCAACCAGGAGTTGGCGGAACGGCGCGCCTTTGACATTACGCATCCGGACGACAGGTTGCTCACCCAGGAGCACATTGATCTGCTCGTGCGAGGTGATCGTGACAAGGTGCGGTTCCAGAAGCGCTATGTGGATCGCGGCGGCAAGGTCGTCTGGACAGACATGAGCGTCGCACGTGTGTTCGCGCGGCATCAACCTTCAGAAGCGGGGTCTGAAGATCTGATCATTGCAACGGTTGAGGACATCACACAGCGTCTTGCAGACGAACAGGAAAGGCGGCGCCTGGAGAGCCAACTGAGGCAATCGCAGAAGTTGGAAGCGCTTGGCACATTTGCCGGTGGGGTGGCGCACGATTTCAACAATATTCTGGGGGCGATTCTTGGGTTTGGAGAGCGTTCCCTCGTCGCTGTGGAGCAAAACCGGCCTGCGCGCCAGTACATCGAGCAAGTCATGAGAGCGGGGGAGCGAGCCCGGCTGCTTGTGGAGCGCATCCTGACGTTCAGCCGTAGCGGGCTGACGGCACAACTGCCCGTTGATGTGCGCGCAGTGGTGGAGGAAACCGCTGAGTTGCTGAAAGCCACGCTGCCCACCAACGTCACACTGATCCTGCGGATCACGCAACAAGAGGCTTATGTACTTGGCGATGCCACTCATCTGCACCAGGTCGTCATGAATTTATGCAGCAACGCCGTGCACGCGATGCCGCAAGGCGGGACGTTGGAGCTGGAAGTCGAGCGCATTGCGCTGACCGAGTTGCGAGCCTTCTCACACGGTGCACTCGATGCCGGAAACTATGTCCGCCTGGGGGTGGCGGATGACGGCGTCGGCATTGCGCCCGACGTTCTCGAGCGGATGTTCAATCCTTTCTTCACAACACGGCGCGCCGGAGAGGGCACAGGGCTGGGGTTGTCGCTGGTGGACGGCATCGTGCGGGAGCACGGTGGCGCTGTGCACGTGGCGTCCAAACTGGGACACGGAAGCCGGTTCGACATCTATCTGCCTGTCACCGGCGTACGCCCAGTGCCATCTCAAGAGAGCGTTGCCAGCCTTCCGCATGGCAGCGGGCAAGTCATCCTGTTGGTCGATGACGAAGAGGCGCTCTTGCGGCTAGGTGAAGAGGTACTGGCAGAACTCGGCTACGAACCGGTCGGTTTTTCCTCAAGCGAGGCAGCGTGGGAGGCGCTTCAGGCAGCTCCGGAGCGCTTTGACGCCGTCATTAGCGACCACACCATGCCCGGCCTGACAGGGTTGGAGCTGGCCGCTCGCATTGCGGGCGCCCATCCGCGGTTGCCGGTCATTCTGTGCAGCGGGTTCAGCACGCCGGCACTCGAACGTGAGGCTGCAGCGATCGGCGTGAAGGCCGTGCTCCGAAAACCGGTCAGAACAGCGGACCTGGCCACCGCGCTGGCGCAAGCATTGCCATGACAAGGGCAGGCTTCGAAGCGAAGTCGGGGGCCTAGCTTCTTCGCCAAGCCGGCGCTCACGTTACGGATGTAACACAACGCGCCGCTATTGCAACGCCCGGGAAACAGCCGGCGCCGAGACTTCACCGTGACGCAAACAATCAATGGGGCGTACACGTGGAAGCAACAGCGCTGGTGTTGTCGCGAATACAGTTCGCGGCAACGGTCTCGTTTCACATCATCTTTCCGTCATTCACGATTGGCTTGGCAGCTTGGCTCGCCGTGCTCGAAGCCATGTCGCTGTCCACCGGAAACAGGGTGTATCGCCAGGTCTTCGATTTCTGGCTGAAGATCTTCGGTGTGGCGTTTGGCATGGGTGTCGTGTCGGGCATCGTCATGGCGTTTCAGTTCGGCACCAACTGGAGCGAGCTCTCGCGCGCCAGCGGGCCGATCCAGGGGCCGCTGCTCACCTACGAGTCATTCACGGCCTTTGCGCTGGAGGCCACGTTCTTTGGCGTGATGCTGTTTGGCCGCAGCCGTGTGCGCCCTTGGTTCTACCTGATGTCGTGCATTCTCGTTGCGGCAGGAACCACCATGTCGGCGTTCTGGATACTGGTCAATAACTCCTGGATGCAGCATCCAGTGGGATTTGTCGTCCAGGATGGCGTGTATGTGCCGACGGATTGGCCTGCCATCATCTTCAACCACGTCGTATGGGTACGTTTTCCACACATGCTGCTCGGTGCGTATCTGACCACGGCATTCTGTGTGGCGGCAGTCGGAGCAGGGTATCTCCTCAAGCGTCGCTATCGCGTCGAAGCGATGGTCATGGTGCACATGTCGCTCGGGCTTGCGGCGGTATTGGTACCCCTACAGATTCTGTTCGGTCATTTGACTGGGGACTATGTCCACGATGACCAACCGGCCAAGTTTGCCGCCATCGAAGGGCGTTGGACAGACGAACAGCCTGCCGCCGAAGTCATCTTTGCTGTTCCTGATGTCGCAGCACAGCGCAACAGGCTCGAATGGAAGATCCCGGTGCTCGGCAGCGTGGTCGCATCGGGCACGCTGGATTCGCGCGAAGTGGGTCTTGCGGATTTTGCTGCGGCAGACCGACCTCCCGTCCTGATTCCCTTCTTTGCGTTTCGCATCATGGCTGGCTGCGGGGTCGTGATGCTCGCGTTGTCATGGCTTGCCACGGCGTTCTCCCGACGCGGCACCCTTGAGAAGCAACGCTGGCTGCTATGGCCGGTGGCCCTGAGTTTCCCGCTCGGTTTCATCGCCGTTCTGGCGGGGTGGTTTACGGCAGAGGTCGGGCGACAGCCCTGGACGGTTTGGGGTGTCCTGCGAACCGCTGATGCCCTCACACCAGGCTTATCAGCGCACTTCGCGGCTGCCTCACTCGCCATGTATGTGCTCGTCTACACGTTCATCTTCTTGTTTGGCGTCTATTACATCGTGCGCATCCTGCGGCATGGGGTGTTCAGCGGTGCCGTCCTGACCGTGTGGAACGGCCATGTCATTCCGTTGACGTACCACGGCCCGCAGCCACAACCGCAACCGGTGAAGGCCGTGCGCCGTCATCCGAATGCGTAACAGGAGCGAACAGCATGTTGAACTGGTTCTGGTTTGCCGAGTTGGCGTTCGCCCTCGTGGCCTACGTGGTGCTCGGAGGGTTTGATATCGGCGTGGGAATGCTGACCGCGTTCGCGGGTAGCAAACGCGACGAAATGGTGGCCTCCATCTCCCCCGTCTGGGACGGTAACGGTACGTGGCTTGTCATCGCAGGCACGATCCTCTTCGGTGCGTTTCCACTCGTTTATTCCATCGCACTGCCGGCGTTGTACGTGCCGCTCTCGGCCATGCTGGTGGGGTTGGTCATGCGGGGCGTGGCACTGGAGTTTCGCCACAAGGCCGTCAGCTCGCGCTGGGTGTGGGATCTCTTGCTGTTTGTGGGTTCGCTGTTGACTGCGTTGACGCAAGGTATTTGCGTGGGGACGTATGCACGCGGACTGCCAGTCGAACACCTGCACTACGCGGGGAACGGGTTTGAGTGGTGCGCTGTGTTCCCCGTCCTGTGTGGTGTCGGTCTGGTGCTGGGGTACCTGCTGCTGGGCGCTGGTTGGCTTGTCCTGAAGGGGCAGGGCGATCTGCATTACATCGGGCAGCGGTCGATGCGTGATCTCACGCCGCTGGCACTGCTCGTCGCTGCATTGATTCTTGCGTTGACGCTGTTGACAGAGCCCACAGTGCAGACCCGCTGGATTGCCCATCCGGTGCTGTTCGTTCTGCCCGTGATTGGCTTGTTGGCCCTGGCACGTGCGCCCTATGCAGCCAAGCATGGCGGTCGTGCCGCCTACATCTGGGCGGGCATGGGTTGCATCTCGATGGTGCTCATGCTTGCCGCGTCGTATCTCCCTTACATCGTGCCCTTTGACGTCACGTTGAGTGCCGCTGCAGCGCCGGCGGCAAGCCAGTCGTTCATGTTCTGGGGCGCCGGGCTCTTCGTGTTGCCTGTCATCGTGCTCTACACCTATGTCGCGTATGCGGTGTTTCGCGGCAAGGTCTCACAAGACCATTTCTACCACTAGCCCTTGTTTCTACAGAGAACCCCATAGGAGTTCCAATGAAAGTCGCCCTGTTTGTTCCGTGTTTCATCGATGCCTTCTTCCCGGATGTCGGCATCGCCACGCTCGAGTTGCTCGAACGCGTCGGTTGTGAGGTGGACTATCCACTCGATCAGACCTGCTGTGGCCAGCCCATGGGTAACAGCGGTTGCGAAAAGGACGCCGCCGCGACCGAGAACCTGTTCGTTCGCAACTTTGCCGGTTACGACTACATCGTCGCACCCAGCGGCAGTTGCGTGCACCACGTACGCGACCACCTCACCGCCGCAGATCAGACCGGTGAAGCGCGGGCCGTACGCGCCAATACCTATGAGCTCGTGGAGTTTCTGCACGATGTGCTGGAGGTTCGTGCTTTTCCATGGGCGGAGTTCCCGCACAAGGTCGGTCTGCATAACAGTTGCGGCACGCTGCGCGCGCTGCGCACCGCCAAGATGTCGGAGATTGACGAGCCATTCTTCTCAAAACCGATGACCCTGCTGAAGGGGGTCAAGGGGATCCAGTTCATCCAGCCCGACCGTCCAGATGAGTGCTGCGGCTTTGGCGGTACGTTCTGCGTTTCTGAAGAGCCGGTGTCGGCGCGCATGGGTGCCGACAAGGTGCGTGATCACAAGCGCAACGGCGCGGAGTACATCGTCTCGGCCGATTCATCCTGCCTCATGCACCAGAAGGGCTGTTCGGACCGGCTCGCTCTGGGCCTGAAGTTCATCCATATCGCACAAATCCTGAATGGAGCACGAGCATGAAGCGCGTCGACCATGTCGGTGCTTCCGAGAAGTTCATTGCCGACGAGAAACATATCCAGTTCCATGACAAACGCCTGTGGGGGCTGCGTACCGCCCGGGATAGCGAAGTGCACGGCGTACGTGAATGGGAGGAGCTAAGGTCTCTTGCCTCGGGCATCAAAGAACACACGCTCACGCATCTCCCGGAGTACCTGGAGCAGTTTGAACGCAATGCCACGGCCAATGGGGTCGTCGTTCATTGGGCGAAAGATGCTGAGGAGCACAACCGCATCGTCTACGAGATCCTCAGCGGGCGGAAAGCGAAGGTCTTGGTGAAGAGCAAGTCGATGCTTACGGAAGAGTGCGAGATGCGGCCGTATCTGGAGGCACGTGGCATCACCGTGGTGGAGACCGATCTGGGTGAACAGATTCAGCAGCTCGACGACGAGTTGCCTTCCCATATCGTCGTGCCGGCCGTGCATAAGCTTGCCACTGACGTTGCCAAAATCTTTGCCGAAAAGATCGGCACGGACCCGAACGAGAGCAGCATTCCGAAGCTGGCCGAGGCACAGCGCAATGCAACGCGACCGCTGATCCTCAATGCCGATGCCGGCATGACGGGCTGCAACTTTGCGGTGGCCGAAACGGGCGGTATCACGGTCTGCACGAATGAGGGCAACGCGGACTTGAGCGCGAACGTTCCGTCGCTGCATATCGCGTCAATCGGTATCGAAAAGCTCATTCCGCGCCTGGAGCACCTGGGCGTGTTTATCCGCATGCTGTCGCGCAATGCCATCGGATCACCGATCACGCAGTACACCTCGCATTTCCGTGGCCCGCGCAAGGGTGGCGAGATGCATTTTGTGCTGGTAGACAACGGCCGTTCCGAGCGCCTTGGCATGGAAGATTTCTGGTACTCCCTGAAGTGCATCCGTTGTGGTGCTTGCATGAACACATGTCCGGTGTACCGGCGCAGCAGTGGGCTGAGTTACGGCGGTGTCTACTCTGGCCCGATCGGCGCCATCATCAATCCGACCTTCAATCTCAAGAAGTACAGCGCGCTGCCATTCGCCTCGACCATGAACGGTAGCTGCACGAGCGTATGTCCCGTCAAGATCAACATTCATGAGCAGATCTATAAGTGGCGTCAGATCGTGGCGGAACAGCACGAACTCCCGTTCGTTAAGAAGGAGGCCATGAAGGTGGCCGGCAAGGTGCTGTCTCGGCCGGCGCTGTACCGGGCCGCTGTCAAGACAGCGGGGACGGCGGTGTCCGTGCTGCCGCGGGCGGTGCTCTACAACCCGCTCAACGTTTGGGGCAAACATCGGGAGGTGCCGGACGCCCCGAAGCAAACGTTCCGTGACTGGTACCTGAAGAGGAAAGTGAAATGAACAGCCGAGATTTGATTTTGTCGCGCCTGCGCGAAGTGCGTCCGGAGCGTCGCGCGCTGCCTGCCGTGCCGATGTTCGATGCTGAACTGCCCCCTGCGGTGCAGGCCTTCCGGAAATCGCTGGACCAGCTAGGTGGCCAATGGTGCGAATTGCCTGCAGGAGCGAACCTTGAGCAGTTCATCCGCGCGCGTTTTCCCACTGCAACGGTGTGGTGCTCGGCAACGCCGGAATTCAACGGCACGCGCGATATCGCCTCAGTCAGCGACCCGCGTACGCTCAACGATGTCGACGTCGGGATCGTGCGGCCGGCATTTGCCGTCGCGGAGACGGGATCGATCTGGTTGAGTGAGGCCCAGTATCACGTGAACGCGCTGGGGTATCTGTCGCAGCATCTGGTGGCGTTGCTTGATCCGGCGGATATCGTAGGCAATTTGCATCATGCCTATCACCGGCCGGAGTTCTTTGGGGCCAACTATGCCGTGCTGATGAGCGGACCTTCCGCCACCGCAGACATCGAAGGTGTGCTGATCCGGGGCGCGCAGGGCATTCGCTCGCTGACCGTGATCCCGGTCCCGCGCACGGACGCTTCCAGCCAGGAGTGAAGGCATGTCGGTGACAGGGGGGATGGCCAGCCGTGAAGCGCTGATGCGCGTATTACGGCAGGGCCGACATCATTTGCCTGTGTCGGAAGCGCTACGCAGCGGGCTCATCTGCGCGGCGCCAGCTGTGCTCGCGGCTGTCCTGCACGAACCACTATTGTGCTGGACGGCAATCGCAGCGTTCTGGACGTGCCTGTCCGACGAGCAGAATCAGAGCACGCTCTCGCGCGTGCGCAGTGGTCTTGCGTTCGGCGTGCTAGGAGCGCTGCTATCCGCATGCGCCATCGCCGCCGCCCGAGTGCCCTGGGCTGCCGTCACGTTGACTGGGGTCGTTGCGTATGTCGGTGCGCTGATTCGAACGCGCGGTGCGGGTTCTGGCTTGCGGGCGCTGCTATTGGTCACCGCCTGCGCGGTATCGGCGTCGTTTCCTGTTCACCCGTGGCCTGCGCCGCTGGAGTACGCGGCCTGTTTCTTTGGCGGAAGCATCTGGGCCGTGGTGTGCATGGTCGGACTGTGGCAGTACAGCGATGCGCATCGTGCCAGGCGCGCGACATTCGCCTATCTATACGCCGTGAGTTCGTTCCTGCGTCGTCTTGGCGACGTG
>Ga0055541_1000338_pt1 | contig 14759 bp, 15 predicted proteins | sample Araplavi_mTSA_r2_2_FD_55169 | JGI IMG/M metagenome (GOLD analysis project Ga0055541, IMG submission 55169) | Arabidopsis root microbial communities from North Carolina, USA - plate scrape CL_Cvi_mTSA_r2 | ecosystem: Host-associated > Plants > Roots > Endosphere | place: USA: North Carolina | reverse complement strand
GAAGCGATGCGTGCGCGTCTGGCGGCGGGCCGTGAGGCGATGGAGTCGGTGGTGCGCTTTGTGGTCGCGCAGACCAAGGCGCAACCGAACGCCGTGTTCGCAGGCAGCGTGCCGTATCTGCGTCTGTGCGGCATCGTGCTGTCGGGCTGGCAGATGGCGCGTGCGCTGCTGGTGGCCATCGACCGGGAGAGCGAAGACCCGAACTTCTACGGTGCGAAGATCGCCACGGCGCGCGTGTTTGCCGACGTGCTGCTCACGCAGGCGCCGGGCATTGCGCAGAGCGTGCTGACCGGTGGCGAGACCATCGGCGCGGTGCCGGAAGTGCAGTTCTAAGCGGCATCAGCGAGTATGAAAAGGGAGGCTTTGGCCTCCCTTTTTTCGTTGGTGCGTTGCTGACGTCAAGCCGGCGCGATTGCCAGGTGCAACGGTTGATCCGGCCGCAACGTAACGTTCATCACGGGGCGCGGGGCATGCATGTTATCCGGCACCGACAACGTGAAACGCTGCAGCAGCATCGCGGCAATCACCGTCATCTCAGACATGGCCAGATGCTGCCCGAGGCAGACACGGGGGCCGGTGCCAAAGGGTAGGTAGGCACCGCGTGCGCGTGGTAGCTCTAGGGCATCGAGCGCAAAGCGTTCCGGGTGGAACGCCAGCGGCTCGGGGAACCAGCGCGGGTCGTGGTGCATCGCTTGCACCGGAATCAGGAACATGGTGCGCGCAGGCAATTGCCACGCACCCAAGGTGATGGGCCGGGTGCTTCGCCGGCTGACGAGTACTGGTGCAGCCGGGTAGAGGCGCAGCGTCTCCTTGATCGTCTGCGTGAGGTAGGGCAGGGAAGCCAGCGTGTCGGGACTCGGCGTACAGCCCTGCAGTGTTTGCTGGACCTCCTCGCGTGCAATGGTCTGCGCAACCGGGTTCGATGCCATGCACCAGGCCCACCAGATCAGCGTGGCTGCTGTGGTTTCGTGCCCCGCCAGGAAAGCGGTCATGCATTCGTCGCGCACGGCATGCAGGGGCCACGTGGTGGGGTCATCGCGGCGCAGCTGTAGCAAGCGGGTCAGCAGATCGTCGGGCCAGGCGTCTTGTGGCTGAGCCAATCGTGCTTGCAGGTGGTGATTGATCAGGCCATGCAGTGCCGCCAGGGCACGCCGTTTCTTGCGCTTCCAGGGTGCCCAGTCCGGCCAGCTTGCGGGCCAGTAGAACTCCGAGTTGGCAGCGGCACCGACGACGCGGATGGCCTGCTCCGCGGTGCGCGCCTCCTCGCCGATTTCGCTCGAGAACATCATCCGCGTGATGACGTCCATGGCAAGCGACGTAATCGCGCTTTCCATCGGCCAACGCGTATCGTGCTGCGGCCATTGTGCGAGCGCTTTCTCTGTGGCAGCGCTCATGGTGGGCACGAAGGCCTGGACAGCCTTGGGGGAGAAGTTCGGCTGCATGGCGTGTCGCTTGCTACGCCATGTCTTGCCTTCGGCAATCAGTACGCTGTGCCCGTGCAGTTGTGCGAACACGTGCATTCCGCGCTCCCAGCGGACCAGCGCGTCGTGATGCGTCACCAGCAGTTCGCGCGCGAGTGACGGGTCCGAGACGACGATTTCGTGTTCGGGCCAGAAGCGCAGATGCACAACATCGCCGAACTCGCGCTGCCATGCTGCCAGCGTCCCCAACAAGTCACGCGACATGCGGGCGAGCAGGCTCCAGCCAGTCAGCGCGGTCGACGGGCCCGGCGGCCAAATGCCGGGCGGATGGGCGGCGGGTGCGGGCGATGCGTCCTTTGCGTGGAAAGGGCATTGGCCGGAAGTGGTCGGGTTCATCTGGGTCTCCACGTGCATCTGGGCATGTCTGACATTGTTCGCTTGGCGGCGCGACCTGTCTTGAACGCAAACGACATCGACACCTGTCCGGCGTCTGCCTATACTGCGCCGCCATGCCATCCACATTCGAGTGTCCCGATCCTCTGGCGCGTGCGCCGCGCGTGTTGCGCGACGGCCATGCACCGGACACGCGGTTGTACCTCGCGCCGCCTGCCTTACAGGGCGCCATCGTGGCCATTCTCTGCCGCGACACNCGGGGCTTTGCGTTGACCGATGCNCAGCGCCTGTCCCATTTCCCTGCGTCGCCCATGGTGTCGCTGTCGTGGTTTCAGGGCATCGATGCGGGGCTTGTCGAGCGTACGGATGACGGACCGCAATGGCGGCCGCTCGGTGCGTCGGTTGTGCTGTCGGGTAGCCAATCTCAGCCCACGGTGAGTTGGGCGCCGACCACTGGGCGTGGCGGCATGATCTGCTTGACGGCAGATGTCGCGCAGACCTTGTTTGGTATCGACATGGCTATGGTCGCGGACCGCGTTGTCGACGCCTATGCAGCGCTGGGGACAGCCTGGGCGCCGCTGCTGAACGCCTTGCTTGACACCCATGATGATGCGGCGGCGCTCGCTGTGCTGGAGCAGCATCTTGCCGCGCGCTGGCACGCACTTCAGGGGCCGAGCACGGTTGTGTCGTCGCTACGCAGGGCCGGCCGTCACTGGGTGGAACGGCTCGGTTGGCAGGCCCATGAATGGCGCCGCACGCATAGTCCGCGGCAGGTGGAGCGGCGCATCAAGACGTTCAGCGGACGGTCCTTGCGTGAGTGGCAGGCACTTGTGAAAAGTGAAGGGGCGTATTTTGCGGCAATGGATCGGCATGCGGCGGGCTTGCCGTTCGATTGGGCTGCGCTGGCACAGGATGAAGGCTTTGCCGATCAGGCGCATCTGAGCCGTACGGCCAAGCGCGTCACTGGGTTTGCCCCGAGCGAGTTCGTGCAGCGTTTTGTCGAGGATGAGTCGTTCTGGGCGTACCGGCTGTGGGTTTGAGCGTGCCAGAAAGAAAGGGAGGTCGAGGCCTCCCTTTTTTTGTTTGATGCGGCGAGCAATCAGGCCAACGCAGGCTTGGTCGCAGGCATCGGCGCGCCGCCCAGGTAGCGATACACCGACAGATCATCTGCGCGGATGGCAGGCGAGCGGCCCGACACCAGATCCGACAGCAGCTTGCCGGAGCCGCACGCCATGGTCCAACCCAGCGTGCCGTGGCCGGTGTTGAGCCACAGGCCGCGCACCGGCGTCTGGCCGACGATCGGCGTGCCGTCCGGCGTCATCGGGCGCAGACCCGTCCAGAACGAAGCGCGTGACACGTCGCCGGCACCCGGGAACAGATCGTTGACGACGAATTCCAGCGTGTTGCGCTTGCCCGGGTCCAAGCGCTTGTCGTAGCCGACGATCTGCGCCATGCCGCCCACGCGGATGCGGTCGTCAAAGCGCGTGACGGCCACCTTGTAAGTCTCNTCCAGGATGGTGGACACCGGGCTCTTGGCNGCNTCCGTCATCGGCACGGTGATCGAGAAGCCCTTGAGCGGATACACCGGCACGTTCACCAGGTTCTTCAGGAACGGNGTGCTGTAGCTGCCCAGCGCCACGACCACNAGGTCGGCCTCGATCGGTTGCCCGTCGACCAGCGCACCGCGCACCGCATCGTTCTTGAAGATCAGGCTATTGATGGTGCTGTTGAAACGGAAGCGCACGCCCAGCTTCTCGGCCATCGCGGCCAGGCGCGTGGTGAAGAGCTGGCAATCGCCCGTTTCGTCATTGGGTAGGCGCAGGCCGCCAGCCAGCTTGTGGCGGGTGGCGGCCAGGCCTGGTTCACTGCGCACGAGGTCTTCGCGCGAAAGCAGTTCGTAGGGCACGCCGGCACGCTCCAGCACGGCGATGTCGTTCGCGGCGCCGTCGAGCTGTTGCTGGGTGCGGAAGATTTGCAGCGTGCCTTGCTGGCGGCCTTCGTAGGCAATGCCGGTGTCGGCGCGCAGCTCGCGGATGCAGTCGCGGCTGTACTCGGCCAGGCGGACCATGCGCTCCTTGTTTTGCGCATAGCTGGCGGCGTCGCAGTTGCGCAGCATCTGCCACATCCACTTGAGCTGGAAGAGGGTGCCGTCGGGGCGGATGGACAGCGGCGCGTGCTGCTGGAACATCCACTTGATGGCCTTGAGCGGCACGCCCGGCGCGGCCCACGGCGATGCGTAGCCCGGCGAGATCTGTCCGGCATTGGCAAAACTCGTCTCCAGCGCCGGACCGGCTTCGCGGTCGACGACGGTGACTTCATGGCCGGCGCGGGCCAGGTAATAGGCGCTGGTTACGCCGATCACGCCACTGCCTAGAACGAGCACGCGCATGGTGATACTCCCCGGAGATGCATTTACGATAGATGCCGCTATCGTATTCGTACCTATCCAGTCATTGTTTCTGTATATTTTCAGGAAACAGGAACAATTTCGATTTTGGGGTGTTTTTCACCATGCGAACCCAGCGCAAGCCCGTCCGGGCCCTCGACAAGCTCGATCGCCGCATCCTCGACCTGCTGCAAAAGGACGGGCGGNTCTCCATGAANGAGTTGTCCGAGGCGGTCGGGCTGACCATCACGCCGTGCATCGAGCGCGTCAAGCGCCTGGAGCGCGAGGGCTTNATCCTCGGCTATTACGCGCGGCTGAATCCGGCCATGCTGGGCGCCTCGCTGCTGGTGTTTGTGGAGATCAGCCTGGGCAGCAAGGCCGGCAANATGTTCGAGCAGTTCCGGCGCGAGGTGCTGCGCATTCCGGAGGTGCTGGAGTGCCACCTCGTCTCGGGGGATTTCGATTACCTCATCAAAGCGCGCATCCGCGAGATGAGCGAATACCGGCGCCTGCTGGGTGACATCCTGCTGCAGCTCCCGGGCGCGGTGCAGTCCAAGAGCTACATCGTGATGGAGGAGATCAAGGAGACGCTCGCCATCGATGTGACGGAAGAGGGCGGGTGACGTAGCGTTGTCACGGAAGCGACTTACGCTGGGCGGCACCTTCATCACCGATATGCGGAGCGCCCATGTCCGACCAGCCCATCTTCAAGCCGACCCGCCGCACGCTCATCAAGGGTCTTGTTTCTGTTAGCGGCACCACGTTGCTCGGCTCGCGCATTGGCGACGTGCTGGCCCAAGGCGTTGCACCGGCGGCGGTCACGTCCGAACGTCTGCGCCCGCAAGTGCCGGGTGGCGTCATGAGCGGCGACATCACCGCCAACAGCGCCATCATCTGGAGCCGCACTGATCGCCCCGCGCGCATGATCGTCGAATACTCGACCGATGCCGCTTTCAAGAACGTCGCACGTCGCATTGGCCCGGCGGCCCTCGAAAACAGCGGCCTGACTGCCCGCGTTGACCTGACCGGCCTGCCTGCCGGTGCCGATCTGTTCTACCGCGTCCGCTTCCAGGATCTCGTGCACGACAAGGCGCTCAGCGAGCCTGTCACCGGCCGTTTCCGCACAGCGCCCGTGCAAGCCAATCGCCCGATCTGCTTCGTGTTCTCCGGCGACGAAGCCGGCCAGGGCTGGGGCATCAACGAGCGCTTCGGCGGCTACCGCCTGTATGAAGCCATGCGCCGCGAGTCGCCCGATTTCTTCATCCACTCCGGCGACCAGATTTACGCCGATGGCCCGATCCAGGCAGAAGTGAAGTTGCCCGACGGCTCACTGTGGACCAACCTCGTGACCGAAGCCAAGTCGCACGTCGCACAAACGCTGGATGACTACCGCGGCGCTTTCGCCTACAACCAGCTCGACAAGAACAAGCGCCGCTTTGCCGCCGAAGTGCCGTTCCTCGTGCAGTGGGACGACCACGAGGTGCGCAACAACTGGTACCCCGGCCAGCAGATCGGCCCGGAAGAAAAGCGCTACCAAGAGCGCAGCGCATCGGTGCTGGCCGCGCGCGCCAAGCAGGCGATGTTTGAATACAACCCATTTCGCTTCAACCCGGTCGACCCGGAACAGATCTACCGCGCATTCCAGTACGGCCCGCTGCTCGACGTGTTCATGCTGGACGAGCGCAGCTACCGCGGCCGCAACTCGCCGAACCGCCAGACCACGCTGGATGCCGATTCCGCCTTCCTCGGCCCGAAGCAGGCGGCGTGGCTCAAGCAATCGCTCAAGCAATCGAAGGCGACGTGGAAGGTGATTGCCAGCGACATGCCGATCTCCCTCGTGGTGCCCGATCTGAACCCCGACGTGCCCAAGGGCACCTATGAAGCCTGGGCCAATGCCGATGACGGCGCGCCGTCCGGCCGCGAGCTGGAGCTGGCCGGGATCCTGCGCTTCATCAAGCAGGAGAACATTCAGAACGTCGTGTGGGTAACGGCCGATGTGCACTACGCGCAGGCCACGTACTACCACCCGTCGCGTGCCAAGTTCACGGAGTTCAAACCGTTCTGGGAATTCGTTGGCGGCCCCATCAACGCGGGCACCTTCGGGCCGAACGAGGTCGACCAGACCTTCGGACCGGACCTGCGCTACATCAGCATCCCGAAGGACAATCCGCAGAACCAGTCGCCGGCCGCGCTGCAGCAGTACTACGGTCGCGCCAAGATTGATCCGGCCACGCGTACGATGCATGTGTCGCTGCATGATCTCGACGGCAAATCGCTCTGGGAAGTGAAGCTCGACCCGGAGGCGTAGCCAGCGCCACTCACAGCGCAGCGGTGGCGGATGCGATACGATCAGCAGGCCCCCGCATCCGATCNGTTCCGCTGTGTCTGACATGTCCGATCGCCACGTNCCACGCAAGGGACGCGGCGCTACTTCCAACCTGCAAGGCCGTTTTGAACGCGATGAACGCACGCGCGTGGATGACGGCTGGCAGCCGCTCGTCGGGCAATTCGATTCGGAAGACACCCCGCCGCGCATCGAGACTTCCGTCTCGATCGAGCGAGCGCGCTCGATCCTGAGCCACAACCAATCGCCGGACATTCCGTTCAGCGTGTCACTCAACCCATACAGGGGATGCGAACACGTTATGCGACATCAAAACTGTTCACTCTCTGCCCCTCCGCCGAGTTTCCCTCCCCGCACTTCCATTTGACGTGGTAAATCTTGGCTGTGGCACACCGGCTTTGGTGCGAGCTAACGGCGAATTCCAATGCTCCAGTCGGGCAGTCAATGCAAGGCACTTCTGCACGCTGGTTGAGCCTTGCGGATGCCGCCGTTCGGCCGCGCAGTGTACAAATTTGACATGGAGTGATCCCGCAACTCGCGGTGCAGACGATGAGAGAGGACACATCTGCTGATGTTGTGCAGTCGCCAACTATGTGGGCCGTGGTGCCCACATCGCGCGCAGAAATGCCAGGCCGCATGTTGCCAGCAGGCTTTCCTGTACTTGTGGATGATGAGACTGGAGTTGTATGTGAGCCAGCGCTACTGTTTCTGTATGAAGAATATGTCCGCAAGCGTCTGGGAAAGTTCAATGAAAATACAGTCGGTGCGTACGCGTATGATTTAAAAGACTGGATGATCTTCCTCGAGGAGTTCGAGATATCGTGGGCGTCCGCTACCGCTATTGATCTAGAGAAATTCTGTAGTGCAATGCTCGCTACAAATTCCCCCGAGACCGGAAGTTCTTATTCTTCGAGAACAATTATTCGGCGAAAAAGTACCATTCAGTTGTTCTACCGGTGGGCAAGGAAAGCTCGCTTGTATCCGTCACTGGGTATGAGCAGGCATGGCGCCGACAATGAATCGGATGGGAATTTGATAGGTGGCCGAGATGTTCAGATTGAATTGGATGCATCTGAACAGCAACATGTATCCGTTATGCGGCGCGAACAGGCGAGAACAATCATGGGGGCGTTGGGCCCGCTCCCGAAGGATTGGGCTCACGGAGATCCGGTAAGCAATAGTTCAGAGGCAACAAGAACCCACCATGCAAGTCGCGTGACGACGTCGCGAGATCGGCTTGCGGCAGAGATTGCGTTGGGTGCGGGACTCCGAATATCTGAAACGTTGAGCCTTAAAGTTAAACAGTTCACAAGAAGTTTTGGCGGTGAAAAATTAACGGATACATCGTCTCACCAGGTTTCCGTAACGGGAAAGGGTAGTCGTACAAGAAAAGTTAAGTTCTCTGGCTATCTAATTAGAAATATTCTCGATTACATATCGGGCGAGCGCGCCGAGATTATTTCAAAATTTGGTGTCAAGAACTGTGACACTTTGCTAATTAATCCGATGCCGGGCAAAAGAAATTCTGAAATCTCCCCGAGTGTGCGGACGTTAGAACGAAATTTCTCGGCCGCATGCGTCCGCGCGGGATGTGCTTTCGATGAAGTGGCTACGGAGTTCCGGAGGAATTTGGACGGTACGGTAGCCGCGTCCAACCATCGAATCGCGACTCAACGTTTGACAGTGCTCCTCGGCCACGGACGAAATTGATTGTGGATGGCATCAGAGGCTCCTTGGTATAGCGGGGTGCTGTATAAATATACAGTATCGGCGCGCATCTGTACGGCTGCTCAGCGAGAGTCTTCGAGGGGGCGGATGTTGCCTCGATGCGACACTGAACAGTTCGTATGACGTATAAGGCTCGGGTGCGTGTACTGCTTTGCGCGGCCGACGCATGCGTATCTGGAGCTGTCACCCGGGCTGGATTTTGAGACCAAGCTGTTTGCCAAGACGAACGCCGCCGAGGTGCTGCGCGAAACGCTCGCCAAGCCCGGCTACCGTTGCGAGGCGATTGCGCTCGGCGTGAACACCGACGCCTATCAGCCCATCGAGCGCGAGCTGCGCATCACGCGCGACGTGCTGCAGGTGCTGCACGATTGCGATCACCCGGTTGGGCTCATCACCAAGTCATCGCTGATCGAACGCGACATCGATCTGCTCGCGCCGATGGCCGCGAAGAACTTGGTCGTCGCAGCCGTGACCATCACGACGTTGGACTCGGATCTCGCGCGCAAGCTGGAGCCACGCGCGGCCACACCATCGCGCCGCCTGCGCACGATTCGCACGCTGGCCGAAGCGGGTATTCCTGTTGGCGTGAGCGTCGCGCCGATGATCCCGTTCATCACCGACGATCATATGGAGCAGATCCTCGAAGCAGCGCGCGAGGCGGGNGCCACCTACGCAAGCTACATCGTGCTGCGCTTACCGAATGAGCTGAACGCCGTGTTCCAGGATTGGCTGNNGGCGCATTTCCCCGACCGCGCGCAACGCGTGATGAACCGCATCCGCGATCTGCACGGNGGCCAGGACTACAAGGCGGATTTCGCCACGCGCATGCGCGGCACCGGTATCTGGGCGGACCTGCTGCGGCAGCGTTTCTACAAGACCGCCGACAAGCTCGGCTTCAANTACCACCGCTACAACGAGCTGGTGCTCGACACGTCGCAGTTCAAGCCGCCTGCGCGTGCNGNCAAGCCAAGAAAGCCCGTCGACGAGCGCCAGGGCAGCTTGTTTTGACGGTGGATTACTGCGACAGCGCCTTCGCTGCCTGCACCTGCGTTTCGAAGTAGGTCTGGAACGTGATGGCGAGGCCGGCCATCAGCAGGCCGGTACCGATCATCAGTGTGAGGATGGTCAACAGAACGACCGGCCAGCCTGAGCGCGTGGGCGTGCCNTCGGCATTGAATTGCGCATCCCATTTGTCGTCAGGACGCAGGCCNTACACCAGTGCCGATAGAAACCCCGCCAGCACAGACGCCCCGCCGATGATCGCGCAGGCCCAGCCCGGCACACTCGCCCGTTGGGTGGACCACAATAGCGCCACGCCAATCGCCCCGAGCNCCATNGCAAACACCTGCGACCAAGCCCAGAAGTCGCGTCCACCTTTGAGATAGAAACGGTGCGCGCCCACGCTTCCGAACAGGAAGGCGAGCAGCACGGTCAGCAGCTTGGATTTTTTCTGGAGAGCGGTCGTAGACATGGCAGGCGGAGAACACACGGCAACACAACACAGCGCCGCGCATTCTACGCCCAACATCATCCGCGACGCGGCCAGACGGCGGCGTCGGGAGCGCGTCCTAAAGACGCAATCAGCAGTTCGGGAAATTGGCCGTCAGTTCGGCTGGACGCGCGCAGCGCTGAGAGGTGCCTGCGGCGGGCGGGGTAGGGGCACTAAATCGGCACCAGACGCGGAGNGGACACGCTCNTCGACGCCGTCAGGTCTTGCAGCAGTTGGGGCGCGCGTTGGCGCAGGCTGACTTCNCCATAGAGCAGGTGAGCTAGCATCAGCATGAAGGCAGAGGTCCATATCAGACCGAGGATCAGCCGCACATGGCGGTGGAGTAAGGACAGCATGGAGGCACCTATTGTCGTTGTGATGGGTGTGATGAAAAGCGCACGACAAACGTGTGCCCTTCACCATCCAATACGACAAAGGCGCCCGCGGGCAAGTTCCGGGATGTGAAATGCGGAGCGGGGAATCAGCCTCGGCGCGAGCCGCGCCAGTTGCCGCCCTGATCGCCGTTGCCGCGTTCCTGGCGGAAGCGTTCCTGCTGTTGCCAGTCTCCACGACCGCCTTCGTGAGGCTGCACGCGGCCGTTGAGGCGGTCATCGGCACGGGCACGCGCTTCCATGCGCTCCATTTGCTCGCGGATGCGTGCAGCCTGTTCGCCACGGGAGTCAACGAAGAAAATTTGCGCCACCGTTCGGTGGGCGCCTGGTGCGGCCTCGGTGGCTTGCGTCCACGCGGGCATGGCGGATTCTGCAAAGGCAGCGGCGGCCTGACGCGCCGATGCGTTGGCAGCCAGAGCGCCCGCAGAGGCGACGATCAGAACACCCGCTGCCAAGGGGCGAAGCAATGCGNGGATCGGCATGGCTATCTCCTATTGGGCGAGGGTTCGAAAGCGCCACGCGCTGCTGGCTGCTGTGCGAGGAAGAAGTCGGCAGCGCGTGTTCATGCCTGTCAATGTAAGGCTTCACTCAGCGGGCATCCACTGTCCGAACGTTACCCATGTAACGAGATGTTTCCCGCACGCCTTGCCCAGGCGGCAGGCGTCGTGCTCGTCATTTTCCGGTGTAGCGGATGCGATACACGGCCCCCGCTTCGTCATCGGAAACAAGCAGGCTGCCGTCGGGTGCTACGAGCACATCGGCGGGACGGCCCCACGCGCGTTCTCCTTGTAGCCAGCCGTGCACAAAGGGTTCCTGTCTTGTAACGTTGCCGGTCGCATCAAGCACGACACGCATGACGCGGTAGCCGACCTTGGTCGATCGATTCCACGAGCCGTGTTCTGCGATGAAGATGTTGTTGCGATACGCCGGCGGAAAGCTGCTGCCCGTATAGAAACGCATGCCCAGCGCCGCCACATGCGCCCCTAGCTTGGCAACGGGTGGCACGTATTGGCTGCATGGGTGTCCAGTACCGAATTCCGGGTCCGGGATGTCGCCCGCGTGGCAGAACGGGTAGCCAAAATGCGGGTTGGGTTTGCTAATACGGTTGAGCTCGTCGTCGGGCACATCGTCACCCATCATGTCGCGTCCGTTGTCGGTGAACCACAGCTCGTGCGTGATGGGGTGCCAGTCGAAACCCACGGTATTGCGGATGCCGCGCGCAACGAGCTCCAGGCCGCTGCCGTCCGGGTTCATGCGCATGAGGTTGGCGTAGCGGTTTTCGTCAGGGCGGCAGATATTGCATGGCGCACCCACTGGCACATACAGCTTGCCGTCCGGCCCAAATGCGATGAATTTCCAGCCGTGATGCGTTTCGGGCGGTAGTTTGTCGTTGATGACCACGGGCTCAGGCGGATCGTCGAGCCGCGTGTCGATGTCATCGAGTCGCACCACGCGCGACACGGCCGATACATAGAGGCTGCCGTCGCGCCAAGCCACGCCCACCGGCAGCTGCAACCCTGAAGCCACCACGTGCACGCGTGTGCCCGGTGCTTGCAATGGCAACGCGTACACCTTGCCCGCACGGCTGCCGACATACAGGACGCCCGCCGGGGAGAGCGCCATTTCACGTGCTGCAGGCATCGCATCCGTCAACACCTCGACCTGAAAGCCCGGCGGTACGCGCAACTTATCGACAGGCAACCTGGCCTCGGCAGGCAGCGCCACGGCAAGCCAAGCCGCAAGCACAAACGCCTCGCCGATATGTCGAGCAAGCCACGCGTGCCAGCCGCTGTGCCACCGCGTTGTGGCTAAGTGTTTGTTTGGTCTGGAAAATTGGGCTATACTTGCGTGTTTCTCTGTACGCATACCCAGTTTTTCAAGGAAAAGATCCATGGTCGTGATCCGTCTGGCCCGCGGTGGCTCCAAGAAGCGCCCGTTCTTCAACATCGTTGCGACTGACTCGCGTAACCGCCGTGATGGCCGTTTCATCGAGCGCGTCGGTTTCTACAACCCGCTCGCCGGTGAAGGCGAAGAAGGTCTGCGCATCGTGCAAGACCGCCTGACCTACTGGGAAGGCGTGGGCGCACAACTGTCGCCGACGGTTGCCCGTCTGGTGAAGCAAAACGGCAAGAAAGCTGCTGCCTAAGTTTTAGCATGCGTCGATCGACGGTGCCGTCCGAGCACTTCCTGCTGTGACGCGCGCCGCATCGACACGGCCCGGTCCTGTGGCTGCTGCAACGCAAGCAACCTCGCAAAAGGTTGCCGAACGGCTGCAAGCCATGCGCCCGGGCGCGGGCTCCAACCCGGCGCTCCCCGACGATCTCGTCGAGGTGGGTTATGTGGGTGGGGCTTACGGTATTCGCGGCTGGATCAAGGTCCAGTTGCACGGCGACGCCGACGCGCTGCTGAATGCTCGCACCTGGTGGCTCAAGCCGGCTGCTGGCGCACTGGCAACGTCGGCGGACTGGCGGGTGTTTCCCGTCGGCACGTCGCGTGAGCATAGCGGTACGGTGGTGGCGGGTTCGCCTGCCGCGCCTGACCGCAATGTTGCCGAGGCACTGCGCGGCTATGCCGTGTGGGTTAGCCGGGCCGATTTTCCCGAGCCGGACGATGACGAGTTCTACTGGGTCGATCTGATCGGCGCCACGGTCGTCAACGAGCAAGAGGAAACGCTTGGCACGGTGGGCGGCCTGATCGATAACGGCGCGCATCAAATCCTGCGTATCGTCGGTGAAGGCGAGGTCGAGCGGCTCGTGCCGTTTGTCGAGGTTTACGTGAAGTCGGTGGATGTTGCGGGCAAGCGCATCGTCGTCGACTGGGGTCTGGATTACTGAACATGCGGCCGGAGAATTCGGCGATGCAGTTCGACGTCGTCTCGCTGTTTCCGGACATGTTCCGGGCGCTCACGGACTGGGGGATCACCAGCCGTGCAGCCAAACAGCAGGTGTACACGTTGCGCACCTGGAACCCGCGCGATTTCACGACGGACAACTACCGCACCGTGGACGACCGCCCTTACGGNGGTGGCCCAGGCATGGTGATGTTGGCCAAGCCGCTGGAAGCGGCGCTGGACGCGATTCAGGAGGCGCAAGCGCCTGCGGCGTCGCATGTGGTGCTGCTGTCGCCGCAAGGCANGCCGCTTACGCACAAGCGGGTGATGGAACTGGCGCAACTGCCGGCCCTCACGTTGCTGTGTGGCCGTTACGAAGCGATCGATCAACGTCTGGTCGACCGTCGCGTAGATGAGGAAATCAGCCTTGGTGATTTCGTCCTCTCCGGCGGAGAGATTGCTGCGATGGCAATCATCGACGCCGTAGTGCGGCAATTGCCTGGCGTGCTGGGCGATGCGCAGTCGGCGGTGCAAGACAGCTTCGTCAACGGTTTGCTGGATTGCCCGCACTACACGCGGCCGGAAGATTACGAAGGTGTGCGTGTGCCCGATGTGCTGTTGGGGGGGCACCATGCCGAGATCGAAAAGTGGCGCCGCCAGCAGGCGCTGTTGAATACGATGCGCAAGCGGCCCGATCTGATCGAGGTAGCGCGCAAGCAGGGTTTGTTGTCCCGCAGCGATGAGGTCTTCCTCGCTGCCGCGGCGATAACGGCAAAGGGGTCAGAGGCTTCCACACAGGAAGGTTCGACCAAGTGAAGTTCCCATCCTCTACCGGGGCCGCGATCAACCGATCAGGCAAAACGCCGGCATGATGGTCCAGGAGAAAAAGATGAATATCATCGAGCAAATCGAGCAGGAAGAAATCAAGCGCCTGACGGCCAACAAGACGATCCCCCCGTTCGCCCCTGGCGACACCGTGATCGTCAACGTGAACGTCGTTGAAGGCACCCGCAAGCGTGTGCAGGCGTATGAAGGCGTCGTGATTGCCAAGCGCAACCGTGGCCTGAATTCGTCGTTCATCGTTCGCAAGATTTCCTCGGGCGAAGGCGTGGAGCGTACGTTCCAGCTGTACTCGCCCCTGCTGGCCAGCATCGAAGTGAAGCGTCGCGGTGATGTGCGCCGTGCGAAGCTGTACTACCTGCGCCAACGCTCGGGCAAGTCGGCACGCATCAAGGAGAAGCTGACCTTCAAGCGCAAGGAAGCCGTAGCGGAGTAATCTGCGCGCGTTGCGAAAAGGCACCTTCGGGTGCCTTTTTTCTCTTTTGCGGCGGAAGATTGACCGCATATGTTTCTTCGGCCCATACCCATACATTCCCATCCGATGCGCCGTCCCGTGTTCGATCCTGAGCAGTTGCCGGTGGTGCCGACCGAGGCATCATTGCCTGCGCTCGGGGTCACGCGGCTGACCGCCGAGTTCGTGCGCGAGCGGCTGCAAATGCCGCCCGACTGGCAGCCGGAGCAGACGGATGAATCCCGCTTGATCGACGCCTCGCTCAAGTTGCGCGAGGCAGCGGTGTTGGTGCCGCTGGTGCAGCGCGAAGCGGGTCTGACGGTGCTGCTGACCCAACGCAATGCGTCGCTTAGCCAACATGCTGGCCAGGTCAGTTTTCCGGGCGGCGGGCGCGAGGACTTTGACCGGGACATGGTTGATACCGCGCTGCGCGAAACGATGGAGGAAGTCGGCATCAGTGCGGATCACATTGAAGTGATCGGTCG
>Ga0055541_1000320_pt1 | contig 15516 bp, 19 predicted proteins | sample Araplavi_mTSA_r2_2_FD_55169 | JGI IMG/M metagenome (GOLD analysis project Ga0055541, IMG submission 55169) | Arabidopsis root microbial communities from North Carolina, USA - plate scrape CL_Cvi_mTSA_r2 | ecosystem: Host-associated > Plants > Roots > Endosphere | place: USA: North Carolina | reverse complement strand
ACATTGAATCAGCAGATTATAAAGATAAGTTTGATAGGATCCTTTACATTAACTTGCATTGTGATGATTTTGTCCGTGAAGAAAGATTAAAGGCAAGAGGATGGGAAGAGAGCTTAATTAACGATCATAAAAACTTTGCCAGTTGGTTAATAAATAATTCAAAAACTGCATTTAACCCGCCAATGCCAACAATTGATACCACTGAACTTCCAGCGGAAGAAGTAGCTAAACAAATTAAAGATTGGATCTTGAAGAACTGGTAAGTACACGTTGTAGTAATTCAAGAGAACAGTTGCATCAACACCATTTTACGCATCGGGCCATCCGTCCCCCGACCCGGAGGGAAGACCTATGATTACTCTGAAAAATACAGTTTACTAACTATAATGTAATTTTCGGAAAAACAAATATGGGTAGAGATCCAGATGTATTCTGAAACCTCTACCCATGTTATTTTCACCAATAACATATCTAACATCATATTCAACAACATATTATTATTGGCTATATTAGACTTCCTCTAATTTTTAATAATACTTAGAGTCTGCTTCTTTTACTTTTCAAACGTAACAATCTCACTCGCACTGCCCAGCTTCACGCTCGTCTCGCTCGGTTTAGTCTCAGCAATGATCTTACCGTTACGGAAGGAATATCGTACCGCAGCCTGCTTGCGAATGGCCTCATACTCATTCTCCGCATTCAATACGATAAAGTTGGCTGGCTTCCCTGCCTCAATTCCGTATTTATCCTCAATTTGCAGCGTAGTCGCGCTGTTCTTCGTAATCATATCCATGCTGTTCACGATCTGCTCATAGCCCATAAGCTGTGAAGCATGAATCCCCATATGCAGAACTTGAAGCATATTGCCTGTCCCAAGCGGATACCATGGGTCAAAAATATCATCATGACCAAAGCACACATTAAGTCCTGCTTCTTGAAGCTCTTTGACCCGTGTTAAGCCTCTACGCTTCGGATACGTATCAAAACGTCCTTGCAAATGAATGTTCACAAGTGGGTTGGATACAAAATTGATCTCCGACATCTTCAGCAGACGGAACAGCTTGTACGCATATGCATCATTATAGGAACCCATCGCCGTAGTATGGCTGGCCGTTGTACGTGCACCGATGCCGCGTTCGTAAGCCTCCTTGGCTACTACCTCAACGAATCTGGACTGCTCATCGTCAATCTCATCGCAGTGGATATCGACGAGACGATTATATTTTTCCGCCAGATCAAATGCGATTCTCATCGAATCTACGCCATACTCGCGTGTAAACTCAAAATGCGGAATGCCGCCTACCACATCGGCCCCCATTTTTATAGCTTCTTCAAGCAGCTCTACTCCATTTGGATAGGAGAGAATCCCTTCCTGTGGAAAAGCAACGAGCTGAAGATCCACATAAGGAGACATCTCCTCCTTCACTTCCAGCATCGCCTTAAGCGCTACTAGAGTAGGGTCTGTCACATCCACATGGGTTCTTACATGCTGGATGCCCTGAGCGATTTGCCACTTAAGCGCAGTCTTCGCTCTCGTTTTGACATCCTCTATTGAAAGAGTTTCCTTCCGCTGCGACCAGTGCTGGATGCCTTCAAATAGCGTGCCGCTCTGATTCCACTCTGGCTCCCCTGCTGTTAAGGTTGTGTCCAAATGAATATGCGGCTCAATAAAAGGAGGTAGCACCAAGCTACCTTTTACATCAATAACCTCATGTCCTTCTGTGGAAAGCAGACTTTGGGTAATCGTCTTGAATGCTCCATCCACAATCTCGATATTCCATAAACCTTCCCGACCTCTAAGCTTCGCTTGTTGAATAATCACGGTTCATTCCCCTTTTCTCGTTTTCGTTAAACTGTTTTTCCGGGAAACACTTCATACCTATAACATACAGCACAGCTGTACCAATCAAGCCATTAATAGGCGGGACGCCAGGTACGAACTTAGCAATCAGAATACCACCGATCCATGCCAGTATCGCAATCCAGTTCACGGATTTGAAGCTCATTTCTTCGAACTTCTTATAGGAGCCACGGTTCAGGATATAGAAATCAGCTAGCAGAATCGCGCCAATCGACGGCAAAATCGAGCCAAGTACCGTCAAAAAGCCTACGAAGTTATTGTACAGCCACATCGCCATGATTGTACCTACTGCTCCGTTAAAGACAACAATGATTTTCTTAGGCAGCTTCGTAATATTGGCAAAGCCCAGACTGGATGCATACAGCGCATTTTCATTTGTCGTCCAGATATTCAGCCCTAGTACAATGATAGCCGGTATAATCAAGCCTTGCAGAAACATGACATCAGAGATATCCGCTTTTCCATAAACAATTGCGCCTACTGCTCCGAATAGAAACATCAACGAGTTTCCAAGGAAGAAGGCAATGACTGTCGATACAACCGCTGAACGAGTTGTTTTTGCAAACCGTGCAAAGTCTGGTGTTAACGTACCCCCGCTGATGAAAGATCCGATACAGACAGTCAATGCTGTGGCAAGACCCATCATTTCTGTCGGCTTATAGCTCATTAATCCTTGCAATCCACCTGCTGTTGAAGTCGCATCAATGACCGAATAGCTTCCTAGTACTGCAATCGCCGGTACAGCGATGGTGCCGAGTATCGCCAATGCTTTAATTCCATAAATCGCGGTAACTGTCATTAAAATACCTGCAATCGCAATCAAGACGTACACATTCATTCCCGTTACTTTCTGAACTGGGACTGCGAACATCGCCACCCCTACACCAAACCAGCCTACCTGCGTAAAGCCTAGCAATCCTGAAGATAAATAGGAGCCTTTTGAACCAAACGCATATTTCGTCAGCAAGTGAGTCGATAAACCCGTCTTTGCCGCAATATAAGCAAGCGCTCCTGTATAAATGCCCAAGATCAGATTCCCTGCCAGTACAATTCCGATAAAAGCGCTAAACGTCAATCCATTTCCTAGCGCTCCGCCTGACCACATGCTTGCCGAGAAGAACGTAAATCCAAGCATTACGGCGAGTATTTTCCAAAATCCATTCCGATGTGCTTGCGGTACAGGTTGCAACGAGAATTCCAAATCTACTTTTTCCATTATCCATCCTCCAGATCATCTAGATACCGAGTATGCTCAAGATGGAACAGGCGGGAATGATCGATGGCTTTCAGGAGCAATAAAAAAAGGCTTATTGCCCAGTTGCCCTGACAATAAGCCGTTTACGATCACAGGTAAATAATAGGTACACGTGCATATACACACGTATCCCTATAAAGATCATACATTCCGCTGTCCTTGTCAGCCTCACGGGACTGAATTAAAGGTATCTTATTAAATTGTCACTATTATAAATAAATAATTTGGAATCAACAAGTGTAAATATTGGAAGTTGCGTAAGCTGCGACGGGCAGGACATCGATGATTGGCTGTCATTCCCCTTCAGAAGATGGCTCCGTCACTAAATCATAGATTTTGCGAACTTTTTCGTCCAGCAAATCTAGATGCACGATTCTCGCTTCACGTATATATTCTTTCCCCTCCACGTAAAGCAATAAAACGGGCGCGGTGAAAACAGAAAAACTCCCGGCAACCGCTGGAACCTCTTCCGCATTGATCGTCGCCAGTTGGATATCCGGATATTTCGCCAATAATTTCTGCACCTGTGGCTGCAATGCATGACACACACTGCAGCCTGTCATGGTGATATAGAGAAACGCTAATCGATGGCGCCTTATAAATTCATTTGCCGATTCGACACTCGTTAATTGTTCAAATTCTCTCATGGTTCCCTCCAAGTGTAAGAATCTATTATGTTCCACAAGACATAGGATATATCACCCCTACTTGTGATACGGTTCTACATAATATCTATAGTACGAAATATAAGGGCACCCATTTGGGTACCCTTTATAGTTGACAGAGTTCAGGATGGCAAATTGCAACTGTGTAAATCCACAACTCACCATCTCAAGGCCTTAATCCAAACTTCAACGGTATGAGGGTTTTCCCTCTCAATCCAACTGATCGTCCAATATAGCGTCAATGACTTTCAATATCCTCTTCTGCTCATTTATACTTCTGCTTCGGAGCCTATCCACAATTTCTGCAAGTGTAGAATCGTTCCCCTCTCCACTCACAGGCTGGATGTAACTAAAGAACTCCACCAACGAGAGGTTGAGCGCACTCGTAATTCTAGCCAGTACAACGACGGAACATACCTTCTCAGAACGTTCCAACTTGCCAATATAAGTCTCGTGTAGCTCAGCCTTACTTGCAAGTTCCTCCTGGCTTAGTCCGCGTAGTTTCCGAAAGTGTCGAATGCCTTCCCCTACCATCTTCATAAAATCACTCACAGCAATCACCCTAAGCAAACCATAGACTAGCCATTTGCACACTCCAAGATACTATAGGGTTTATTTTTAAAATATACACCCTATAGGGATTTATTTTTGATATAATAAGATTGCCCTGTTTTTTTAGAAGTAAACTCAAAGGCATAAAAAGAACGCTACTTAGAACTTCACAAACTTAATCATCTCAACAAGTCCCCGTATCGAATCGGATATATGATATATAAACAAGGAAGGAATGAGTCCTATTAGAGTGCAATGCATATTCCCCGACAGCTCAACTGCGGACGTCTATGTTTCCGAAATTGGAGAATTTCTTCGTCTCACGAAATTAGTAAACGGGATAACAATGGAAGGAATCAATTATGTTTTCTATTCTAAGTTTGTCTCAATAATGATCACCTCTACATATAAAAAAAACCCATAGTTTTTCCACTATGGGTACGTTCTTTTAAATAACTTTTTATCAGGACGTAGTATCTCCACCGCTTTTTCTTCAATATCAAATTCCAGTTCCCCACAATCAACTGCTTCCTTCATAAAGATATCCTCTTTATTTGCAGTAAATATGTATTGGAACCTTTGATTCTTGCTCTTTTCCTCCAAATAATTCATAAGTGAAACAAAATGGCTTTTGTGAATTCCATCGAAAATCCCATCATGAACTAAGAATCTTGGAAGTCTCCTATTTTGCTCTATAGCATTAAATAATATCGACAGATCATATAATAATATACAACCTCTATTCTTTCCTTCACTGTAGATATCAGGTGCATCAATTTTGATTTCTAATTTTGAATCTTTTTTAAAATTATAGATTATTGAAAATATACCTTTATCCTTATCCTCTATATACATCACATTGTAAATACTATTAAAGATACTCCGGAAATTATCAATCCCGTTCTCGATTTTTCCTAAAAAACTAATAATCCTATTATTCAGTGCTGCTTCTTTGCTACGCATAACATTAATTTCTGTTTGAAAATCGTTATAAGTCTGCAACTTAGCTGATAACTCATTAACTTTATTTTTCTTTTCATGAAGCAAGGAGTAAGCTTCAGTTAAGTCTTTAATCGCCTCCCTTTCATCCAACATCTGGAATATTTCTGATCGTTCCTTATCTAACTCCTTAAGCCTTTCATTTTCAAAATCAAGTACTGTTTCTATTCTATCTATCTCACTACTTATAAAATTAGTTCTTGAAGAAATCAGTTGTTTCTTAAACTCGATGGCTTCGTCTAGAGTTTTTTTGATTTCAACAGCTAATTTTTTATTAATTTCTTCATATATACTGGCTATCTCATGTGGATCAATATCAATCGGTATATCAATACTTTTATAGTATTCTCGTAGTTTCCTTTTATTTATGTGGATATTATACGTAATACTTTGAATTAATTCAGTAATTCTATTTGCACTTTGTTCCAAATCATCATACTTGGGTTTCAATTTAAAAATCTTTATACTATTGCTCAATTCTTCGATTTCACGGTTTATTATACTTATTTTATTATTTGAATCTTGTATATCTTTTAATAAATACTTCTCTTCTATAAACCTTTTTATCTGTTTACTTGCTTCTTGCTTTACCTTCAATTCGGTCTTAAGAGAGTAGTTTTCATAAGAGATGCTATTATCAAAACCAAGTAAAAACATATGATATTGAAACACCTCTAATAACCTAGCACCGTCAAGGTAAGTTAATGCATCTCGGTACGTTTGCTTGCCTTTTTGTTGAATCTTCAGGAAAAAAGGAATTAACTTTCGGAACCATTCATCTTTATAAATCCCTTCATAACTAGGATCTTTGAAGAACAGATCACAGAGAATTTCTTTCAGTTCGTCTTTTTTGTATTTCTTCATTTTGTTGTCTGTGCCAAAATAAACAGTATTAGGTTCACCAGTAGACCTTTGAATCGTATAATCAATACCATCAATCTCAATAATTAAGCCTATAGTATATGGTTTTAGAAATGAAGCTGCCATTTTTAGTCTTGGTGGCAAGTTAGAAAGCAAGCAAAAATTAATTAAATCTAATGCAGACGACTTTCCAATTCCGTTTAAAGAATCCTGTTGTAAATTTGTTTTTCGTTTCTCTCCATAAATTATATTAATCCCGTTGTGAAACTCTATTTCATCAAATAAATCGTCAGGGCTAGAGTATATTTTTTTTAAAAATACCATTACATCAAGTCCCTCTTTAAATAAATATAGTGTTCTTCAGCATATATTAAATCGACAACAAACAAAAAAGTCAGACATTCATAATACAGTCTTAAATCAATTGAATTATCTTTATTCAGTTTCTCATACAAGTCATCAACAAAGTACGGACGTTTTTTGAGTAAGGAAATAATCCTGCTTCCTTGAACAAGAGCATTGTTTTTTAAATTAGAGTATTTAGTCGGTGTTATCATAGTTAACCCTCATAAAATTAAACTTCTTTCTTTTTCATTGGTTGTTTTCTTTCCAATGTCACATTGTTCGAAAAAGTAAAGAACTATGGCTTTTGCTATTACGTTATAGTCAGGATTACTTGCTTTCTCCCTTGGTAAAACGGAGAAAGGAAGTCTATCGAAGGTTTGTATTATATTTATGCTATCCATTTTTATTGATCTATATTGTGACTTTATGTACTCCCTCAGTCGAATAACTTTTCCTTGATCTTCTATGTCTCCGAGATATTTTGCTACATTCATAATCATTCCCCAGTGATTTAGAAACATGTCGTGTAGATCATACGCATCCTCTTCATTCTCTGTATTCAAGGGAATCTTCACTTGAAGTTCTGTTTCATGACTAAGAGCTTCTGCATAACCACCCAGAAAATCTGCTGGTACTTTTTCCTCTAAAACGTACTCAATAATTTCCCCAAGAATTCCTAAATCATGTTCTAGGCTTTGTACCTCATAATAACTCTCATAATAGTTATTACCTGCTTGCCTATGACCAAAGCCTGTTGCTGATTGATGTATTCTATCTTGCATTGTAGTCCCCACCAACCTGTGTATGGCCCTTGCCCGAAGCTTTTTGAGATACTGCATTTCCAGTAACATTTCGCTCGTTATTTTGATAATTATTGATTTGATTGATTGTCTTTGAAATGCTATAGACCTTACTCGTTACAAATAAAGCTAAAATTAGTGATATGATCGATGCTAATCCTGCTATAAAATTAAACGTGTCCATTTTGGAAACTCCCCCTAGTTATCGTCAAGTATATATTTCGACACATAACAGGGAAAGCCCTCTAATTCTACCAATAAAATTTTCCAACCAGTTCAGAGAAATTAGGCCTAATGGCATATAACATTCCATCTGTCATATCGGAGATTAGTCTGTATGGTATTCTTAATTCAAACCTTTCCTTTACCATCACTTATGGTACGATTCATCTTTACAGGTCTATCAGCGAAAATGACGTAAGGAGCTGCCGCGGCGCGACAAGCTCCTCAATAGCCAATTGATTAATGAAATATTATGAGAACGGGAGATCACGGATTCACCATATTGCTCATTCGCTTTCTGGGGCTTGTCCCGTCACTAAGTCATAAATTTTGTGAATTTTCTCGTCCAACAGATCCAGATGCACGATCCTCGCTTCACGTATATATTCTTTCCCCTCCACGTAAAGCAATAAAACGGGCGCGGTGAAGACAGAAAAACTCCCGGCAACCGCCGGAACTTCTTGTGCATTGATCGTCGCCAGTTGGATATCCGGGTATTTCGTCAATAATTTCTGTACCTGCGGCCGCAATCCATGACACACACTGCAGCCTGTCATGGTGATATAGAGAAACGCTAATCGATGGCTCCTTATAAATTCATTTGCCGATTCGACACTCGTTAATTGCCGAATTCTCTCATGGGTACCTCCAAGTGTAAGAATCTATTATGTTCCGTAAGAGGTAAAGTGTATTGGCATTGAAATACAAATATTCCTACTTAATCATACGGTTCATTGACCGTATTCCGGAAGCGCCGGTTCGGCGCGATCGGCACGCTGGCAGCGGCTAGCTACAAGTTGGCTTGCCAGTCTAATACTTTATTTCCTTTTGACATTAGGGTTTATCCTTCGCCTGTTTTTATTTTCCCTTCCGGAAAAGTGTGACATGGTTGTCAGTTAAGTGGGCTTGCCCCTGCCGGTATGGTGCCTGGATACTGGTGCCGTTTACGGGATTTGCGGATCCGGTGGCCCGTATGTCCGTTTGTAACTCTTTTCGGAAAATTTTGCTCAATACGCGACAAACTCTCTTCCAATCCCCTTAGATTCTCTTATTTTTAGTATTTACAAAGATAGAAGTACCCCATATAATAGATTACATATCATGGAAATGGAGGAAATTACATGTTTAACATGAAAAGGTTTCTTGTTACAATGCTTGTAGTATGCTTAATGTCTACGAGTTTTTCAGCTTTAGCTAGCGCAGCACCTGACCCAAAAAAGGAAACTGTTGATTATGGATATGGGGTTAAGGCACATAATACTTATATGTATTTTGACAGTAAATACGAGGCCACTAGGTTTATTGATGGAGCTGCACTTGCAACTCACTCTGCATACAGAGACTTTCTAATAGGGCTTGGGATCAGTGTTGGAAGTGGAGTATCATCGATCATATATGGAGTATTCTCCGCAATGACTCAGGCCGGGTACACGGCAATGTTAGAACGTGCTAAAAATGACATTGATAATGTAACTGGTGAACAGGTGTCTATAAAAGTAACAAAATGGGAAAATCCTAGAGGTGGGGGCATGGAGTATACGTATACATACTCAGTAGGCGCTTGGATGCCTGGGGCTTTGCCTTGGAGTAGCAAACCACCTGAATTAAGATAATCATAAAAAATCCCCTTTTGAGGTATCTCAAGGGGATTTTTTCTTTATTAGGCAGTAAAGAGCAAACGAAATTTTCATAAGAAGCACAGAGCACCCAAACATTACAAATATTAAAACGAATCCGTTGTTTAGATATCCTCTTGTTATTCCAAATGAGAGAAAAAATATAATAAGAGCAAGGTTGATGACAAGATTTGCAATATTATGTGATCGTTTTCTTTGTGATACTACTTGTAAGTAATTTCTGAAAAATTTTTTCATATTTCCCTCCTATTAATTTCCAGTTTAGTGGTCTTCAATGACCATCCTTCTTGGATCGCTCGGCGCAGGAAGTTCCCTGGCGTTCGGATTGGCTTCCCATACTGACGCATCAAAAGAAGCACTTTTCAAGCGTGCGGTTAAAAGAAAGGGCCGCTAGCAGCTCCACAACTTCGTCTGTCGGTTCATTGAGTGTTGCGATTCTTATGCTTGCAAAATGGTTTCTATCGTGGTCATTTTCATTGCTCCTGATTCTGTATTCGGCTGGTCACGTTCCAGCACCTACGTTTTTCCGATACGTTTGGCTATCACTTTTTCATCCCAGCACGGACGTTTTATATGGTATTGGCTCAATCCCCAACGATCAGAAGCTTCTTCTGTGCCCATTACTTTGTCAATTGCTCTGATTCTCATTTCTTCGATCTCCTGTTGCGGACTATCGTCCGTTTCGGCGGCGGCTTACTCGTTTCTTCCGCTTTATGTAGCGTTTGAATCGGGTAGGCCGCTTTTGCTTTTTCCCACTTCTCCTTGACTTGTTCCTCAAGCAGATACATCTACATGAGCAAGAACAGGATTTGTAGGATCTGCAGCAATCGCCTCATCCCAACAATTACCATTCTACCATGCCCGTTGACGGGAGTCACTCGTACCCAAAAAAATTAAATAAAGGACTTCTATGTCGCATCTATTGTACTATACTTTGTTTAGTAGGCCATTTACAAAAGCCAAAACTATGGGGAAGGGAAAAAAGAAAACAGGATTAACCTTCTTTTCGAAAAGCTTAATATTCTCTCTTTCGGTAATCGTTCTAGCGTGTTTGATCATGTCAGTGATTAGTTACGTTATTATGAGTCGTGCGCTTATTGGCAGTTTGGAGGAGCAGGCAACGGGGGTTGCAACATTATGGAAGAATAGATTTGAAGTAGAAGACTTGAAAAGCGCGAAGACAAGTTCTTCTATAGATTCAACCATTCAGAAAAAACTTGTGTCCTTACTGGATGAATTGTCAAATGGTAATGCGAATGTAGCGCAAGGGTTCCTATTCGAGCCGGATGTCGTGGATGGTACAAAAACGAGAATCTTATCCAACCCTACTCATTTAGTAGAAGCGGGAATTAAACCTGGATATTTATTTGATCAGCCGACTGATATGGTTAAGGCATTCCAAACATTGAAGCAAACGAAATCACTAGTTGTTCCCCCTGTTTACAAGGATGAGATTGGATCATGGCTCACGGTATTAGTTCCGGTGCTCGATCAACAGCAACAGCTTGTCGCCGTATTTGGGATTGACGTGAATGCATCGGTAATTTCAGAACAACAGCACAATTTGATTTGGTCTTTAGTGATCGCTTCCCTGTTGTTTTCAGCTGTCGGGGCTATCATACAAATTTTTGGTCTGAAAAGATTATTACGTCCTATCAAAGAATTAATCAGTGGTGCTGGAAATATCAGCAAAGGTGATCTCACACAGAAAGTGGTTGTCCACTCCAATGATGAACTAGGACAATTATGTGAGCGTTTCAATGAGATGGTCCAATCGTTACATAGTACCTTGGAGCAAGTACAAGTCACTGTCGAACAAGTGGCGAGCTCCTCCGTACAATTATCAGTTAACGCCGAAGATTCAACAAAGTCGTCTACACAAACAGCTATTATCGTCCAAGAGCTGGCGACTGGAACGGAAATACAGGCGGGAAATATCGATCAAACGAATCGTTCTATAACCGATATATCGACAAAAGTAGGACAAATCGAATCCAATTCCCGGACGGTCATGGATAAGGTATTTATTGCGACAAACCTTGCAACAGAAGGGAACCAAGCGATTGATATGGTTGTTAGACAGATGAATTCTATCAGTTCTACAGTGAACCAATCCGCTGAGTCCATGAAATACTTAGTAGATAATGCTCTTCACATAGGGAGAATTGTAGAAGTCATCAATACAATCGCTAATCAAACGAATTTATTAGCTCTGAATGCTTCCATAGAAGCTGCCCGCGCTGGAGAACATGGACGCGGTTTTGCTGTGGTTGCAGGTGAAGTGAGAAAGTTAGCTGAACAGTCTTCCAACTCGGCGCAGCAGATTACGTCCTATGTGGAGAGTATCCAAGAAGGAATTGAAAATGCTGTCCAGTCTATGGAGCATGGTACAAGAGAGGTTAATGAGGGACTCCATTTGGTGAACCAAGCGGGAACATCGTCTAATGAAATTCGCGATGCGGTTGATGAAGTGTCGCTGAATATCCAAGTTGTGCCTACTGCTCTAGAACAAATGACATCTCGTATTTCCGAGGTTCTATCATCGATGAATCAAATTTTGGCCGTCACCAATGAGGCAGTAGGCGGAACACAAAATATTGCTGCCGCGACGGAGCAGCAGTTAGCTTCTATGCAGGAGGTTACATCTTCTGCAAATGTACTCTCTAGCATGGCAGAAGAACTCCAAGAGAAAATAAGGCAGTTTAAGTTGTAACAAGAGCAGAATGCTTAATTAGCGGTCTGACTTGAACGGATAAAAGGAGGCTGTCCCAAAAGTAGATCAATCTACTTGAGGGATGGCCTCATTTTTTGATTCGATCATCTACCGAATTGGACTTATTGCCATTCATCGAATTTTTCCTCAATCATTTACTCGAATGAATCGGCTAATAACTTGATCTTTTAATCAGTAATCGCGAGCTGCATCGAACCAGCGCCCGGCCATCTCCTCCGTTATAGGCTGGCCAATCTGGTGGTCGGACTGGCTGAGTTGCCATACTGCTTCGCCAAGGTCTTCCCTTTCGGTTGTTTCGATGCCTTTGAGGGTATTGAAGCGCACGGTGAAAGCAGTAATGGCTGCCTCGGCATCGGCAAGGCTGCGAGCCTTCGCCAAGGATGCCTGTGCAGCGTTGTAAGCTTCGTTAGCCAGTTTGGCCAGACGTTTAGGCCAAGACGAGAATGGTCGGCCATATTCGCTCGCCCACCACTCAGGCTTTCGCAATTGGCTCACTGAAGCATAGCCAGCCCATGGGCGTGTTTTGGCGCGTGTTTTCATTTGCTGCCTTAGGCGCTTGCCCGCGGCCTCCTCCACATTGTAGGCGATAAAACTGTCAAGCAACGGCCACATGTCCAAGGAGGGCAAGTCCTCCAAATCAGGCATGAAGCGCAGCTCCAGATTCGTTAACTGAGCATGACGAGCTAACAAGTCCATGTCGCAAAAGTTCCCCCACAAACTCAGTGAGTCAAGGTTGGGGAACTTGTCTAAACAGTCCAGCGAGATGGGCTGTCCCAGCGGCTTGTTTTGCAGCGTTAGGCTCGTCACCTGGTGCAATTCACCGATGTCGGGCAGGGTGAAAGGAGGATCATTCCTGCGTCGACCGGTGCGCGGCGCTAGTGTCAGAGAATACGGCATATTTCCAGTGGCCGATAAACGTAATAGATCGCCGGACACGTTCAGGCGGAAAGGTTCCTTCGGAAGCTTCAAGCTCAGACGTCCTCCGGACTGGCTCAGCTCGATATGTAAGCTATGCATAACGGACTGGCTGGCGTCCACCACCGTATCCGCAGACAGGATCGGAGCCCACGTCATCTCTTCAATAGGACGTGTCTGCGCCCAGTCCAAGAAGCCCGCGTCACTGCCTGAATAGTACAAAAATCGCGGCCAAGGCGAGCCTGCTGGCGTGGAGAAGGCATCGAATACGGTCCAATCGATTCTCGCATCTGACGCGACGTGAAGGTCTACCCTTTTCCCCAATTCCGGCGATCCGATAGATAGGCTCCCTACACCGGGCCGAATGACAAGCGTGTGACTGCGAGGGCCCGTCAGGTCAATGGGATAACGACCGTCTTCTCTAACAGAAGCAGAAAGGCGAGCTTGATTATGAATTGGCACTTCCGTCATCCTTTCTTCTACCCTTGATTACATGACAACTTTGGTCTCTTGAGTTCATTTTTACCTTGTATCTTAATTTCATTATAATGATCGCTTGTCCTGAATCCACCTACTTTTTACCTGGATTCTGGAAATGCGCACGATTCATTCCCTTATGAAAAAAGAGGATGTCTCTCCGTCATTTTAGGACTTCAGGACACCCTCTTGTGAACTAAAACGTGTTATATACTTCTTCACATTCTTCCGCAGTCGGTTCATAGAAACAGTGCTTCTTCCATCGTCCTGCGAGCGGCTGATTATACCAAGTGTCCGGACATGGCCCGGGATTTTCGAACGTTCCTGGACGGAAATACCATAGGGAGAATTTAGCTGGCCAACTCCGTTCCCCATTCACAGCCCGTCGCGCCAGACGGCGTTCCCTATCTCTTGCGTTTTGATAGTACAAACCATGTTGCAACGCTTCGAACGCATGCGGCTGGTTGATCATTTGGGGAATTGTCCGGATGCCTTTAAAATCAGAGCAGTTCGCTCTTACTCGGTTAATGCCAACATTTCCAACAAGGAGCATGCCCTGCTCGCCTTCGGTCTCAGCTTCAGCTCGAAGCAACCTTGCCAACATATCAATATCCTGTTGCCTGGCTTTTACGACTGCCATTTGCTCACCTCTTTAGATTTCTCTAGACTCATCATATTGTAGGCGAAGCGGAAGTGTTACTCTGGCAAAAATAAAGAGCGATAATATCAACGACCCCGCCACTTTTCGACCGCCATGCATGGAGCTTTGAAATGATACGACAAATGTAGAAATACTCATCACCTAAAGTCAGGTCTTATAACATCATTGCACAATACAAATTTGCTTAAGTCATTTTGCAATTGCTGTGACATATCCCTTAATTCTTTAGCAGAAATTTGGATTTTCTCCGCGGAAACTAGTTGTTCTGCTGTACCCGCAGCCATTATCTCAGCTTCATTCGAGGTACGTTGAGAAATATCGGATACATCTGCAATAGAAGCCGCTACTTCCTCCATTCCAGCTGACATTTCCTCCGTGGTGGCGGATACTTCCTGAATTTGTTCGCTTACAAGCTTAACCTCACTAAGAATGCAATCAATGGTCTCCTTAGTTCGTTCATTAGATTCCATACCTATATTCGTCTCGATTTGTATCGAATCCATAGCAGATACCGTTGCTCCAACAAGAGATCGAATATCAATCAATAGGTCAGAAATGGATTTCCCAGAGCTTGATGTTTCTTCAGCAAGCTCCCCTTATCTCTTGTGCAACTACGCTAAACCCACGACCATGCTCTCCCGCACGTGCTGCTTCAATATTTGCATTTAAGGCAAGCAGCTTTGTTTGCTTTGCAATCTCCATAATTGACTTTATAATTTGACTTATACGTACTGAATGCTCATCAAGCTTAGCTACAATCTGGGCAGAGAGTCAGCCTGAGTCTTCTTAATACTCTCCATTTGATCCATGGTTTCTATCAGTTGCTGATTCCCAATTACTGCATTTTCACTTGCACGAATGGCAACCGAAGCAACCTCAGATGCCGCTTCCGCAACTCGTGTAATCCCAATCGCCATCTCATTCATTGCAGTTGCCGCTTCCACTGTCGTTCTCTTTTGTGAAGCTGTCCCATCCGATACTTTCTGCACAGAATCGGCAACTTTCTTCATAGCCTGTATAGATTGATCTGAGATTCCAGTTAGTTGCTGGGAGGATTGAAATGTTGTTAAGGAAATTTACATAGAAATGGATAAATTCCATGCATAGTTCTGATCATTAAACTGCAAATTATCCGTTTGTGAGATCCTCCGCCCAAAAACCTACGTTCCATTCCTCTTAATTTCGGTGCGTTTGCAATGTCTGCCCACGAAATTCATAAAAAATTTATAATATTCCCCCTTTCATCTTTATAATTTTTTTGTAAGCTGGAACAAGTTTGTAGTTGTGGTAAAGGGAGGGNGATTGACATGAGGTTTTGGGAAATAGGCTTGATCGTGGTTAATTTTGGCCTGTTGTACTGGGNGGTAATCGCGAACAAGAAAGGGGGACGGGGATTGTTCATCCCTTTAGGGATCGCCTTCGCTTTGGTAATTGTGCAGATTGTCGTGGAAGGTGGACGGTGGGAGATGGTTCCGGCCTACTTGACGCCACTCTTATTGATGGCTTATTTCTTCATTATCAAGCGGAAGGAA
>Ga0055541_1000311_pt1 | contig 15993 bp, 15 predicted proteins | sample Araplavi_mTSA_r2_2_FD_55169 | JGI IMG/M metagenome (GOLD analysis project Ga0055541, IMG submission 55169) | Arabidopsis root microbial communities from North Carolina, USA - plate scrape CL_Cvi_mTSA_r2 | ecosystem: Host-associated > Plants > Roots > Endosphere | place: USA: North Carolina | reverse complement strand
CGCGGCGCCCGTATCGACCGACGCCTCGGTTATCTACGGCAAAACGTATCTGACGCCGGCAGCGCTCGCGCGCATTGACGATCGGTTGCCGGGCAACACCACTGTCGTCTTCGGCGATGGCGTGGCCGTCATCATCGATGCCATGCGCTTTGCGGTGTCTCCCGCGAGTCTGTGTGCGGGATTGAGTGACGTAACGCCATATCTGTACTGGGCCGTGATCGGGCAAAACATGCGACTCGGCACAGAGGGTGCGGCCGAAGCGCGACTCGCGTCGCTGAGTGCCGGTTGGGCGCACGGATTGCGCGCGCTGTTTGCCCACGGCGACATGGCCTCGACTGTCATGCTGCCGGTGCGCATAGCGCTGCCTGTTGCGCCCTGGTCAAGCAGCCGGGTGACGTTTCTCGGCGATGCCATTCATGCGATGAGCCCCGCAGGTGGCCTCGGCGCGAATACGGCGCTGGTTGATGCGGCCAACTTGGCGGCGTCGCTCGGTGAGGTGCGGCAGGGGCGGGTGGGGCTGGATGCGGCGATTGCCCGGTACGAGGCGGCGCTACGGGAGACGGCCGCGCGTGCCATCGACGCGTCCCGCAAGGGGGCGGATGTGTTGCTTGGGGCGTTGGTTTGATGCAGGGGAAGGGCGGGAAAGACTGGCGGAAGCGGTGGGCGCCAAACATGTCCCGCAAAGCGTTGTCCTGTTTGGCTCTCCCATGGTCTCTCGACGTTAACCCCCGTTTAGACCCGCATTTTGCCCCCCGTTACTCCAGTTCGGCCACCTCAAGCGTTATGGCGATCTGGCTCGATATGACGGGCGCAACTAGCGTGTCAGTTCTAAACTCCGTGAGGGGTTGTCAGACGCGCTCTCTATCACATGCGTATCATGCGGCACATGTCTCTTTGTTCGTAGGGAGATGAAACGTCGCGCACGTTCTTCGATCAGGTGGTAGCACAGGGCCGAGAGACAAAGCAGTGCCGCGAACGACACAGACCACACTTTTAGAGGCGTAGCCGATGGCCATTTGGCGACCAATCTGTCTGACCATGTGGCCAAGGACAGCAGCAACAGCAACTGCATTGAATAGAACGAATAACTGATGTGGCCAAGATAGGTGAAGGCCTTGCTGCTCATGATTGCGAAGACCGGTCCTTGCCGTAGACTGCCCGCGCAATAGATGATCGCAGCCAAAAGCGGCACGGTGACCCAGTGGTCGGCTATGTTCGGTTGGTTCGGGTTCGTATAGCCGATGGCCAGCACGTAACCGAAGAGGGCGGTCGTGCACGAGAGAAGGCCAATCGAGGCGCCCTTCGCCGGACCTCTAACGCAATACAGGGATCCGGCCGCAATACCCAGTAGGAACTCCGGAAAGCGATAGGCTGGGATGGCGTAGTAAACCGGGAAGGCAGACGTCATCATCCCCGAGTGGAAAACCAACGAGATTGTCGATGTGAGCAACCATGCGCCGATGCCGAGGAACGCCAAGCCTCGCAGGCGCAGTTTCGCGACGTAGGGAAAGAGCAAGGGGAAGAGGGCGTAGAAGAATGCTTCCGCGGAGATTGACCAACTGCCTCCTGCGTTCCAAATATTAAAAGTCTCGGGAAACCATGCCTGCAACAGCAGTACGTTGGTGATGACATGAAAGGCAATATACGAGGCTGCGGGCCCCCCTTCGAAGCGATTGGCGCTCCAAATAAGCCACGGAAGTGTAACTACGGCGGCGAGCAAATATACAGGGTAGATCCGTGCGAAGCGGGTCAGGTAGTACCGTCCCGGCTGTGGTGGTTCCTTGTAATAGCGCATTGCCATTACGAAGCCGGATAGCACAAAGAAAACGCTCATCCCCAGCGCGCCCCGCAAGACGATAGCTTTTGCTTGCCAGCTTTCCGCTATCGGCCACCGGCCCAAGCTCATGTGGTAGCAAAACACATAGAAAGCCGCGACGAATCTGAGAGAGGTGAGTGGTCTATTTTCCATTTTGCATGGCCGCTGATCGCGTCGCATTATAGGCTCGGGCATCTCAAGCCCGCTCCCGTGGAGCGAGCGGATATCGTCATTTCGGCAGCCCCTGGCTCGATTGCGGGCTTCGCGTGCATGGGCGGGTGCTGCTGTTCCGTCAGATCAACACGCCCGCCCGCATCGCCGCGTTTCTGGCGCAGGTCGGGCACGAATCCGGGCAACTGCGGTACGTGCGTGAACTGTGGGGCCCAACGCCGGCGCAACGCGGCTATGAGGGGCGCGCAGACCTCGGCAACACGCGGCCCGGCGACGGCAGGCGCTTCCTCGGCCGCGGCCTGATCCAGATCACCGGCCGCGCCAACTACCGCGCCTGCGGGATCGCATTGGGGCTCGACCTGGAAGCGCACCCGGAGCTGCTGGAGATGCCCGCGCATGCTACTGCATCGGCCGCGTGGTTCTGGCTGAGCAATGGGCTAAATCGATTTGCCGATCAGGACACCGACGCCGGATTTGTGCAGCTCACGCGCCGGATCAACGGCGGCACAAATGGTCTCGATGATCGACGTACGCTGTGGGTGCGCGCCCGTGCCGTGCTTGCAGGAGGGATTGCATCATGAGCCTACTTGACCCGCGCTTTTGGGGCGGCGCCATCCTCGCGTTGGGACTGGCATTTGGTTTCGGCTACGGCACGGGCGAACTGCATCGGTTGCATGTCGAACGATCAAAGGCACTGCAAGCGAAGGTCGCCACCGCACAGACCGAAACCCGCCAGGCCAACGTCACCGCCCATGTGGTCGACCAGGCCGCACAAGCCCAGACTCGCATCCAGACCGTTTTTCGAGACCGCATCCTCTACCGAGATCGCGAGGTACCCCATGAAATCGTTGTGCACGACGATGCTGCTTGCCGCATTCCTGGCCGCTTTGTCGGCATGTGGAACAGCGCCAACCGCGCCGAAGTTCCCACCACCACCGGCCTCCTTGATGAAGCCCCCAGTGGAGTTGTCCTCTCTGACGTTGAAGCCCAGCACGAACGCGAAGCTGAAGCCTTCCACGCCAACGCCCAGCAACTGAAGGACCTACAGAGCTGGGTGCTTCAACAGGCGGACACAGGCTCACCTCCGTGATGGTTCGCGAGCCAGCGACTTCGACTCCCACAAGGCAGCGCAGCACGTCAGTTCGGGACGGCAATCCCCAGAATCGTTCCGAGCACGATCTGCGCGTACACGGTATGCATCCAGTCGCTGGGGTGGTTCACGCCGTTGGCCGTGATGTCGTAGAACGACTTGCGCGTCAGCAGGTAATCCCAGGTCGCCGAGGTCATGTTCGCGATCAGCACCCCGGGCGTGTCATAAGCGATGCGGTTGATCGCCGAGTAATACCAGCCGAGCGGCATCCAGTTGAGCGGGCTGGCCTCCGGATTGCTTGGCCAACTGCAGACGAGCACCACTTCGGCGTTGGGGTTCGCCGTGCGCGCGGCGGAGATCATGGTGCGCAGATGCGTCTCGAAATCTGCGCCCGAGACGCCCAATCCCGCATCGTTCATGCCGTAGGCAACCACGACAAGATCGGAAGGCGTGTCACCCAACCAGGACGCCGCCATGTTTGAGCCGGCCAGCGACACGGTGCTCGGGATCGCCCAGTTTCGATAGAACAGCTGGGCGGAATGCAGGGATGCAAGGTGCATCGATACAAGGTCGGCCCAGCCGCGCTGCCGAGGCTCGATGTTCAATTCCCAGGTTGTATCGCTCCCATACGTGATGCTGTCGCCCACGAAGGTGATCGCTACTCTTTGGCCCGCGGCGAGCTTGGCCAGCGTGGTCTGCGCCCCCGCCGAGTTCACGTAGGTGCCGCCATACGCTTTGCCTTCGTACGTGACGGCAATCTGATGGTACTGGTAGTCGTGCGACACGCGAATCGGCGTTCCGTCAGATCGGACCACGTTGTATTGGTTGCTGTCTGGCGGGGTGCTTGTCCAGCTGGCCGGTACGCCCGGAATCTGCGAGCCGGCTGGGATCACGAACTGGCCGTTGGTGGCCGTGTAGTCGGTGCCTGGCGTATAGGTTTGGCCGGTTTGCCGGTTGCGCACGCTCACGATGCGCACGATGTCACGCGCGAGGGTGTAGTTCGTTTTGCCGGAAATCGGAAGCACCGATTCGTCACGAACGACTTGATCGGACCAATACCAACCGCCGACCGATACCGCTTGCGCGGCCTGGAACTTTGTGAAATCGGGCGTCGCCGTGACGGCGGGCTTTGTGGGTGTGGGCGGGGTTGCAGGCGCAGCAGGAGTTGTTACGGGCGCTGCCGCTTGGCTCGTCTCTCCATCACCACCACCGCATGCTGAAAGGCTCAGCAGCGCTGCGGCAAATGCTAGTCCGAGACCTGCTCTGTATCCGGCTCGTACGTTGCGCCGATGCGCTGCATCTCGGCATAGACACGATCGATGGTCTTCTTGTCGAGCACCAGGTGTGCCGCCCCGAAAAACAGCATGTGCAGACCCATATCGCGGCGGTTGCTCGGGTCCTCGGCGAGATACCGTCGCCATTGCCGGCCGTTGGCCAGCGCAAAGAGCTTGGCCATGCTGCCGCTGCTCAGCCCCAGTTCTTCCTTCAGCTTTTCCAACTGCTCGGGAGATGGCGGGACGTAGGGCATTAGAAATCCAGGCGCGTGCGCGCGCGAGAAATACGGTTTTCACGGTGGCGTTCCTTTCGGAGTGTCGAACCACGCGACGCGCGCGGCTCAGTAGAGCCAAGACTAGTACCCATTGGGTACGTCGTCAAGTCCGTGATATTGCTGCGCAGAGGGCTATTTCAGCGCGCTTAGTAACGGCTGGTAGGCCTGGCGATAGATCAGGCGATGTCCAATGATCGATGGATGGTTGATGCCATTTCCCCCAATGCTATAAAGCCCCAGGAGCTTTGTGTCATGTCCGCCTAGCAGAACATGATCTGGACCGCCAAACGGTGCAAAGGCGTAGCGAAGTTTCCCGTCGCGCATCCACTTCATGTACCCGTTAGCATCGATGAGTGTGGCGTCAGAGTCAGCGGCCGCTCTTTTTGCCGCGAGTGCCGACTTCTCTATGTTTTGTTCTTTTCCCTGATAGTCCTTCGCGCTGCGCGATGGCAGGATCGTCGCCACCATTGCGATAGACGGATGGGATGGTGCTTGCTTGTATGTGGCGGCCAGCCAGTCGCTGATCTTCTGGAATGACTCGCCGTCGCCACTCACGTCGTTCATGCCGAAAGCAATCACCACCAAGTCGGCATTCTGCTCCAGTACGGCTTGCTTCCACGATTCTCCTGCCGTCGAGCCAGCCGGCCAGAGTGCTGTGTCGCTCGGTTTCGCGAAGTACCCTTCTGGCGCAGGCACCTCGCTGGCGTGTGCCACATAGTGGTCGTCTAGCGCTTGTACGAGGCTTCGGCCGGGAAGTGACAAGTTGACGAACTTGAACCGCACGCTTGGGTGGGCTGCCTGCAGGTCAGCTGCGAAAAGCGATGCCCAAGATTGATTGTAGGGAACGTCGGCACCAGCAGTGATCGAGTCGCCCACGAAAACAATGGTGGCATCTCCGCGTTCGATTGCGGCGCGAATGGCGGTGCGATCTCCAGGGGGAGGGGCCGGCTCTGCCTGCGTGCAGCCCAAAAGACCAACAATGATAAGGGCGGCAAGGGTTCGGGTGAGCATGAGGCGGGGCCCAAAGGAAGGGTGGAATATAATTCGCGGTCGCGCACGGGTCGCCATTATTCCATATCGATGCTGTTCACCTCCTTCGAATTCCTGCTTGGCTTTCTCCCGCTGACGTTCGTCGGGTTTTTCTTGATTGCCCGTGTTAGCCAAAAGGCCGCGGCATGGTGGCTGGCGATCGCTTCCCTCGTCTTTTACGGATGGTGGGACTATCGCTATGTGCCGTTGTTACTCGCTTCAATATTGTTCAACTATGGAGTGGGGTACGGTCTTTCCCTCCTAAAAAAGCGGTGGTTGCTATGGCTCGGGGTCATCGTTGACCTGGGGCTTCTTGGCTACTTCAAGTACACCGATTTCTTTATCGGTGGGTACAACGATGTCGCGGGCGCTTCATTGCCGCTTCTGCATATAGTGCTCCCGCTCGGGATTTCCTTTTTCACATTCACGCAGATTGCTTTTCTGGTTGACTCATATCGAGGCAAGGCGCAGGAGCGGAATTTCGCCTATTACGTTTTATTCGTAACGTACTTCCCACATCTGATTGCGGGCCCGGTGTTACACCACGCCCAAATGATGCCGCAGTTTGCGGAGCGTCGGGTCTACAGACCATCGGCTGAAAGTATCGCGATCGGCATGGCTCTTTTCACAGTCGGCATGGCGAAGAAGCTTCTGATCGCGGATCCAATTTCGATTTACGTGACGCCTGTTTTTGGCGCCGCCCAGAATGGTACTCATCTGTCCACTGGAGTGGCTTGGGCGGCTGTGCTCGCTTATACGTTTCAACTCTATTTCGACTTCTCGGGATATTCAGACATGGCAGTTGGCCTGTCGCGCCTGTTTGGCGTCCAACTGCCTATCAACTTCAATTCGCCTTATAAAGCCGTGAACATTTCGGAGTTCTGGCGCCGGTGGCACATGACGCTGTCGCAGTTCTTGCGGGATTACCTCTACATCCCCCTTGGAGGCAACCGCGCGGGCCCGGCGCGTCGGTACTTGAATTTACTGGCAACGATGGTGCTAGGCGGACTATGGCACGGCGCCAATTGGACATACGTTGTGTGGGGTGCACTGCATGGCGCATATCTGTGCGCCAATCATGCTTGGGCTGCAGGGCGTTCTAGGCTCGGCTTCGGGGGCGACGGTGGTGCCGGCGGTCGCCTGATGGCGATCGCTGTGACGTTTTTGTGCTCGGTCGTGGCGTGGGTTTTCTTCCGTGCGGAAAGCCTTCACTCCGCTCTTCTGATCCTGCGAGCCATGTCTGGCTTTGGTGGAGACTCGGGCTGGCTGGCGCTGATGCCGCATCTCCCGAAGGTGACTTTCTTAGCCAAGCTTGCGGTCGCCGGCGCCATCGTGTGGTGTTTGCCGAACGCATATCAATATCTCGACTCGTCAGGTAAGTCCGGCCTCATGCATGTTCGGCAGGTCATTGTGAATGCCGTGGCGCGCCGACCTGCGATGACGGCGATGGCGTTCTCAGTGGTGCTGGTCTTGTCCATCATCTCGCAATTTGGGCCGAAGGCGAGCAGCCCGTTCCTCTATTTCCAGTTTTGAAGATGGCCCCTTACCGGCGATTTGTAACTGCTTTTGCTATCGGAGTTGTGTCCTGCGTCGCCATTTACGTGGCGGCATTCTGTTTGCAGTTTGGAGCACCGATTGCTGCGGAATGGTGGATCCCGAGCATGCGCACCGTGAAGGCCGACCTCGCAGCGAAGGCCCCGCCCGGGTCTGTTTTGATTGCCTCAGGCTCAAATTCGCTGTTTGGCATCGATAGTGCGCTGCTCGCAAGAGAGCTCGGGCGCCCCGTCGTCAATCTTGCGACGCATGCCGCGCTGCCACTGGATCAGCTCATGGCCACTGTGACCAGCGTCGCTAAGCCGGGCGACTTGGTCATCATGCCCCTGGAGTGGACTTATCTGGTGAACGACTACCAGGTATTGAGCGACTGGGCGGTTACGCAGACCCTCGCTTGGAACAAACCGTACTTTGAGTCGTTGCCGGTGCGTCGGAAGCTGTCCTTTTTCATGTCGGTCGCACCGGTGACTGTCGCGGAAAATCTGTGGGCCAAGCTGCGGCGGCGGACCATTTATGCTGAGCACCCCGGCCGCCGTCTCGAGGATCCGGGGGCGGTTCTGGCAAATTTTGCGACGGGGCGGAAGGAGGGTGGCTACAGCTACATGAACATCAGTAGCCAGGGAGATATTCTCGGCACGTGCGATGAGCGAGACATGGGGGCTGACAATCCGTTTCGCTACGATCTGCCGCCAGGCGTGTCCATCAACCGCAACTCGATACGCCTAGTTGTGGAGACCGTTCAGGCTCTTCACCGTCGTGGCGTACATGTCGTCCTGTCGTTCCCGCCAATCGCGGAAACGGTAATCACTACAGGTGAGGCCTTTCAGGCAGACCTGGCGCGCCTCGAGCAGCAATTGCGATCATCAGGGCTTACGGTCGTTGGTACGCAGCGGCTCTTCATGTTCGATCACAAGGATTTCTACGATAGTCCGTATCACCTTAACTGCCGCGCGCGATCGGACCGTACGAAGCGGCTTGCGCAAGCCTTGTTGCCGGTGTTGACCGCCGGATTGCGGTAACGCTGCGCGGGGCAGGCTTATTTTGGGGGGGGCGTTATGGGTGGGAAGCGCAAGCGGGCAGCGAAGCATCACCAGGCCAAGGCAATGCGGTTCAAGCCAGATGCTGTGGAATTGAACCCGCTTCCTAGTCCCTATGGCGCTACGATCCTCTATGTTCCACCGACCCCGTCAGCCGCGGAACTCGCAAGGACGGCCGTTCAGAAGTCACTCCCATCGGATACAACACTCTACAAGTACTTGTCCTCGGAATATGGCCATGCACTCTTGCGCGGCAACACGCGCATAGGAACCTTGTACGACTTTCGCAGGATAGAGTTGGGGAAGGGCATCGCCGACCCTGACGAGGGAAGAAAGACACTGGTTCACATCGTTCATGACCGGACTTATGTAGGGGGAACGGAGGCCGCTGAGGCTATGGCGGAAATGGGGTTTTCTATAGGCTCTGGTGGCCCCGTGCGATTCCAGAGCTTGAATTTCGAGCGCCGTGTGGACCACCCGGATATGTTCGTCTGGTGCTGCTCCGCTAGTTTCGACACGGGGGTGATGGCTGCGCTTGATGGGGCGGAATTATGCATAGAGGTAACCGAGGCAGGAGGTTTCTTCTCGGCGATGACCGATTGCCTCAATTCGAAGAGGAAGGTCAAATTCCTCGGTTTCCGGGAAGTCGCTTACCTTCCGCGGCGGCAAAAATGGAACGAACAAAATCTGGGAGAATCCGCCGCCTTCCTAAAGGAGCCTGGTGCCTACGGCGCTCAATATGAGGTTCGCGCGGCATGGCTGCCACTCGACGGTGAGCCGATAGAGCCGCTGATCATCGAGTGCCCGGAACTCGGCGCGCACTGCCGGCACTTGTCCTTTGAGTGAATTCCGACCGCCTCATTTGCCAGCTTTTTGCCGGCATCTAGCGTCAGATCGCATGGCAAAGACGAATTGCGGGGGAGTTCCTACCCCAGGCGCTCAAGTCTAAAGCCGAATTTCCGCTGAGCCCGTGGCGTGCATTTTTTGGTGTAGGTGACCAAGCAATCCATTGTCAGGAAAGGGGCACGTACCTCTGCATCATCGGTGCCGGAGCGGCCATGATTTCAGGCCGTCTGGCACGCTGTTCCTTGTGGCTCGAACGGAATGATGATTGCCGTCTCGCCAGCACAGAACCGCGCCCAGTCCGCCATCATCTGCCGGCGTCGCTCCAGCATGTCGCCGCGGCGGTAGGCTGCCTCGCTCTGGTTCTGGATGGCGTGTGCAAGCGCTTTTTCCGCGAGCGAGTCAGCGTATTCCGTGCACTCGGCCACCCAGTCCCGGAAGGTCGAGCGAAAGCCGTGCACCGTCACGTGGTCATAGCCCATGCGCTCCAGGATTTTCAGCATGGCCATGTTTGAGTAGGGTTTTTTATCCTTCCTGCCGGGGTAGAGCCAGCCGTGGCGGGCGTGCGGCAATGCTTGTCCGACGAGTTCGACGACGCGGTCGGTCATCGGCACGCGGAGCGGCAGCTCCATTTTCATGCGCTCGCCGGGCACGGTCCAAACGCGATAGTCCATCGCAAACTCCTCGGGCCGTGCATATAGCGCTTCCTGGGTGCGGACGGCCGTCAGAATCAAGAGCTCCAGCATCCGCGCGGTCGGTTCTTCCCGTTGGCGCAGTGCCCGCATGAACTCAGGCATTTCCTGCCAGGGTAGAGCGGGGTGGTGCTTGATCTTCTTGCGTCGGTTCTGTTTCGGCAGCAGCGTATCCAAGTGGCCTCGCCAGCGGGCCGGATTTTCGCCTTGGCGGTGACCGAGGGTCTTCTCTGCGTCCAGGATGCGCTCGATGCGGCCGCGCAGCCGGAATGCGGTTTCACGCTTGGCCGTCCAGATCGGCTGGAGCACGCGCACGATCATGGCTGTGTCGATGTCGCTCACGTCCTGGTTGCCGATCGTCGGAAAGGCGTACGTGTCCAGGGTGTTCTCCCACTGTTGTGCGTGCTTGGGGTTCTTCCATTCGGCCCGGTGGTTGGCAATATATTCAACCGTTGCTGCTTTGAACAGGCGGGGCCCACCAGTTTCGAGCGCGCGCTTTCTGTGATCTGCGGCCCTGGCCTCGAGTGGGTCAATGCCCGCCCTCAGCAGCTCTCGGCACTTGGCGGCCTCCGCGCGTGCGGCGGCCAGCGAGACGGCTGACAGTGGCCCCAATCCCATTTCGCGCGATTGGCCTCGCAGCGTGAACCGGAAAATCCACGAGCGGGATCCGGTCTTGGAAATTTGGAAATACAGGTTGCCGCCGTCCGGGTATTGCCCGGGCGCGTCCAGCTTGCCGATCTTGAGCGCAGTCAGTCGATGCAGTTGCCGGGTCGCCATTTCTCACCCCCATTCTCACCCACGTTTGATGTGTGGATTCTGTCGGAGCGGCCCGGACTCGGCAAGAAGAGAAATACCCACAAAACCGCACTACTGCGCGGGTTGGCGGGAAGAATCTGGAGAAACCGGGAACGCTTTGGAGGGGAAATTGGCGGAAGCGGTGAGATTCGAACTCACGGATGGGTCACCCCATCGGCAGTTTTCAAGACTGCTGCCTTAAACCACTCGGCCACGCTTCCTTGTGCTGCTGGGCTGCTCGTTGCGAGCAAGACCGCCATTGTAACGGCACCCGGTGCAACTTGGCACTGGGTAACCGTCAGTTTTCGTCGTCGGCCAAGAACAATGCCTGCAAATCATTCAGGAACCGCTGCCCCAGCTCGGTGGGGCGGATCGCGATGTGGTCACGTGTGAGCAAGCCGCGCTGCTCGGCGGCATCGAGTTCGCGCTCGATCGTGCGCAGCGGCAGGCCGGTGCGTTCCTGGAATAGCGTGACAGGGAAGCCCTCCGTCAGCCGCAGCGCGTTGAGCATGAATTCGAACGGCAAATCGGCGGCATCAACCTCGCGCTGCTCCTGCACGACCTCCGCCCCGCCCGCGCTTTCGGCGTGGCGCAGATAGGTGTCCGGATGCTTGTGCCGCATCTCGCGGATGACCCGGTGCGGAAAGCTCAGCTTGCCGTGCGCGCCGGGCCCGATGCCAAGGTAATCGCCGAATTGCCAGTAGTTCAGGTTGTGCTTGCAACGCTTGCCCGCCTTGGCATAGGCCGACACCTCGTAATGCTCGTAGCCGGCTGCGGCCAGGCGCGCGTGAATCCAGTCCTGCATCGCAAACGCCGTGTCGTCATCCGGCAGCGCGGGCGGGTACTTGGCGAAGTACGTGTTCGGCTCGAGTGTCAGGTGGTACAGCGATACGTGGTTGGTATCGAACGACAGCGCCGCTTCCACATCAGCCTCGCACTCGGCGAGTGTCTGGCCGGGCAGGGCGAACATCAGGTCGAGGTTGATGTTGTCGAAGTGCGCACGGGCGATGTCGATGGCGGCACGCGCTTCGGCTGCACTGTGGATGCGGCCCAGCGCCTGCAAGTGCGCGTCGTTGAAGCTCTGGATGCCGATCGAAAGGCGGTTCACCCCGCTGGCTCGGTAGCTGCGGAAACGCTCGGCTTCGAATGTGCCGGGGTTCGCTTCCATCGTGATCTCGGCATCGGCATCGACGGGCAGCAGCATGCGGATATCCGACAGCAGCCGGTCTAGCCCCTGCGCAGACAACAGGCTCGGCGTGCCGCCACCGATGAAGATCGTATGCACGTGCCGGCCCCACACCATCGGCAGCGCGGCTTCCAGATCCTGCCGCACGGCCGCGAGAAAACGTTCTTCCGGAATGCCCTGGTCGGGTTCCGCATGCGAGTTGAAATCGCAATACGGGCACTTGCGCACGCACCACGGCACATGCACGTACAACGACAGCGGCGGCGAGGCCGGCAGGCTGATCTTGCCCGGCTGCAGGAAGACGGAGGTGACCTTGTCGCCAGTCTCTGCTGGGGTTGCGGAGGGCGTCTTGCTGGCGCCGGCAGGGTGAATCGGGATCATCGAAACTCAGGCGTTTTCAAACAGGCGCAGTCGCTCGACCAGTTGCGTAAGCGCTTGTGCGCGATGGCTCACGCCGTTCTTTTCGGCTTTGGACAGCTCGGCGGCGGTCTTGCCGAGGTCAGGGAGCAGGAAGTATGGGTCGTAGCCGAAGCCGCCGTCGCCACGCGGTGTGTCGATCACCTGGCCGAACCAGTTGCCCTCGGCAATGATGGGTTGCGGATCGTCCGCATGGCGCACGTATACCAGCACGCAAACATAGTGCGCACCGCGATCGGCCTTGCCAGCCAGTTCGCGCACGAGGCGGGCGTTGTTGGCGGCGTCCGATTTTTCTTCGCCGGCCAGTTGCGCGTAGCGCGCCGAGTACACGCCGGGCGCACCGCTCAGCGCGTGCACACAGATGCCCGAATCATCCGCCAACGCAGGCAATCCGGAAGCGCGACTGGCATGGCGCGCCTTGGTGAGCGCGTTTTCGACGAAGGTCGCGTAGGGCTCCTCCGCCTCGGGAATGCCCAGCTCGCCCTGCGGCGTTACATCGAATCCGAGCGGGGCCAACAGCGCATTGAACTCCGTCAGCTTGCCGGCGTTGTTGGAGGCGAGAACAATCTTGCGCATTACAGCCCCAGCGCTTGCTTCTGCAGGCCGATCAGCTCACGGATGCCCTGGTCGGCGAGCCCAAGCAGCGCATCCATTTCAGCGCGCGTGAAGGGCGTGCCCTCGGCGGTACCTTGCACTTCCACAAAGCCGCCCGCGCCAGTCATGACGACGTTCATATCGGTGTCGCAGGCGGAGTCTTCCGGATAGTCCAAATCCAGCACCGGCACGCCATCGACCACGCCCACAGACACGGCAGCGACGAAGTCGCGAATCGGCTCGGCATCCACGGCCAGCAAACCCTTTTCGCGCATGACGGTGATGGCGTCATGGGCCGCGACGAACGCACCCGTAATGCTGGCCGTGCGCGTGCCGCCGTCGGCCTGGAGCACGTCGCAATCCAGGTGAATGGTGTATTCGCCCAGCGCCGCCAGATCGAACACCGAGCGCATCGCGCGGCCGATCAGGCGCTGGATTTCCTGCGTGCGGCCAGTTTGCTTGCCGCGTGCGGCTTCGCGATCGGAGCGTGTGTGCGTGGAGCGCGGCAGCATGCCGTATTCGGCTGTCACCCAGCCTTCGCCGCTGCCTTTTTTGTGAGGCGGCACCTTGGGTAGGACGCTTGCCGTGCAGAGCACTTGCGTGTCGCCAAAGCACACCAGCACTGAGCCTTCGGCGTGGCGCGTGAAGTGGCGGGTGAGGGTGACAGGACGGAGTTGGTCGGGCTGACGGCCGCTAGGACGCATGTGGGGCTCGCTTAAGAAAACGGATAACCCGACATGATACCGGCCCGCGCTGCCAGGGTGATGCGGGCAGGGCGAGCCGGTGAGGGCAGTGTGACGAAGCTTAGCGCGTCAGGTTGCTGGTCTTGTCGATGGCGGCGCGGATCTCGGCGATAGAGCGCTCGATTTCCTCTTCCGACATCAGCCCCGATTCGCTTTGTGGTGCGTCTAGGATGGACGTGGTGAACGCGTTCAGCGGCAGGGTATCGGTCTGCACCGAATCCTGCGTGGTGGTCACCGCATCCAGCTCCCACATCATGGCGATGGCGGTGGTGTTGTCGGCGGTGTCACCGGCATTGCGCAGCGCACGGGCGATCAGTTCCGGAATCGCCTGCGTAACCGAGAAGCTCGTGCAGGTGTCGATCAATTCGTCTTCCTGCACGCTGCCCCACAGGCCGTCGGAGCACAGCATGGCAACGTCGCCCGGCTCCAGGTCTACCGGCCCGCCGATGTCGATCAGCGGCAGGTTGGGCGAACCCAGGCAGTTGTAGATCTTGTTGCGCTCGGCGTGGTGAGCCACCTGCATTGGCAGCACGCGGTTCTGCTGCAGCAGGTTTTCGATCTTGGAGTGATCGCGCGTGCGCGTCACCAGTTCGCCCTTGCGCATCAGGTACATGCGCGAATCGCCCGCGTGGGCCCAGTGCAGCGAGCCCCGCTGGGCCAGCGCGCAGACGATGGTGGTGCGCGGTGCATCCGGCAGGCCGTTGGTTTCGGCATAGCGATGGATGTCGCGGTGCGCGAGCATGATGCTTTCGTGCAGGAAATCACGCGGGTTGCGGATCGACGGACGCGCGTGGCGCTGGAACTGGCGCGCCATGGTTTGCAGCGCCTGCTGGGCCGCCACTTCGCCCAGCGAGTGTCCGCCCAGGCCATCGCACAGCACCATCAACATGGCATCGCGCGTGAAGCAGTACCCCATGCGGTCCTGGTTGACGCGTCGCGCGCCTTTTTTGCTTTCTTGATAAACCGAGAAGCGCATTGCAGCGAAAGAGAATTCGGGAATGGANAACGGTGTGGCCGCTGGTCCCGTTACCGCGTGCCCACCGCTTGGGAATCATACTCCCCCGGCCCGGATGTCAGTTGTCCCGACGGCGCAACAGGCTCATGAAACGCGTCGTCAGCGCCTCTTTTTCTTCGGGGATGGGGCCGCCCTGCGTGACCGCCGTCAGGGCTTGCAGCTCGGTCAATGCGTTGCTTTCTTCGCGCAGCACCTTTTGCAGGCGGAACACGCTTTGCGGGCGTTCCTCCGGCTTCATCTTCAGGCACCAACCCACCAGATCGATCAGGCTGGCTGTGTAGGCCTTGCGCAGGCGCTCCAGGCCTTCTTCCAGCTTGTCTTCTTTTTCGCGCTGGGTGGCTTCTTGCGGCGGTGTGCCGGCCATACAGGCATAGATCGTGGCGCCGATGCTGTAGATGTCCGTCCACGGGCCCAACTCGTTGTGCTTGCGATACAACTCGGGCGCGGCAAAGCCTGGCGTGTACATCGGCTGGAAGCGCGAGGCCTCGGCGGTGAGCGTCTGCCGTGCGGCGCCAAAGTCGAGCAGGATCGGCGAAAAGTCTTCGCGCAGGTAGATGTTGCCGGGCTTGATGTCGAGGTGCAGCAGCTTGTGGATGTGGACTTCGCGCAGCCCGCTCATCAGGTCATGGAAGACCTGGCGAATGAAGCGCTCGCGCAGCATCTTCAGCTTGCCTTGCTGACGCGCGGTGAGGATGTGCTCCTGCAGCGTTTTACCCTGCTCATACGTCATCACCATGTAGACGGTGCCATTTTCCCGGAAGAAATTGAGCACGCGCACGATGGCAGGGTGGGAAATCTTGGCCAGCGACCGGCCTTCTTCAAAGAAGTATTTGAGCCCGAGCCGGAATGCACTCGCGCTTTCTTCAGGGACGACAGGAATCAATTCGCCCGGCGCACGACGCGCCAGCGAAGACGGCAGGTATTCCTTTACGGCCACCGGCGTCCCATGTTCGTCGGTCGCAAGATAGACGAAGCTGAACCCCCCGCTGGCCAACTTCTTTACAATACGATAATTGGACAGCAAGGTGCCGACCGGCAACGGGGCACTGCGTGGCTGTCCTGAGCCTTTTGACTCTGTCATGGGTTTGTGTGGCGAAATGGCTGTCGGATTCTCCCTGACCAGTCCACACGTTGTAAAGCGACAAAAGGTGGGGGATTCCCCGCCAATTCCGGGCGTTAAATAACCGCCGCCGGATTTCCTGATTCGANCAAGAACAACACACCACGANTCCATGATCTACAGCATGACCGGCTACGGCGTTGCGACACGCCAGGCAGCCTTTACCGATGCCCATGGCGCACCCAGCGGGAGCGTCGCCACCGTCTCGGTCGAATTCCGCACCGTCAACTCGCGCTTTCTNGATCTGCTGTTCCGGGCGCCGGAAGAGTGCCGCGCCTTCGAGCCGGCCCTGCGCGAAATGCTGATGAGCGCACTGTCGCGCGGCAAGCTGGAGTGCCGGAT
>Ga0055541_1000301_pt1 | contig 16467 bp, 15 predicted proteins | sample Araplavi_mTSA_r2_2_FD_55169 | JGI IMG/M metagenome (GOLD analysis project Ga0055541, IMG submission 55169) | Arabidopsis root microbial communities from North Carolina, USA - plate scrape CL_Cvi_mTSA_r2 | ecosystem: Host-associated > Plants > Roots > Endosphere | place: USA: North Carolina | reverse complement strand
ATCGCTGGCGTGACCGCGCCTCCGGGCAAGCGCATGGGCCACGCCGGCGCGCTGATCTCGGGCGGTGCCGACACGGCACAGGCCAAGCTGGACATCATGGAGGAATGCGGCATCAAGACCACCAAGAACCCGTCGGAAATGGCGCGTCTGCTGAAGGCGATGCTTTGATCAGGAGCGGCGACGATAGGGATGCAGAACGCGAATCCGCGCGTGGTGCAGCCGAGGCAACCGAAGTCGCCGAGCACAAGATTGACCGTCCGATTTGCCGCATCGTCAAGGCAGCCAAGCTGTTGATGCTGGCGTGGCGATGCGTCATCAGGCCGTGCTCATTGAATTCTCAGTTCTCGTTGCCGTAACTGCGGTGCCACTGACCTGCGTCGTCATGTCACTCATAGGCGGAGCGCACGGCAATGCGGGTAGTAATTCAGCTCCCGCTTCCATTTGCGCTCCAGGAACGTCCGCGCCTCTTCGCGTCAGACGGGAAACTCCGCGCAGTTGCGCCAGCGAGGGCCTGGCTTGGTGCTGGACTCGGACCGTGCAGCCAGTACGCCAGCGCCGAGTACCAAACCGTGCTCGCCCGCCACTGCATCATCTGCAGCATGAACCGTAAAGGCGATTGCTGGGACACCACCTCTGGCCACGCCTACATGAGGGGCGACCTGCAAGTCGGTGCGCAGAGCGTTCCGATACGATGCAAAGGACACGCATGCATGTGCTCGGTGTCTAGCAAGCGACTTGATGTCCTGGGAACTCAGTCATCAAGTCAAGCGGCGCGCATCGCCGATCGTGTTGCTGCTGGGGGAAATACATACCAAAAGCCGTCGTCGTGTCGGAAGAAAAATATCGCCAACGTTCGACCGGGCTTGATGGACTCAACACAGACGCAGCGTCTCTCGCGATATACCTTGTCGCTGAACTGGAGGCGCTTGATGCGAATCGGTGACGTGTCGGAAGGGGCCAGCCACTTATCGATCAACCTGCGCAAACAATACCCATCGTGGTTCATCGCACTCTCCATGACCCTCACCGAGACTCGACCACCTTGTGAGTCCGGACCTTGGCGCATGCGGTACCGCCAAGGCACGGCTACTTCGATTGCCCTCGCGTGACTTGACTTCTAGGCTGGCGTCGGGCGGAAATTATTGGTCGCTTGACTGATTTATACAGTCACGCGACGGATACATCAAGGTCGGTATCGCTAGGGAAATCCCCAATCTCCCCAATAAACGAAGACGAAATGTATGGGGCTAGGTCTTTATACGCTCGATTGACTGGTAATTATCAGTCGTATGACCTAATATCCATAAGAAGGTAGTTGTTCGCCATGGTGGCCAGGGCGAGGACTGGTGGACTGACTGCGATCGCTCAGTCGAGGGAATGTGGATATTTGAGCACTTGGACTGTCCTAAGTGCACACCGGCGGCAGCCAGCAAGAGGTCAAAGATGAGGGAACTGACGATTGATCTGACAGAGGCTAAAGAGGTAGCCGACGAGCCAAAGCGCCGCGGCAACAGAACGACACGAATCCCCGAAATCGTGGAGGCTGCGATCAACGTGCTCGCGCAGCACGGTAACGTTGGCTTCGCTTTGCGCCGCGTGGCGAGTGATGTCGGGATCCACTTGGCGACCTTGCAGCACTACTTTCCGACCAGAGAAGACCTTTTGCGAGCGGCGTCGGAGGCGGTGGCAACACGATATCTGACGCTCTATGAAAGTGTGGTCGACGATGATGATCTATCGCCGGAGGCTCGGCTAGATGCCATCGCAGATATCACCTTTGATGAGTTGGTCAAGCGTGGAACACACATTGCCCCCTTTTGCCTGGAAGTCTGGAGTATGGCCGAGCGCGAAGAATTTGCCCGAGACTTGGTAGCAAGTTTCAACCGTCGATTCCAGGAGACGTTCGCCCGATTGCTGGCCAAGATCAATCGATCGCTCACATCCCAGGAGTGCGCGTTACGCGGTCGGCTGCTGTACTCACAGTTGGCCGGTTTGATCGTTTTAGTCCGGCCGGCACATGGCGCATCGTCAAACGATGAAACACTTCGCGCTGCGACAAAGGCTGTCTGGAGGGCGCTCAGTTGCGCTCCACAGTAGCGCGGCAAGACGGGGCAATACAACGTAAATGACCCACGAAAGATGGGAAGACACATGTACGCACCTATTCACCGGTCGTCGTCCGATCCGCAAGGCTTCGAGCGTCTGACATCGGAGCGGCTGTGCGACGCGATCCGCGGCGAGCGGTTGGAGCTCGAAGTTTCCCAGAATCGATTTGAGCCGGTCGGAAAAATTACGAGTTGCCGATTGGGTAGCATTGAAATGCTGCGTTCCGAGGCGGGGACCTCCAGTCGTCCGTTTGGAATCCGCCGAGACTCGAAAAACGGCAGAGGAGGGCAGGACGAGTTAATTCTAGTTGTCGTTCTGGCAAGTCAACTGTCATGTGAAATCGGGAATAGCTACTACGCTCTGGCCGAGGGCGACATTGCGCTCATCGGCTCAGAGTACCCAAGCCGGATGGAGTTTTCGGCGGGCTTTGACGGGCTATGGGTACGTCTTCCGAAAATCGAATCACACATCAGACGCGTGATCTTTCAGGATGCGGTAGACAGAAAATTTGATAGCCGGCACGGGATCATGAATGTTCTGTTGAGAACGCTGCTGACCACATACGAGTCGGCGAATTCGATTGAAGGGGATAGCATCCCGTGGCTGGAGAGCAGTTTGCTGGATCTCATTGCGGCGGCAGTAAGCGCCAGTTCGATCGAGGCGAGAGAGGGGCCTACGACGACGTATAGTCGCGCGACTCTGCAGCGGATCAAATCTTACATCGTCGCCAGGTTGCACGACGACACCCTTACCCCATCTTCCATCGCAAGCGCCATGGGCATAAGCGTTCGTCGTCTGAATGAACTTTTCGCTCAATGTCAGACGTCGGTAACAGAGTGGATCATCGCGGAGCGACTCGAGCGATGCAGAAGTCGATTGCTTCTTAGAGGCCGAGTTAGGGAAACAATTTGCCAGGTGGCCTACGAAGAAGGATTCAAAAACATTAGCCACTTTAATCGAGCCTTTAAGAATCGATTTGGCGAAAGCCCAAGCAAACTGAGAGACCGTATCCGCCGCGAAAGCCTTCCGTCAGTCGACGCCGAACGGGGCGCCTAGCTGGAAGTCATGTGAGCATCTGTGTGCCCGCGCCCCCGCTGACACGCCGCGTTCCATTGCGCGAGCGCGCTATCAATTAAAGCCCTCGCTCTCTGCGGTATGACGCTCGTCATGCCATCACAACGGGCATTCCTCCCAACGTTCCCACTCTGCGGCCAGCGGCATCATCCATCGATGCTGTCCCACGAAGCATCGCCATGTGATCCACGGATGTCGCTGCCCGACAAGCAAAGCTTTTCCGCCCTGTGAGCAAAGGTGGAAAGTCCGCGAACGACTATTTTCCAGCAACGGAAATGAGGGGTGGCTGGGAAAAGAAAAAAATCCGCCACATGTCCACTAAATCGGGGCCGCCATGAAATTCGCCATCCTCACCAGCAATTCTTCGAGTTTTGCGTACGTGGCGGCTTGCTTGTCGGCGCAAGACGCCACCTGCGTGCGGTTCGACGACGCATTGGCACTCCTGCGCGCCCGCCGCACGGAGGTGTTCGATTTGCTGATGATCGACGCACAGTTGTTCAACACGGCCGGCCAGCTGGTGCTGTCTTGGCGCGAGTGCAACGCCGATATGTGCTGGCCAACGCTGGTGTTCGGTACCTTCGTCGAACGCGCCGAAATGCTGCGCGCTTTTGACAGCGCTGTCGACGACCTGATCACCGACCAGTTCACTGCGGACGAGTTGGACGCTCGTGTACGCCGCATTCTGCGCAGTGCCGAGCGCGGCACGCCGCAGAGCAAGTCCGCCACCCGAACCCTGATCGGGCCGTACCATTTGTGCCGGCTCACTCGGACGGTGACGTTGCATGGCAGGCCCATCCGTTTGACCGCCCGCGAATTTGCCACCGCCTGGCTGCTGTTCTCGTCCTCCGGGGCGTTCCTGTCACGTCAGCAGATCGCCTCTGCAGTGTGGGGAACGGACGTCAGCGTTGCTGAGCGGTCGATGGAGCAGCACGTCTACAAGCTGCGCAAGAAGCTGTGCTTGGGTGAGGCCACCGGTGTCGAACTCAAGACGGTCTATGCGCGCGGATACCAACTAGCAGTGCGTGAGCCCGTCGCCCAGGCGACGAAGATTGCGCCTGCACCGCTGCTGGCGGCGTGACGGGACTCAACAATCTTCACCATATTGGCGATTGCGTTGACGTGCGTTCGGACGCTGACCTACGGTTGCGCCACTCATAAAAAAACAGTCGGGTCAATCAAGATGTCGAAAAAGTCCGTTGAGCACGCCAGGCTCGAGGAGTTGCCGGATCCTGTGCGTCGAGCATTCTCATTGGGTCTGGGGCTGTTCCCCATGCTGCCGCTGCTGCCGGGATGCGGCTGGGGCGGCGGCGATTCTGACGGCGCCGGGCAAGGCCAGCCGCAGGAGAAGGGCGGAGGCGGCCAGGCGCCCGCGGAGCCGAGCCCCGCCCCTGCTCCGACACCCGCGCCCGAGCTGGCTTCGGTGAGCGGCGTCTTCCGCCCCGGGGCTGCTGCTGACGAACTGCTCTAAGACGCCCATGACTGGCTGTACGAGCGGCGGATTCCAATTCCCTCGACGCGAGCGCTGCAGGATGTCGCTCGATATGGCCTGGCATCGAGCCGGATTTGTTGGCGATGATCCACGCGGTGGTTTCGTCGGAGCAGTTCTTGCGAGCCCAGACCGCCGTGTTTGCCCGGCACGCATCATCGGAAACGACGGTGCTGGAATGGCTCAGGACCCACCTGCGCGCCGCAGCCCGTCGACCATGACCGAGACGCTGGCCAAGATTGGCTTCTTGAAGGGCCTCGGCGCGCATACCAGGACATTTGACGGGGTCCCCATCGAGAAGCAGCGCGCCTATGGCCAGAGCATCCAGGCCGGCCCCGAAGCCGCTCCTTCAGCCTCTCATGGAGCGGCGTATTTCACTTTCCCTCACCCATGTCCGAATCCACTCGGACTTTCATGTTGCGGCCTGCAGCACTGCGTGAGAGAGCGACGACATCCGGTTCCTTCCTACTTTTGAAGTTAAGTTCTTTGAGCGTCGTGTTTTCAGCGAACGGCTGCAGGGCATGGTCTCCAACCCAATCCACAGCGACGGTCAGAGATTCGAGCGCGGTGTTCCGGCCCAACGCCCTGAGGCCATCAATGCCGATTTTGTTGCCGGTGATATTCAGGGCTTTGAGGGATGGATTGGCGGCCAATGCTCGCGCGCCCGCAGGGCCAATCTCACTGAACCGAACGTCGAGTTCGGTAAGCGTAGTGTTGGCAGCCAACACGTGAGCCCCAGCGTCGCCAATTTTGTTGCCGCCGATGTGCAATGACCGCAACGTGGTGTTCTTGGCCAGTGCGTAGACGTCTGTATTCGGCAATCCACCACGGTTGTAACGGATAGCCAGCGAGGAAAGTGACGTATTTTTGGCCAGCGCCGCGATGCCCTGCCTCCCGATTGCGTTGTCAATGAGGTGGAGCGATGACAATGTCTTGTTGGCCGCCAACGCCTGCGCACCGGTGTCGGTGATGTTGTTACTGGAAACGTCGAGGGATTTCAGCGTCTGGTTAGCAGCGAGCGTCTGCGCGCCTTTGTCGCCAATCGCGTTTCCCATGACATTGAGAGACCGGAGTGTGGTGTTGGCAGCCAGCGCTTGCATGCCTTCCTCGCCAATATGAGCCAGAGCAAGGTTGAGTACCTCCAGCGTCGTATTCGCCGCAAGTGCCTTAGCGCCGGCCGGCCCGATGTTGTTCCATTCGAGATCGAGCGATTCAAGCGTCCGGTTAGCAGCAAGCGCGCGTGCTCCACGCTCGCCGATATGGCTCGCGCTGATATTGAGCGACTTAAGGCTGCGGCTGCTTGCCAGAATTTCTGCAGCCTCATTGCCAAGGGAGGTCCCTCTGATTTGCAGCGTCTTGAGTGTGGGCTTTTCAGCCAGAATCTGAAGCGCCTCGATACCCACGTGCTGCCCCTCCATCTTCAGGTGGACGAGAGGCAGCTTATGCAAGAACGCTAGATCCAACGAAGAGAGGCTCACGGCGCATTGGCTCAGGTCCAGTTCTGATATCGAGGCAGGAAGATGGCGCAGATCCTGCGGTCTGAACTCGGTTCCGACCAGCGTGATCTTCTTCGGGGTCAGCATGCAGTTCGGTGCAGAAAGATCCTCGAGTTCATATCCGTGCCTGATCGTCAATTGCGTTTCGCTATCCACCGCAGCGCGCATTTCGTGATTGACGGCCCGCAGATTCTTGCGGGTCTGCGGTGTGGCACGGCTCGCAATGGCCGCCCACATCTCAGGAGGAAGTGGCGCCAAGGGTCTTTCCGCGGCCGCTTGCTGACGAGGGCGAGGGAGCGCTGCTTTCAACTGTCTCAAGCCCTGCAAGGGGCCTCCAGCGCGATGGGGCCTCGCTGGGCGCGAAGCGTCCGTTGCCGGCGCTGTGCTACCGGAGGTCGACGGAGAATGGACTTCATTAAGCGCCCGGGGGGCACCAAGGCAAGCGGAGAAGATTTTCTTCATTGACGTCTATGTGTAATGGTTATTTGCCATAGAAGTCTGGGCCGCGTAGCAGCCTCTCATCTCTGCAATGACGAAGTCGGGTTGTCGAGTGCGAACTCAGCCTGTTGCTTTCCAATGGCGCTGTTGGCTGCACACTCGTATGTTCAGAGTGATGTTCCTTGTCTAGCAGACTTGGAAGCGCGTAAGAAATATCTCGACGAGCGCCATACGCGTAGCCGCCTCGTCCGCTTTCGGCCGAGGCTATGCAAAAAATGCTCCACGTCTCCCGGACAGAACATAATTCGCAGACGGCAGCTGCGTTGTGAGCGAGTTGCCGATTACGCGCCGGATCCGCACGCCTGAACCACGCGCATCGAACGCGTGTGGGCGGTTCAGGCCCCCACTAGTTTCATCGCCTTCATTGTTCTGGTTATGCGGAGGATCGCGATGCCCCTCTTTATGTTGTATGCGAGCACATGCAAGCTCATCTCGTTGTTCACATAGGGCAGCGTCTTCGTGAGGAAGTGGGTTGATCCCACCCAATGCTTGAGCGTGCCGAACACATGCTCGATGGTTGATCTTCGCATTGTCATGGCATCAGGTTTGAGGTCAAGGCGCTGCTGCACGCGCTTGAGCACCGTTTCATGCTCCCAATGGCGGATGCGTCGATGGTCTTGAAGTCCGGCGCCAGCCGCGACTGGACAGATATGGCGAATCGCTCCGTTTGCCCACGACTTCGTTGCTTCGCCAGTCGGTGGGCGTAGCTTCTCACCCGCGTGGCAGCCCAAGGCGACATTCTCTCAATAATTCTCAGAATTGCAGCAGGCTCGCCGGACTAATGGCACCGTAACCATATTGATCTCCGCCTCATCTAGGACGGCGCGAGTCTTACGCGATTTATGGAGCCAACTTGGACAAACACTCCCCATCACAAACAGATTCCCTCATGCTGAAATGGCCCGAAGGCGAGGGTATTTCCCGCCGGTCCATGCTGCTTAGCATGCTCGCACTGGGCTTGTCGGCTTGCGTTGGCGACGGTTCGGGTGACGGTGCGGAGGGCGGTGCCTCTGCCGGTGGCAGTGCTCCGGCCGGTGGTAGTGCTGGTGGTGGTACTGGTGGCGGTGGCAGTGCCCCGGCCGATGGCGGTACCGGTGGCGGTGGCGCCCCGGCTAATCCGGTGCGTACGTTTGTGCATCCGGGGGGATTTCACACCGAAGCCGACTTTGCCCGCATGAAGGAAAAAGTGGCTGCCAAGGCATCGCCCTGGATCGATAGCTGGAACTTATTAATCGCCGACGGACGTTCCCAGCTTAGTTACACCCCGAACCCGCAAGTCGTCGTGCACCGCGGCGATCCGCCCTATGGCGACAACGTCTATGCGTTGTGTAGCGATATCGCTGCCGCTTACGCCTGTGCCCTGCGCTGGAAGATTTCGGGCGATCAGCGCTATGCCGACAAGGCCGTGCAGATCATGAATGCCTGGTCCTCGACGCTGACCAAGATCGGCTGGAGCAACGGCCACTACGACGGCTTTCTCGCGGCGAGCTTCCAAGGATTCCAGTTTGCCAACGTGGGCGAAATGATGCGCGACTATTCGGGCTGGGCGCCCGCGGATTTTGCGCGCTTCAAGGCCATGATGACCAACGTGTTTTTCGCGATGGACAACGGTCTGTTGAGCAATCCGAGCCCCCTGGGGATCTTTTCCAACTGGGATCTCGGCGCGATAGCATGCATGCTGTCCATCGCCGTACTGTGCGATGACCGCGCGTCGTTCGATGGCGCCATCAATTATTTCAAGACCGGTCTCGGCAACGGTGGTGTGTTCAACACCGTGAACTACATCCACCCCGGCTATCTTGGGCAAACGCAGGAATCCGGGCGCGATCAAGGCCACAACACGCTCAGCGTGGCGCTGCTTGCGACCATCTGCGAAATTGCCTGGAATCAGGGCGAAGACCTGTACGGATTCGCCAACAACCGCGTGCTGGCCGGTGTCGAATATGTTTCCAAGGGCAACCTGACCGACCCCGCAACGGGGGCGTTGTATGCGGTGCCGTTCGCCCCCTACACCAACGGCGGCGCGCCCGACACCGCGTTTGCCGTCGGCATGCAGGGAGCACGGCGCATCGGCTGGGCATCGCTCTATCACCACTACGTCAACCGCAAGGGACTGTCCGCGCCCTACACGGGCAAATACATGCTGGCGACCCAGCCGGAAGGCGCTTCATTGGGCGACGAACTCGGCTACGGTACGCTGACCTTCACACGCGACCCGATCGCCTCCGGCGTGCCGCCCAGCGGCCTGACTGCCTACGTCACCGGCGGCAGCGTGGTGCTGTCGTGGTGGGGCACAGCCTATGCAACGAGCTACACCGTCAAGCGCAGCACCACCCAGGGCGGCCCCTACACCACGGTCGCCACCGGCATCGTCGATCCGCGAACGTATACCGATCCTTCTCCTGCGACAGGAACGTACTACTACGTCGTAACCGCGACGACGCCCACCGGCGAGACCGCGATTTCCAACGAGGCGAAAGCGATCACCGCCGTGCAACTGCACACTCACCTCACCTTCGATGAAGGCAGCGGAACGCAGGCGGCGGACAGCAGCGGCAACCAGCACAACGCCGTGCTGGTGAACGGTGCATGGGGCGCAGGCAAAACCGGTAGCGCCGTGTCGCTGAACGGCAGCAACGCCTATGTCAGCCTGCCCGACGACCTAGTGACCGACCTGGCTGATTGCACCATCGCGGCGTGGGTGTACTGGAACGGCGGCAATGCCTGGCAGCGCATCTTCGATTTCGGCGCGAGCATGGGACGCTACATGTACCTCACGCCGGGCACCAACACCGGCTCCCTGCGCTTCGCCATCACCACCAACAACGGCGTGGGGGAACAAGGCTTCACCACGTCCACGGGGCTGCCTGTCAAACAATGGGTGCATGTTGCGGTGACGCTGGCCGGAGCGACCGCCACGCTCTACGTCAATGGCGTCGCCATCGGCAGCAACAACACGATGACCACCGCCCCGTTCCGCATGGGCCCCACCAACCAGAACTGGCTCGGCCGATCGCGATACCCGAACGATCCGTATTTCAACGGCCTGATCGACGATTTCCGCATCTATCACGGGGTGCTGACGCAGGCGGAAATTGCGGCGCTTTAGATTCTGCAATAAGGGACCGACCCAATGCTGTGAATGACCTCGGGGCGATTCATTCAGGGGGGGCGCTGCAATCAGCCTGTCGCCAAACTACGGTTTTCCACATGCACGCTGACGTTGTACGAGGTATCGCGGTGGTAGTAGTTTTCGGCCTCATGGCCTGCGTAACCGCCACCCGCCGCGCCAGCGACGGTCGCTAGCGTGCGGCCATTGCCCTTGCCGACCTGATTGCGCAACAAGCCGCCCACCACGGCACCTCCGATCATGCCCAGACCGGTTTCGTTGCCTTGCTGCGTGGCGATCGGCGTGATGGCGGTCACCTGGCCGACATACGGGTTGGCGGCGGGGCGCGGCTGCGCATAGTCGGCATTCGACGATGACGGGTTATATTCCGCATACGACAGGGCCGGATGATGTACCGCGTGCCGCACTGCGCTCGGCTGGGCCGGATAGGCCGGAGAGGTTTGATTGGGCGCAGCCAGCGCCAGTGGTGGCCGCTTCGGACAGCGCGAAGGGCATCGAAGTCCTAGTGGAAAACGTTCGTACCTACACAGCAAAAAAAATGGCGTCCCGCGCTGACCGGCGCAGCTGGACGCCAGCGCAGGTGGCTCTTCTGGGTGCGGCCGGCAAGGTGCCGATCCGACGTAGTCGGACGATGGCTAAGCTGGAAGTGCATTGCGGGCGTGAAGGGCAACGAACAGCAGCGGAATTGCTCGATAACGTCCCATGATTTTTTCACCTTGCACCTGCCATCGCACGCATCTTTGCCTCGCCGTCCATCAGGGCCTCCACCGATATTGGAGGTGCCTTTTTGAACGGCTTCCTGGCGGGTTTTTTCTCCGCACCAATCTCGCCATCGACCTTCTTTAGCGCGTCCAGCGTCTTACGCTCCTGCAGGGTCAGAGCGCTCAGCGTGTATGAGCGGACGATATCCTTTTGCTGCTCCTCGCGCAGGTGCGCAGCGACTGATTCAAGAGACGATGGCACCTCAAACGGACAAAGCAGATCCTTGCGAGGGTGTATGCCATTGATCATGTGTGCGAGCAGTTCTTCGACTTCGGATCGGTGCTGGTTGTCGGCAGAAAGATAGGTGTTGCGTAGATCTTCGATCGTCACGGAGGAGCGCCCCTCCTGCCTCATGTGGCGATACGCAAGGCAGATGAGATCGATCACGATTCGCTTCAAGCCGAACGTCATCTGGAAGAGCTCACGTTCACACTTGAGCACGGGCACCTTAAACCAGCCACCGGCCACGCGTTTGCACTCCTCCAAGTAGTCGCACCAGTCGGCGGTCCCCGCGCTCTCTGGTTGCAGAACGATGGGCCGAGACAGCAGGCGGTGTTGGTCCTGCTGAGGCCGTGTTTTCAAGGTGTGACATAGGCTGTAGTTGGCGACGTAGACGAGCGGCACGTTCAATCCAAGCAACGTCAGCAAAGTGGACGTGGCTTTCGCGCTGGAGGTGCTGCCATGCGTGATGAACTGACATTCGTCGGCGAACATCAAGACGGAGAAATCGCGAAACGCTCGCCATCGCGCGTGCCTGGTGAGCTCGTCGAGTCGGGCTCGAGCCGGCGCGGACTCCTCGTCGGGATAAGCGCATTTCCTGAGCGATGCCACGACCGTAGGATGGGTCCGAAAGCTCAAATTGACGCAGTGCGTCGCGGGAAATGGATCGTGGCCGCCGCCCACGGCGATGGGCTCGTCGATCTGAAGCAGTCGGGCGATGGCCTGCGTCAATGCACTCTTTCCGGAGCCTGCCAAGCCGGTGAGACAAATCGCGGACGCGTCCGGAAAATCATCCGCGAAATTCCGGTTGTACACGAGGCGAAGATACTCGAGGCTGTCCTCGTAGCGGGTCGCGCAGAAGCCGATCGATCCTCCAACCAGCTGCTTGATGATCTGGCGTACCTGCGCTGTTGGGACGAACACGCTCTTGAGCGCGATACGTAGTCTCTCCTCGGCCGCCGCCGGCGGTTCACCCGCGATCGCTTTTGCGGTTGCCGGCCGGATGCGCGTCTTCGCCGCAATGACGGAGTCATCGAGTAACGGGGCAATCCGATCATAGAGGTTCTGTTTGATGGCATTCATCGCGCGCTCCGATCTGCCGTACCCATGGCGGCTTCCTGTGACCCTTGCTGGGATGTCTTCGATCGTGGCTTCGGGTGGCCTCTCCTTCGTTTGCCTGCATCCCAATCCGAACCCGTCATTTCTTTAAACCGCTGCCGGAAGTCGCTGGCTGTGGCTTTTTGGTGTTCGCGAAGGTCCGATAGCAATTCCGCTTCTTTGTTTGCGAGGTGCTGTAACTCCGTCAGCGAGATCTGGTCGCCTTGATCACGTAGCGCAAACACTGCATCAACCTGGATGATTCGCCCGTTAATATCAAGCCAGACGTGGCGTACACACATGTCAAGCGTGTAGCCCTTGACGTCGATGCTTTGACCGTTTGCCAAGCGCTCAAAGATTCCAGTTGCACGCAGCGTTGGAGAGTTAAAGCAGCGGTGCAGCAGGTAGGCCCCATCGCTCCTGAGCTTGAAGGTGGTCGGTGTCAGAAAGGATCGAACAGCCGTCTCGAAGCTCATCGGGGTGGCGTCGGTACGCCCACGCGCAGACATGTAGTTCCACATTTCAGTGGATGTCGGCAGCACACCCGCAGCAATCATGTCGGGCGTCATCTTTTCCCTTACATCGCGCTTGTTGTTGTCCATGACCACGCGCATGATCTCACGCACCGCCATCTGAACTGGGTTAAGGTCGCTCTGCACGTAGGTGGGCGCGCCTTCGACCTTTGTTTCTCGCGGGTTTGAACTCTCCACGGTCGCCTTGGATTGGCCAAACCATGCGGGAGTGCACTCCCGCATGGGAATTCTGGTCTGGTCGGCCTTGACGGCCAACTGCTTCTTTCCCGGACCGTTGTCCGAAATCAAGAATGATGGAAGGCCTTCGCAGTTCCACTCTCCGTCGTTAAGCGTGAACCCAAATAGTTCGGCGAAACGCTTTTTCGGCAGGGCCATGCTGAACAGCGCCATTCGGTAAGCTTCCGAGGTCTCCCTATTTAACGAGAAACCGATGCCCACGGTGCAGGAAGATGCAACGTCCACGATCGTGACGACGCACAGCGGTGGTAGCAGTGTTTTACAGTATGTTGACGTGGGATAACGGTGTTGGAGGCGATGACCATATGCGCCAAGGCGCGACCGGCTTCGCCTGCGACGAACGTGCGCGCGCCTGTGGTTCTCGGCGAGGTGCTTGAGCTGCAGGTCCAGGCTATCAATGCCGGAGGCAAAAGGGCTCAAGGACATGGTGCGGGGCTGGGGGCAGAGACTGTCAGTGTCATGCCTTGTCTCAAGGCGCAGGCGTATGGAGGGTCTTGCGTAGGCGTGCGTTGGGGGCAGGGGGCTTATCGAGCCGCGCCAGGAAGGCAGTGTACGCGCCAGTGTCGACCGCGATGAGGGTGCGATCAAGCAGCGTTTCCTCGGCTGCGGCGCGCGCGGCATCCAGGATAAGTTCCGTACGGTTCTTACCGCACGCCTGCGCAGCGCGATCGATCAACCTGCGTTCCTCGGACTTGATTCGTAGGCTCGAGTACAGGCTGAAATCTGAATTTTTGAGGTTACAACCTGTGAACTGTAGGTGGGTGCTTAGTAATGCACCTCGACAGACTTTATTTGTATCCGACGGACTTTATTTGTACCGATCAACCTCCAAGCGAACCCCGCCGAATTTCGCTACAATTTAGTTGATGCATCAATCATTGATACATCATTTGTATCGTCATTCCGCCGCCATGGCCGTCCACACTGCGCTCCCGCACTCCCGTACCCAGGTCCTGCCGTTCAAGGAATCGCTGCTGGCGATGATCGGCATTTGCTTTGTCGTCGTGCTCGTTGCGTTTGACCAGACGGTAGTCGGCACGGCGTTGCCCACCGTGGTGGCCGAGCTCAAAGGCTTCGAGCTGTACGCGTGGGTGGCGACGTCGTATCTGCTGACTTCGGTAGTGACGGTGCCGATCTTTGGCCGCTTGGGCGATTTTTACGGGCGCAAGCCATTTGTGATCGCGTCCATCGTCGTGTTCACGCTGGCCTCTGTGATGTGCGGCATGGCNGGCAGCATGACGTTTCTGGTGTGGTCNCGGGCGCTNCAGGGTGTCGGCGGCGGCATGCTGGTGGGCACGGCTTACGCCTGCATCCCCGATCTCTTCCCGGATGCGCGCGTGCGCTTGCGCTGGCAGGTGCTGCTAAGCGCGTCATTTGGCATCGCCAATGCCATCGGCCCGACGCTGGGTGGATGGATGACGCAGGCCTATGGCTGGCGCTCGGTGTTTTACGTGAACATTCCGTTTGGCATGCTGGGGCTGTGGTTTGCGTGGCGCTTTCTGCCGCATCTGCGCCAGAACGTACATACCGGGCATGATGGAAAGATGCGGCTGGACTGGCAGGGGGCGTTGCTGATTACGGTGGCGCTGGGCGCGTTGCAGCTGTTTGTGGAGTGGCTGCCGCGTCATGGCCTGTCGCTGCCGATGCTGGGTTGGCTCGTGCTGTCGGCCGCCGCGTTTGTGGCGCTCTGGTGGTGGGAACAGCGCGCTGAGCAGCCGCTGCTGCCGTTCGACATGCTGCGCAATCCGTCGCTGGCGGCGCTGTTCATGCTGGCGCTGCTGTCGGGCTTTTCGATGTTTGCGGTGCTGTTTTATGCGCCGCTGCTGTTCCAGGGTGGGTTCGGCATGTCGCCGCAACAGGCGGGACTGATCATCACGCCGCTGGTGGTGTGCATTACGTTGGGCAGCATCATCAACGGGCGTATCGTCACGCGCATTCCCAAGCCCAACAGCATGCTGTACGCGGGGTTTGCCTTGCTGACGCTGGCGTTGGCGGGCATGTCGGCGTCGTCCAAGTCAATGCCGCACGTGGTGTTGACGGGCTTGATGCTCGTGGCGGGCCTGGGGCTGGGCTTTGTGCTGCCCAACCTGACGGTGTTCGCGCAGCAGACGGCAGGGCGCGCGCACTTGGGGATCGCCACGGCGCTGCTGCAATCGCTGCGCATGGTGGGCGGGATGGTGGGCACCGCGCTGGTCGGCACGCTGGTCAGCGAACGCTATGCGTCGGGTGTGGGCGATGCACTGCGTGCGGACGATGCCGCGCAATGGCTGCACCAGCTTGCTGATCCTGAAATTCTCATCGATCATGACGCGCAAACTGCGTTGCTTGCGCAGATGCATGCGGCGGGCCACGACGGCGCCGCGCTGCTGGAGGCGGCCCGGCACGTGCTGGTGGGCGCCATCCATATTGGNCTGATCGTGGCTACCGTGGTGGCACTCGTGGGCCTGTGGCGCGTGAGTCGGGTGCCGCCGGTGGCGTTGCATCATGTCGAGCCGGTGCAACAGCCTGAATAGGCGAGAAGGCGCCGGAGCGGTTAGGATGCGCGGTTCCCCAGCAATCTCAGCCCTGATCGATGACCTCTGAACGCGAACGCTTCGCCGTCATGCACCAGTTTGGACGCACCTATCGTGCGTTCATGGCCGCCTTCGAGGCGCATGTTGGCCAGCCGATCCCGCGCTGGCGCATTCTGCTCGCGCTGTATGACAACACCGGCGGCGGCATGGCGCAGAAGCAACTGGCCGAGCGCCTGCAGATGGACCCCGGCGCGCTGACCCGCCAGCTCAAGGTGCTCGACCAGCTCGGCTGGATCGAACGCACCACCGATGCGCGCGACAACCGCCTGACCAACGTCTCGCTGTCAGACGCCGGCTCGGCCGTGGTGCTCGAGTGCATGCCGCGCCGCGTCGCCTTCCTCAATGCCACGCTCGATGGGCTGCCGGACGATCTCGTGCACGCACTGTCCGAAGCGCTCGCGCAGATTGAAACCCGCATTGCCGCAGTGCCCGTACTTGCCGGCACACCTGATGCCAAAAGCGCCGATCAGCGCGAAGACCGCTGACGCGTCCGGAGACACGCCATGCCTATGGTGATCAACAGCGCGCTGTACCGCAACGGCAAGCGCGAACGCGACCTCTCTGTCGAGGCCATCAGCGATGTGCTGCACACACCCGGCTCGTTTGTCTGGCTGGGCTTGCATGAGCCCGATAACGCCATGCTCATGCGCGTGCAGGAAGAATTCGGCCTGCACGATCTCGCCATTGAAGATGCGCGCAACGCCCACCAGCGCCCCAAGCTGGAGGTCTATGGCGAGACGCTTTTCATCGTGTTGAACACGGCGCAGCTGGAGCAGGGCAACGTGGTCTTTGGCGAGACGCATCTGTTTGTCGGCAAGGATTTTCTTGTCTCGGTGCGGCATGGGCCGTCGGCGTCGTATTCGCCGGTGCGTGAGCGCTGCGAACGCACGCCGCAATTGCTGGCGAAGGGCGCGCCGTTTGCGCTATATGCGGTCATGGACTTTGTGGTCGACAACTACCAGCCCGTGCTGGAGAGCCTGCAGGAAGAATTCGAGGCCATCGAGAGCCGCATCTTTGGCGACTCGTTTGATCGCGCCTCCATCGAGCGGCTGTACACGCTCAAGCGTCAGCTTTTGCGCTTACGCAATGCGGCGCTGCCGGTGGAAGACATCGCCGGCCAGCTCGTGCGCCTGCACGAAGACGTGGTGCCCAAGGAGCTGCGCGCGTACTTCCGCGACATTGCCGACCACGCGCACCGTGTGGTGGGCGCGCTCGACGTGATTCGCGAAATGCTGACCACGGCCATCTCCGTGAA
>Ga0055541_1000300_pt1 | contig 16479 bp, 17 predicted proteins | sample Araplavi_mTSA_r2_2_FD_55169 | JGI IMG/M metagenome (GOLD analysis project Ga0055541, IMG submission 55169) | Arabidopsis root microbial communities from North Carolina, USA - plate scrape CL_Cvi_mTSA_r2 | ecosystem: Host-associated > Plants > Roots > Endosphere | place: USA: North Carolina | reverse complement strand
GGCGACGCCGGCAAGCGCCTGCACACGGGCCGCTCGCGCAACGACCAGGTCGCCACCGACATCCGCCTGTGGCTGCGCAGCGAGATCGACAACATCGTCGGCCTGCTCAAGGCCCTGCGCAGCGCGCTGCTGGACCTGGCTGAACAGCACACCAACACCATCGTCCCCGGCTTCACCCACCTGCAGGTCGCGCAACCGGTGGTGTTCGGCCACCATCTGCTGGCCTACGTCGAGATGTTCACGCGCGACACCGAGCGCATGCTCGATTGCCGTAAGCGTGTGAACCGCCTGCCGCTGGGCGCCGCCGCACTGGCCGGCACGAGCTACCCAATCGACCGCGAATTCGTCGCGCAGCAACTGGGCTTTGACGGCGTGTGCCGCAACTCGCTGGATGCCGTATCCGACCGCGATTTCGCCATCGAATTCTGCGCCGCGGCTGCGCTCATCATGACGCACGTCTCGCGCTTCTCCGAAGAGCTGGTGCTGTGGATGAGCCCGCGCGTGGGCTTCATCGACATTGCCGACCGCTTCTGCACCGGCAGCTCGATCATGCCGCAGAAAAAGAACCCCGACGTGCCTGAACTGGCGCGCGGCAAGACCGGCCGCGTCAACGGCCACCTGATCGCCCTGCTCACGCTGATGAAGGGCCAGCCGCTGGCCTACAACAAAGACAACCAGGAAGACAAGGAACCGCTGTTCGACACGGTCGACACCGTGGTCGATACGCTGCGCATCTTTGCCGACATGGCGACCGGCATCACCGTCAAGGCCGACGCCATGCGCGCCGCCGCGCTGCAGGGCTACGCCACCGCCACCGATCTGGCCGACTACCTTGTCAAGCGCGGCCTCCCCTTCCGCGATGCACACGAAGCCGTGGCCCACGCCGTGCGCGCCTGCGACGACCTGCGCTGCGATCTGGCCGATCTGTCAGTTGCGCAACTGCGCGACATCTGCGGCCTCGGTGACAAGTCAGACCTGATTGCTGACGACGTGCACGCCGTGCTGACGCTGGAAGGCTCGGTGGCCTCGCGCAACCACATTGGCGGAACCGCGCCGGAGCAGGTGAAGCAAGCCATCGCGTTTGCACGCGCGGCGCTGGCTGAATAATCGGCAGCACACTCCACATACAAACGCCGCGCGGTAACTCGCGCGGCGTTTTGTTTTGGGCGAATGGATGCACACCCGTGCGCCGCTCGTCGCATCTTTTGCCCGTCCTGGGCAGCGTTGTTCTCTTCCCCTCGCGTTATACAAGTTTGCAAATGACCGGGATACGCCCTGCCGCATGAATCGGCCGCAGGTGCCCGTCTATGCTTCGCTCCAACATCCCTCACACCGATAAAACGCGCGCCGCCCACACGCAGGCTGCAGCGCAGCGAAAAAACCAATCGCGAGACAACGGTCTGGAGAATGCCCGCGCGCGCATGCAGGCACCCGCACCGATAGCAAAACCAGAACAGCGCCCCTCACGCTACCAGCCGTTCGGACCACACCCATCGGCCAGCGCGGAGCCCTGCCAGGAGACAAACCACCATGGCTGAACAGTCCATTCCGTCGACGACGGATCTTGGCGCCGCCGGCTTTGCCGACACACGCGCCGTCGACCGCTATTTCCAGATTTCCGCGCGTGGCAGCACGCAACGCCGCGAGGTAGTGGCGGGCATCACCACCTTTATGGCGATGGTGTATGCCGTGTTCGTCGTGCCCGGCATGTTGGGCAAGGCGGGGTTCGACACCAGCGCCGTATTCGTTGCGGTGTGCCTGACGACCGCCTTCGGCTCGCTGTTGATGGGCCTGTGGGCCAAGCTGCCGATTGCGATCGGCTGCGCGATTTCGCTCACCGCCTTCATGGCGTTCGGCTTGGTGCTCGGGCAAAAGCTCTCGCCGGAAGTGGCGCTGGGCGCGGTGTTCCTGATGGGCGTGGCGTTCACCGCCATCTCGGCCACCGGCGTGCGCTCGTGGATTCTGCGCAATCTGCCCTCGGGCGTCGCGCACGGCACGGGCATCGGCATTGGCCTGTTCCTGTTGCTGATCGCCTCGAACGACGTCGGCCTCGTGGTCAAGAACGCCGGTGCAGGCCTGCCGGTGGCGCTGGGCCACGTCACCGCCTTCCCGGTCATGATGTCGGTGCTGGGGCTGGCCGCAATCTTCGGCATGGAGCGCCGTCGCGTGCCCGGTGGCATCCTGATCGTCATCATCGCCATCTCGGCGCTGGGGCTGATCTTTGATCCGCAGGTCAAATTCACCGGCATTTTTGCGCTGCCGTCCCTGGCCACCGCCGGTCATGCCTCGCTGATCGGCGCGATGGACATTCGCGGCGCCCTCTCCGCTGCCGTCCTACCGGCCGTGCTGGCGCTGGTGATGACCGCCGTGTTCGATGCCACCGGCACCATCCGCGCCGTGGCCGGCCAAGCTGGACTGCTCAACGACAAGGGCCACATCATCAACGGTGGCCGCGCACTGACGGCGGATTCGATCAGCTCGATCTTCTCGGCATGCTTCGGCGGCGCCCCGGCAGCGGCTTACATTGAGTCGACGGTGGGCGTGGCGGCCGGCGGCAAGACGGGCCTGACCGCCGTGGTCGTCGGCGTGCTGTTCCTGGCGGTGATGTTCTTCTCGCCGCTGGCTGGCCTCGTGCCGTCGTACGCAACGGCGCCCGCGCTGATGTATGTCGGCCTGCTGATGCTTTCCAGCGTGAGCAAGCTGCACATGGACGATATGGTCGACGCCCTGTCCGGCCTGGTCTGCGCCGTGTTCATCGTACTGACCTGCAACATTGTCACCGGCATCATGCTCGGCTTCGCCACGCTCGTGATCGGCCGTCTGATCGCCGGCGAATGGCGCAAGCTGAACGTTGGCACCGTGGCGATTGCCGTGGCGCTGGTCGCCTTCTATGTAGGCGGCTGGGCGATCTGACCACGCGCTGGACCGTCCTCTCAAAAGACAAACCGGCCAGACCCGCAAGGGCTGGCCGGTTTTGTTTTGACACCGCGCGTTATCGTTTGCACGAATGCAAAAAACGCCCGGCACCAGGGCCGGGCGGCAATCACACTACCAAGGAGCCGGTTANTTGTTGGGCTGCGGCGTCAGGCGCAAGTACGGGCGCAACGCCTTNTAGCCCTTCGGGAATTTCTGCTTGATGACCTCTTCATCCTTGAGCGACGGCACGATGACAACGTCATCGCCGTCCTGCCAGTTACCCGGCGTGGCCACGCTGTGATACTCGGTCAACTGCAGCGAGTCGATCACGCGCAGCACTTCGTTGAAGTTGCGCCCCGTCGACGCCGGATACGTAATGATCAGCCGCACCTTCTTGTTCGGGTCGATCACGAACAGCGAACGCACGGTAAACGTCTCGCTCGCGTTCGGGTGAATCATGTCGTACAGCTGCGAAACCTTGCGATCCGGGTCAGCAATGATCGGAAAGTTGACGCTGGTGTTCTGCGTCTCGTTGATGTCGTTGATCCAGCCCTTGTGCGAATCGACCGAGTCCACCGACAGCGCGATCACCTTGACATTGCGCTTGGCAAACTCATCCTTAAGCTTGGCCGTCAGGCCCAGTTCAGTGGTGCAGACCGGCGTGTAGTCGGCCGGGTGCGAAAACAGCACGCCCCAGCTGTTGCCCAGCCACTCGTGAAACTTGATGCGGCCTTCACTGGAATCCTGCTCGAAATCCGGGGCGATATCGCCCAAACGTAGAGACATCGTGTCCTCCATACACTGATTAGGAACCACTATAGCCAGATTGCCATCCAACCAAAACGACTATAAATTCACAACAACATCACTTTTTGTCATTTGGCGCGGCATTTGCTGACGAAACGGTGGAAGGCATGCGCACGTTGCCGGACAATAGCCAAGGCTTTGATCCATCGCAGCATGCGCCACACGGGCGCTTGAAGTTTCACAAGGCCCACACATATGCTAGCGAATAAGCGCGTCGATGGATTGACGATCGAATTCCTCCATTCCAAGTACCAAGGTGCCCGACCATGACCAACACATCCCCCAACCTGGCCGACCCCGTCAATAAGGAGAAACTGATGACCGACGTGAAGACTGTTCTGTCCGACGCCGAAGCCCTGCTCAAGCAAGCTGCATCCAGCAGCGGCGAGAAAGCCGCTGAACTGCGCGAGCGTGGCATGGGCCTGCTGCGCCAAGCCAAGGAGAAGGCGCAAGACCTGCAAGACGCCGTGGTCACCAAGAGCAAGGCCGCTGCGCGTGCCACCGACGACTACGTCCACGATCACCCGTGGCAAGCCGTGGGCGTGGCAGCCGGCGTGGGTCTGCTGATCGGCCTGCTGCTCAACCGCAAGTAACCTACCGCACCCTTTCTGGCCGATGGCGCACCCTGTGTGGATCGCGCCATCGGCCAGTCGCATTCTGGCGGCCCCGCCCTGGGCACAGTGCGTGCTGTATCGGCGGTACCGCCCCTGCCTCGTCCCATCCCCCCCGGAACCAACATGTCTGATGACACCAGCCCAAAGCTGTTCGCCTCCCTGAAGACACTGGCCGGCACAGTCGTCTCGATGCTGCAAACGCGGCTTGAGCTGGCAAGCGTTGAGCTGGCCGAAGAAAAAGAGCGCCTGCTCGGTGCCGCCTTCCTCGGCATGCTGGCGGTCAGCCTGATCGGTCTGGCCATCATGACGCTGACCGCGNTGGTGGTGATCCTGTGCTGGGACACCTACCGCTGGCAGTCGCTGGCCATCATGGCCACGCTGTATGCACTGGGCGCGGTGGCGTGCCTGTGGAAAGTCCGTGCGTCGCTGCGCAGCGGGCCGCCGCTGTTCGAGGCCACGCTGGCCGAACTCGACAAAGACCGTGAGATCCTGCGCCGATGACCGATCCGACCCAACACAATCCGTCGACCGACCCGGCGTCGAGCCATGAACCTGGGCATAACGCGCGCCATCACGTGCGGCCGTCCCGCCGCGGCAGCGAGACGCGCTTGCCGCTGTCCGTACGCAAGGAGTTGCTGCTCACCCGCGCCGCGCTGGAGCGCTACGACTACGCACAGGCCCGTAGCGATGTGCATCGCGCGGCCAACCGTACCTTCAGCCTGGGCGGGCTGGGCGCGCTGTTACCGAGCCTGATTCGACCGCTGGCACGGCCGAACAGCCTGATGCGCACACTGGGCATCGCTCGGGAGTATCCGCTGGTCGGTACCGCACTGTCGCTGGCGTATGCCGGATTGCGCCGCACCTTCATNGGGCGCATCACGCGCCGGCTGGGCAAGGTCGGGCTGGTGGCGGGCGCGGCATGGTGGGGCTATCAGAAATGGCAGGAAAGCCACGGCGATCAGGCAATCCATCCTTCTGCCGCGTCTTCCGAAACCGACGCGAACGAGATCATCCCGGGCAGCACCTCCTGAGCGCGCCCAACGAAGAAAGGCCGGAGCGATCCGGCCTTTCTTGTTTGCGGCACACGCACCTCAGTGCAGCGGGATCGGGTGCCGCACGCGCTCCCAGCGGCGAGCCATATTCCGGCGCCAAGCCGAGAAGCCATGCGCGGGCGGTGTAGATTCTGCGACAGAGGGGGTATCGATGCGGGCGGACTGCGCTGACGTATCGGTGTCGTGTTGTACGTGGCGGCGACCATGCCACAACAGTGCGCCGCTGGCCGTCCAGCCGCCCACGAACAAGGTATCGCCCACGTGCATGAGCGAGTCGGGGGACGTGCCCGCGTGGAAGATGGCGCCAAGCATGTCAGGCGGCAACTCCGCGCATACCCAAAGGAAAATCGCCGGCGCCGATGCAAAAACGCCGGGCTGCCACCATGGGTGGGCTACCCGAACTTGGCTGGTCTCCATGGCGTCCTCCATCGCTCTTGTAATGATGTTTTGATGCTAAGCCCGCTATGCGCAAATGGCGACCCGCCCGGCACTGAACGCGCTGTGGGATTCGTCCGACATGCGCTGCTTGACAACGTTTTCGTGCTGAGCCGTTCGGACTAGGTATCACTCAGGGTGGCATGGAGATCGCGTTGCCATGCGGGGCGCAGCCTTTGCACGCCAGAANAACATCGGGAATTCGATGGAGCCNAGNCCCGCATACTCATATGCATAATGCATAAACGAGCTGCATTGATGCCGTATCGTACGCAACACACTTTCCCACGCCATGCTGGTTGCCACCCACCTCCTCCGCCGCGACGCCCGCTCGGGTGCTACGTTGTTGCACCCGGCAACGCTTGCGGTTCGCCCGGGCGATCGCATTGCGCTGACGGGCCCTTCCGGTGCGGGCAAGAGCGTGCTGCTGCGCGCGCTGGCCCTGCTCGATCCGCTCGATGGCGGTCATGTGACATGGCGCGGCGAACGGATGACGCCACGCGCCGTCCCCGCATACCGCTGTCAGGTGGCGTATGTGCGCCAGCGCCCCGCGTTGCTGCCGGGCACGGTGGAAGACAACTTACGTTTGCCATACCAACTGCACGCGCGACGGCACGGCATCGCATTCAACCGCAACACCGCCCTTGCGCTGCTGGCTGGCGCCGACCGCAGTGCGGCCTTCCTCGACAAATCGGCTGCTGACCTGTCTGGCGGCGAAGCGCAGATCGCGGCACTGGTCCGTACGTTGCAGACCGAACCGACGGTCTTGCTGCTCGATGAGCCGACCGCCGCACTGGACCCCGCGTCCGCGCGCGCCATCGAAGCACTGCTGCAGCACTGGTTTGCGCAGGCCCCGGAGCGACACGCGTGGGTATGGATTACGCACGATCCGGCGCAGGCTGCACGCATCGGGCAGCAGCATTGGCGTGTGGAAGCCGGCCATCTTCAAACGGAGCCCAGCCGGTGAACGAACAGACACTCGCGCTCTCCACCTGGCAAGTCGGCATTGCGGCAGCGCTGATCCTCGTGAACGGCGCCCTGTCGGTGGTGCTCGGGCTGGGGCTGGAGCGGCGCCTGGCGTGGGCCGGCGTGCGCACCGTGGTGCAGTTGCTGGCGATCGGCTTTGTACTCGAATGGGTGTTTGCCCATGCGCATTGGGCAGTGGTGCTAGCCGTCGTCGCCATCATGACGCTGATTGCAGGGCATGCCACAGGCAGCCGTGGCGCACGTGGTTACACGGGGCTGCGCGTAGACGGCACGTTGTCGGTATTCGGCAGCACGTGGCTCATCGGGGCGATCGGGTTGACGGCCGTGCTGCACGCGCAGCCCTGGTATGAGCCGCAGTTCGCCATTCCGATCATGGGCATGATTCTCGGCAACACGCTCACCGGCGTGGGCTTGGCGTTGGAGCGCATGACGGGCGAGTTGATCGCCACGCGCGATCAGGTGGAAACCGTGCTGGCACTCGGCGGCACACGCTGGGAGGCGGCCCGCAATGCCGCCCGCACGGCGGTGCGCGCCGGCATGACGCCGATCATCAACCAGATGTCCGTCGTGGGCGTAGTGAGCCTGCCGGGCATGATGACGGGCCAAGTGCTGGCCGGGCAATCACCGCTGGAAGCCGTGCGCTACCAGATCGTCATCATGTTCTTGCTGGCGGCATCTTCGGGGCTGGGCACGGTGGCGGCCGTGCTGCTGGCCTACCACCGGCTGTTCAGCAACGAGCACCAACTGCTGAGCGCGCGCATCACACAGCGTGGAGGCTGAACCCAACATGGCAATCGCGCTGTCCTGCGGCCTGGTGCTGCTCAATGAAGACGCCGAGGTGCTGCTCGCGCACGCCACCGAAACGCGCCACTGGGACATCCCCAAAGGCGCTGCCGAACCCGGCGAATCCTGCCGCGACACCGCCCTACGGGAAACGCGTGAGGAAACCGGCCTCCTGCTCGACGGCCACACGTTGGTCGAACTGGGGCGCTTCCCCTATCGGCGCGACAAGGCGCTGCACCTGTTCGCCACGCGCTTGCCCCGCGCTGACGTGGCACTCGACACGTTGACGTGCACGTCGATGTTCAACAGCTACCACACCGGCCGGCTGATCCCCGAGATGGACGCGTACCGCTGGGCCAGCGCCAATGAAGTGCCGCAGTATGCGAGCCAGTCGCTCACGCGGCTGTTTGCGCAGGCGCTCACGCTGGCCAGCATTGATGGGCAACTGCGCGAGGCGGGGCTTTAGAGCCGCTAACAAAACTGTCCTAGCTAGGCGTGCCGACGCAGACAGTACTGAATACGGCAAGTCGGCCCTACGACGCCAGGGCGGTTTTGTTAGCGGCTCTTAGTCATCAGACGGGCACGTCGCCTTCGATGGTCGTGCGATGCAGCGTGCGACGATACGTGTCCGGACAGCCGGGCGCGAAATGGATCGTGGAGCGGTTGTCCCAGAACAGCATGTCGCCGGCAAGCCAGCGGTGCGTGTAGACATTGTCTGGGCGGATGCTGTGGGCGAAGAGCTGCTCCAGCACGGCGGTGCTCTCGTCTTCCGGCAAACCGAGGATGTGCGAGGTGAAGCCCTCGTTCACAAAGAGCGCACGCCTGGCTGTCTCCGGGTGTGTGCGCACGACGGGGTGGTCGACCGGCGGCACCGCATCGCGCTGTGCCTGCGTGAGCGGCGGCCGCCACGTCGATAGCGCGCACAACCGCTCGTAGCGGTACACGTACGAATGCACCGCGCGTCGGCCCTCGATGACGCGCTTGAGCTCCGCCGGCAGGGTCTCGTAGGCGCGGACCATGTTTGCGAAGAGCGTGTCACCGCCCTCTTGCGGCAACTCCCGCGCCAGCAACATCGAACCGAGGCTCGGCAACGCTTTGTACGACAGGTCCGAATGCCAGTCGCGGCCGGCATCACCCAAGCCGATCGGCTGACCGTTTTCGACCACGTTGGAGACGACGAGGATTTCCGGATGCCCTGCCAGATGGAACTGGTTCAGCACATGCACCTGTTGCGGGCCAAACCGGCGGCTGAAAGCGACCTGCGCCGTCGGCGTGAAGTCAACGTCGCGAAAGACGAGCAACCCGTCGTGCGCAAGCCACGCCTGGCGGATCGCGGCGATGTCGGCGTCGGAAAGCGCGGCGGCATCACCCATGCCAAGGACCTCGGCGCCCAGTGGTGCATCGGGTAAGCGACGGATGTGAAAGCGAGCGGTGTGAACAGCAGGCGCCTCAGGCGCAACGGTAATGGCGTCGGACATGATGCAAGCGCGCGGTAGCAGACGGGTAGCGAACGAATTTCACATTACACCTCCCGCGCATACCCCCTGCCAACGAAGGAAACCGCAGATCGATACGCGCTCAGCTGTAGACGGTGGCGTCAGGCAGCAGGCCTTCCAGCGCGTAGCGGCCGATGGCGCGCAGCTTGTAGTCGATGGGATCGTGCAGCGTATGCGTACGCGCGTTGCGCCAGAAGCGGTCCAGCGCGAGTGCCGCCTTGGTGGAGCGGGCCCCAGTCGCCTCGAACAGTTCCTGTCCGATGAACAGCGCGGCACGATGGGCCACGACTTTCGCCTCAGCGGTGGCGANCGACACCTCGGCGCGCTCATCNGCGGTGAGCGCCGGGCCTTTGCGCCAGGCGCGGTCCAGACGCTGGATGGCGCGATCGGCCAGCGCCTCGGCGGCGAGCCATTGCACGCGCATTTCGCCGAAGCGGTGGATCTGGTAGGGGTCGTCCGCCACGCGCTCCACGCCGGAAGTGAACCACGGCCGCGACGATTGCAACGTGTGCTTGCGTGCTTCGTCCAACGCGCCAGCGGCGATGCCGGTGTAGAGATTGACCAGCACGTTCTGCGCGAGGCACGAACGCAGGGTCTGATATGGCGTAAAGGCAGTCTCCGGACCGGCCAGCACTTCGTCCTCCGCCACCCGCACGTGGCGGAACTGCACGCTGGCGCTGTCGGTCTGGCGCTGCCCGATCGGGTGCCAGTCATCCCGCACGGTGATGCCGTAGCGCGCGGTCGGCACCACGGCGATCACGGGCTTGCCGGTCGACTCGTCATGCGCCGACACGACCATCATGTTGGAGCCGAGCGTGCCCGAACAGAACCCCTTCTCGCCATCGAGCACCCACCCGCTGCCCGAGCGCCGCGCGTGCAGGCGGTGGTCAAGCGGATTGACGGCGTTGCCCCACCACCACCCAAGTTCGGCCGTCGGGCGTAGAAAGCGCTCACGCTGCGCATCGGAGGCATACAGATAGACCGTGGCGGTTTGCAGATATTGAAACGCCAGCAGATGCCCCAGCGAGCTATCCACCGCTGCAATGCTGCGCACAGCGGCGAAGGCATCCGTCCAGCTCGCCCCGACGCCACCGTACTGCGGCGGAATCACCAGCGGCAACAGGCCCGCGCGCGCAATTGCAGCCTTCTCATGCGCGGCATGGCCGCCCTGCTGATCCCGCTGCGCCGCCGTCGAAGCCAGTTCAGCCAGCAGATGGGTGAGGTCGGGAAGTTGATGCAGATCGTCGAGCTTCATGCACGTGCCTTTTGCCGTGGGTGTTAGACGGTGCAGGCACTATACGGAGGCGCTCGGCCACCCTGAAGGAAGCAATCCGCATACGCATATTGAGCGCGCGACTATGCGCGGGCGTAGTGCGCGCGCATGCGCTCCAGACACGCGCGCGCATCGCCCACGACCAGCCGGCTACTGCAAGCAATCATGAGGTTGCGCGGCAAGCCAAAGTCCTCCACGGCCCAGCCGTCGGCATCGTTGCCGCCGGTGTTCGGCACCTGGGCGATGAGCGGCACGGCGGGCACGTGGTAGCACCACACGTCCTTGCCGCGCGCGATGGCATAGCCAATTTCAAAGCACGTGCCGGAGTCCGGTTCGTGGCCNCGGAAATCGGCCACGTTGGCCATCACCGCGTCGGCCGAATCGATCAGCGCGATGTTTTGGCGGTAGATCTCGGCAGCGGTTGACGGGCCATCGGCCTGCGGGGCGATCGCGTTATCTAGCGGGTATAGGCCGATGAAGTCGAATTCCGCGCACAACGCCTTGAGCGCGTCGCCATGCGCCGCAGGTTGCGGACGGAAAACATCTGGGCCGGCGAGGTAAAGGCGCAAGGACATGAGCGTAGGCCCGTAAGTGACACGCGCAGGATAACGCCGCACGCATGATGCGGCACAAAAGACAAAGGGCCCGACATTGCTGTCAGGCCCTCTGGAATTTGGTGGGTCCTGCGCGACTCGAACGCGCGACCAATAGATTAAAAGTCTACTGCTCTACCGACTGAGCTAAGGACCCCAAAGACCGCGATTATAGGAAGATTTTTGCGACTCTGTCAACGCTTACCAGATCAAACCAAGCGTTCCATCCGCCACATCTGATAACGGAACGCCAACACCGCCCCGATCAGGATCCCTGCGAGCGCGATGAACGAGCCAATGGCCAGCGTCGACACACCCGAGAGCCCCTGCCCGATCGTGCAGCCCAGCGCCGTCACGCCACCCACNCCCATCAGGATGCCGCCGACGATGTGGTTGCCGGTGTCCTCNGCATTGGCAAAGCCTTCCCAGCGGAACGTGCGCGTGGCCAGCGCCACCACGGCGGAACCGGCAATCACGCCCAGCACGCTCACAATGCCGACCGTCAGCACCTTCGACGTATCGCTGAAGAACATCAACCACTCCAACGTGTATGACACCGGGGCCACGAAGCTCAGCGCCTCCATGCGGCCACTGTTGGTGGCAACGAAGGCCTCTTGCAACGTGTTCGGATCTTCCTGCACGTAGCCGAGGTGGCCCGACACATACCACATGCCCACGATGATGAGCCCGACACCGATGCCGCCCAGCAGATTGTCGCCCGTGCGGAAATCGCGCCCCAGCAGCGCCCACAGCGACAGCGCCCCGCCGATGACTAGCGCCAGCACCAGCCGCAACGGGCGCGCATTCGCGGAGAACGCATGCCCCAGCACGCTGGGCAAATCCTGCGACGTCGGCAGCGTCAAGGCGAAGCTATCGACCGTGGCCACACGCACCACGCCAAACACGCCCTTGAGCGTCATGTACGCCGCCAGCCCAAGGAACACGAACACCACCACGGATTTGAGGTTGCCGCCGCCGATGCGCACCAGCGTCTTGCTGCCGCAGCCCGAGCCCAGCACCATCCCGAAGCCGAACAACAACCCACCCACCAGCGATGACAGCCACAGCAGCTTGCTCGCCGTGTAGATCGTCTTGCTCGTATCGATCAGGCCGAGCCAGCTCAAGCACCCCGTGCCGATCATGGCCACGCCGATGGCGAGCGCCCACATGCGCAGGCGGTTCCAATCGCCGATGTTGATGGCGTCGGAGACCGCGCCCATCGTGCAAAAGTGCGTGCGCTGCAGAATCGCGCCAAACAGGAAAGTGAGTGCGAACGTGCCCCACAAAACGGTATGCGACAACGCGTTGAGGTCAATCTCTGGCATGGCGCGTCAGACGTAGCGGGTGGGGTCGGGTACACCAGCGGCCTCAAAGCCCGCCTTGCGGATGCGGCACGAATCGCACACACCGCAGGCGCGGCCTTCATCGTCGGCCTGGTAGCACGACACGGTCAGGCCGTAGTCCACGCCCAGTCGCACGCCGGCCTGGATGAATCTCGGCCTTGGTCATGGCGATGATGGGCGCATTCACGCGAATGCGGTCGCCCTCCACACCGGCCTTGGTGGCCAGGTTGGCAAGCGTCTCGTAGGCGGCGACGTATTCGGGTCGGCAATCCGGGTAGCCCGAGTAATCCACCGCGTTGGCGCCAAAGAACAGATCACGCGCGCCCACCGCCTCGGCCCAGCCGAGCGCCAGCGACAACATGATCGTGTTGCGCGCCGGAACGTAGGTAATGGGGATGCCCGATTGTGCGCCGTCGGTTGGCACGTCGAGCGTGTCGTCGGTGAGTGCAGAACCGCCGAACTTGCGCAAGTCCAGGTCAACGATTTCGTGGCGGACCGCGCCCTGCGATGCGGCCACCTTCTTGGCGGCCTCCAGCTCGGACGAATGGCGTTGACCGTAGCGCATCGACAGCGCGTAGGTCTCAAAACCATCGGCATTGGCCATGGCGAGCACGGTGGCGGAGTCCAGCCCGCCGGAGAGCAGGACGATGGCGCGTTTTTTCATGAGCGAAGCCTTGTGAAGCCAATCAGGGAAGGCCGCATTTTAGCGCGCTGCCACCCCGGCCGCGCCGCACGCCGCGCATGACGACCATTCTGGCGGCACCATGAAAAACGCCCGCCGGTGCAATCGCGGCGGGCGTCTGAAGCGACAGATGATGATGCGTCGGTCAGTGCATCGTCTTCAGCCGGCTTTGTGCGGTCTTGGCCTGCTCAGAGTTGGGATACTGCGCAACCACGGCTTCCAGCGTCTTGCGTGCAGCCGCCTTCTGGCCGGATTCGCCCTGGTTGGTGGCCACCTGCAGCAGCGCATCCGCCGCCTTCGGATGCTGCGGGTTCGTGCGCGCCATGTTCTCCAGCACGTAGCTAGAACCCTTGTAGTCGCGCTGCGCGTACAAGGCATTGCCCAGCCAGAACTGCGCCAGGGGCAGGTACGGGCTCTGCGGATACTTCTTCACGAACGCCGAAAACTGGTTGCCAGCGCCTTTGAAATTGCCAGTCTGGAAAGTCTTCAGCGCGGCGTCATATTCGTCCTTCTCGCCGGGCTGGACCAGGCCCTCGCGGCCTTCGACCGTGGCTTGCTGCGGCTCAAACCTTCTTCAGGCGCGCATCCAGGTCGGAGTAGTAATCCTTCTGCTGCTTGGTCAGTGTGTCGACCGCGTTCTGCAGCACTTCATTCTGCCCACGCAGGCGCGCCACTTCAGACTTGAGCGTCTCGATCTGGTTTTGCGCGTCGATCAGGTTCTTGCTGTTCTGGTCGATGCGCTGCGCTGCGCTGGATTGGAAGTTGTTGAACTTGTCGCGCATGTCGATGATGGCGCGGCGCGCCTCATCGTCGTCAAACACCCCCGCTGCCGCCGGCGCGGCCAGGGTCAGGACTCCACCCGCGACAAGCGTCATCGTCAGGATGGCCCGGCGCAGGGCCCCGAGCGTGGCCCCTTCGGCGCGCTGTTTCATCATCGTATTCATGGGATTCCAACGTAAGAACGCCGGCCACGACAACGCAGCCGGCGTATGCGACTTCAAACGGCCAATCAATACACGATGTCAGCGCGGCGGTTCTGCGCCCACGACTCTTCATCATGGCCGGTAGCCTGCGGCTTTTCCTTGCCCAGGCTCACGGCTTCCATCTGGCTGTCCGGCACGCCCATCGACGACAGCGCGCGGCGCACGGCCTCGGCACGCTTCTGGCCCAGTGCGAGGTTGTATTCGCTGGTGCCGCGCTCATCGGTATTGCCCTGGATCAGCACCTTGCGCTGGTTGTGCGATTGCAGATAGCGCGAGTGCTGGCCCAGCAGGCCTTGGTACTCCGGCTTGACCGAGTAGCTGTCGAAATCGAAGTAGATACTGCGCTTGGCCAGCGGGCTGTTCGGGTCGGTCAGTTCGTCGCGGCCCACATCCACCGGGGTGACCTGGCGAGCATCAGCACCCGTGCCGGCGCCGCCGCCCGTACCGTTCTTGGCGGTGTCATCGAGCTTCACGCCCGAGCTGCAAGCGCCCAGGGCCAGCAGCGCGGCAATGGCTGCGAGTTTGATCATGGTTTGAGGCTTCGACATGTCCGATTTCTCCTAAAGGAACGGCCGCGTTATTGCATGAAAGGACCCCACGCCGGCTCGCGAACCTCGCCGGCCTGGAGGGAAAGAATCTGACGCGTGCGGCCATCGGTCGACACCGCGGCCAGCACCGTCTTGCCACCCACGCGCGTGGAATACAGGATGAACTTGCCGTTGGCGGCAAAGCTCGGCGATTCATCGTAGGACGTATCCGTGAGCGCGTTCACGTCGCCATTGGACAGATCCTGCGTGTACAGGCGGAACGCTCCGCCCACGCGCGAGATATACGCCAGCAGCTTGCCATCCGGTGACACGCGCGGGCTGGTGTTGTAGCTGCCCTTGAAGGTCACGCGCTGCGCACCGCCCGCCTCTTCACCGTCGGCGGACATGCGATAAATCTGCGGCGCACCGCCGCGATCGCTGGTGAAGTAGATCGAGCGGCCATCCGGCGAGAACGACGGTTCGGTGTCGATTGCGCTGCTGCGGGTCAGGCGGCGCAGGCCCGAGCCATCAGCGTTGACCACGTAGACCTGTGTATTGCCGTCACGCGAAAGCGCCACAGCCACGCGGCGGCCATCGGGCGACCACGACGGCGCCGAGTTGTTGCCCTTCTGATTCGAGATCACCGTGCGGCGACCGGCCACTAGATCGTGCACGTACACCACGGGCTTCTTGAGCTCGAACGACACATACGCGACCTTGGTGCCATCCGGCGACCACGACGGCGAGATGATCGGCTCATTGCTCGTCAGCGCGATTTGCGGGTTGGCACCATCCGAATCGGAAATCTGCAGCTGGTAGCGGCGGCCCACCTTCGACACGTACGAAAGGCGCGTCGCAAACACACCGCGCTCGCCAATCAGCTTCTGGTAGATGTAATCGGCAATCTCGTGACCCGCCANCCGCAGTTGGCCCGGGCCCCGCGNGAGCGAAAGACCGCCCAGGCTTTCGCCCTTGGCAGTGTCATACAGGCGGAAGCGGATTTCGTAGCGGTCGCCGTTGCGGGTCACGGTGCCCCCCACGAAGGCGGCGGCGCCACGCGTCTTCCAAGCGCCGAGGTCGGGAGCGGGACTATCCGGCACTACGGCGCCGGCAACATCCACGTTGGAGAAGCGCCCGCTACGCGCCAAGTCCGCACGCACGATGGCGGAGATGTTTTGCGGGATACCCGCTTCGCCCTGGAAGTTGGCAATCGCAATCGGGTACTGACTGGCGCCAACGCCTGAGATTTCCACGTTGAGTTGGGCGTGAGCCACACCGGCGCACGCTGCGCAAAGCAGGAGCGCCTGCGCGCCTCGTCGGAAGATCTGAATCCACATCTTGCGCATCATATTCATCATCCGTATTCGCATCTGGGAACTTATTGCCTGTCCTTNGGCTTGAACGTCAAAGTGACACTGCGCATGCCCTCGGGAGGATTGGGTAGCGGGTCGGAGCGGTCAACGGCCCTCAGCACGGCATCGTCATACGCGTCGTTGCCGCTGGACTTGGTCAGGCGCTTGGACAGGATGGACCCGTCTGGCGCCATCTGCACCGCCACCACCGCCGTGGGGTTGCCGCTGACGGCTGACGGGTCGAACACGATGTTCGGCTTGACCTTGGCGCGCACGCGCTCGGCATAACCTGCCGCTCCCGTACCGCCCGTGCCTTGGCCCGTGCCAACGCCGCCGCCAGAGCCCGCCACCTTGCCACCGCCAGCTGGCGAGCCACCCGCCAGCGCCTGCAGATGCGCCAGGTTGGCGTTGCGCTGCGCATTGGCTTTGGCTTCCGCCGCCTTGCGCTCGGCATCGGCTTTCGCCTTAGCCTCGGCGGCAGCCTTCGCCTTCTGCTCCTTCTGCTTGGCCTCAGCTTCCGCCTTGGCCTTGGCTTCTGCCTGTGCTTGCAGTTGCGCGTTCTTGCGCGCCTGCGCTTCGGCCGCAGCCTTGTCCTTGGCCTGCTGCTCAGCCAGCGCCTTGCGCTGGAGTTCCGCC
>Ga0055541_1000283_pt1 | contig 17220 bp, 12 predicted proteins | sample Araplavi_mTSA_r2_2_FD_55169 | JGI IMG/M metagenome (GOLD analysis project Ga0055541, IMG submission 55169) | Arabidopsis root microbial communities from North Carolina, USA - plate scrape CL_Cvi_mTSA_r2 | ecosystem: Host-associated > Plants > Roots > Endosphere | place: USA: North Carolina | reverse complement strand
AATAAAAATCGATTTAAAACGCTCTGAGAACCGACTTTTTGATAAGAACTTCACGAATTTTGATAGTTCTATAAAATAGTGAGGTTTCTCAACAGGCTGAGAGGCTGACTGTCAGCCTCTATTTCTCAATATACTCAACTATTTTCTGATTCACAAGTACTTCGCTTATTTTTCCTACATCTACCATTTCGCCCAAAGAAACAATCGCTTGATAGGATCGCTCCTGGGTCGGCTCGGCCGAAGTCCCGCCAGCGCTGCCATCTGCTCCTCCGGCTGGTGGCGCCGCTTCTCCCGGCGGTGTGTCTACCGGTGGCGTGTTTCCCGGCGGCATGGCTCCCGCCGTCTCGTTCGGCTGCGCACTGTCCTCTTCCCCTGTCGAGCCTGGCTTGCTATCAGAAGAATCGGCTGGTTGTCCGCTCCCGCCGCCATTCTGAGCCTGCTGCCCGCCGCTTGTGGAAGAAGAAGCGGCCCNCGAAGAACAGAGATGCTGCACAGGACGATCCTTATACGTCTGCTCGGGGCCACCCTCCAGCTTCAATGTAATCGTGCCCGCCTGAAAAGCAGAGCATTCCGCCTCCGTTCCGAACTCGAATACAAGCTCTGTCGTCGGCTTCCATTCGCCGTCCACGGAATCTTCGACTTGCCTCGCGTAGACTTGCGGTTCGATCTTATTGGTCCGCTCTTGCGGAGACGGCGCAGGATTGGACGCAGTGATATCCGCCACTGCGGGCTTGCCGCTGTCGAAGACGCCGGAAGCCGCCAATCCGCCGCCGATGCCGCCGATGACCAGGATCGCGGTCGCGAACCACACCATCGCTTTCCGGTTGCGCCGCAGCCATCTGACGATGGGCGGCGATAACTCACTGCGGGCCTTGACGAATGCAGCCTGAAGCGGCGCACCCGCCTGCTCGAAATAGAGCTTACGGTTCGTCCGGTTTTTGAACGCGTCTTGGTCGTATTTTTTGAAATAAGCGACCACCGCCGCGGCATATCCCGGCTCGAGCTTCCTTTCTCGCGAGAACAAGCGCTGCTTCTCGGACCAGTTCATGAACAGATAGACGGTCTCCCGGTTCGGCGCATGCAGGTGCAAATAATGGAGCAGCGCTCCGTATTCGATCAAGCCTGTGTCGGCATCCCGGTAGAACGCCAGCACTAGCCGCCGGAAGCGGGACGGCTCCAGATCCTTCTGCAGCCAGCGTCGTCCAAGTTGCTGCAACCGATCCAGCTCGGCAGGCGATAACCCGCCGAAGATCGATTCATCCGGCTCGGCGTCGCGGAACCAGCGGTATGCAGCCAGCATGACATTCGCCGTGGATTGCACCTGAGGCGAATAACGGGCGACCCATTCCCTCACCTCGCCCGGGTGCGCTAGGAAACCGATCTGGAGGAACGCTTCCTGGTGCGTCTGCTCCAGATTCAGCTCCGTCAGCAGGAACACATTCGCCGCATAAGACAACTGCTCCATCAAGAGCAGCATATCTTCGCCGGCAATCCGCCCCTTCTCCGCGAGCAGGCGGTCTACCGTATCCAGCACCGCGTTCACGGCGGACACCGGCTCCGCATCATGCCGCAGCTTCTCGGCGAGCTGCCCGGCAGCCAGCTCGGTGAACTCAGCCTTGCGCAACAGTACCGGATGCTGGCTGGACCAATGGTGAGCCAGCTTCACAAGCTCCTCGGCCCGGACGATCTCCTGGAATTTCTGCCGCATATACGGGAAGAAAAGCTCCACCATCTTGCCGCCCCGCAGCAACGTGTCGAAGAAAGGCTTGCTGACGCTGTCGCTGCCCTCGATGAGCGCATAATAGGCTTCCGTTCGCTCACGGCTCTTCGCCTGATTGGCTTCATATAAGCTCCGGATCAAGTACCCGAGCAGATCGCTGCCCAGCGCCGCCCCGGCAAGCGCTTCGAATTCCATGAAGCATTTCACGATAGCCGGATCGGGCATCTCGCCCTGCTTGACGAGCTCATACTCGCGCTGGAAGCCTCCGCGGAACAGCTCCGCCAGCCTCCGCTTCGACTGAACAGCCCCTTCCGGCGCCAAGTAATCGAGCATCGAACGCAGCGCGCCAACCCGATTCTGCATATACACAGAATCACTGCCTTCCTCGATCTGGTACAAGACAGCCAGCTCGTGGCAGCTCGCGATCGCGGTATGCCGCTGCGAGTCCATACCCTCCAGCATCTGCTCGTGGAAGACATAGAAGGCTTCCGCCCGCCCGGGCTGATCCAGATTGCTCCAGGCGAAGCTCAAGTAGGGCTGCTTCCCCAGATCGATATCGACATTCGTCACCCGCTTGGACGCGAGATCGAAGGTATAATCCTTGTCGATGCTGCGATCATTCGAGCGCAAGCTCCCTTGCTCGACGAACGTCAGATGAATGCCCTTCCGGCTCTGCGGCTCCTTCGAGAACGTCAGGAAGCCGAACGCACGGCGGTACGCATACGGCAGACTGCCGTACAGCACGCCGACCAGCTGCAAGGCAGTCTCTGACAATTCCTCCACCGCGACGTCGAGCGCCACGAACACTTTGCGTCTTGTGACAACGGACGAGATGACGGCGAACAACAGCTTCTTGAACATCTTCTCGTCGATGCCGAGGCTGGCGAGCAGGGAGGTCGGCGAAGCCGGACGGCGCGCTTCCGCCGCGGCANGAATCCTCTCCAACTCAGGCAGCTCTGTGCCCTGCTCGATGTCATAGCTGCCGCCGAAGTCCGCGTTCAGCAGCGAGGGGTAGTCCTTCACCGCTTCAGCCGCCTGATCGGCGGGCATAATATAGTTATGGGTGAAGAAGGCGCTGCGTAAGCCCGTGAAATCCGCCGCCTGATAGATGCTGCGGCCTAGGACGAGCTGCCCCATCTCAGCGTGGAACAGGTGCAGTGCTTGCGGATAGCGCGCTTCGTCCTTCTCACCGCGCGCGGCCAGCTCCGCCGGTGCGTCATAGACACAGAACGGATGCAGCACTTTTTTGATGAATCCGGTATCAAGCCCGCCGGAGACCGCGATCGTGTCGAAGCCTTCGTTGGAACGGAAAATACCGCGCCGCTCCCGCGTGTACATTTGCTGCTGGATGCGAGAGGATCTGTTCGATGTCAATGCTGCTCTCTCCCCTCGATATAATTCAATTGATGCAACAGCCAGATGAACGGCTCATCTACCCGGATTGGACTGACAACCCCCTGCAGCTTCTGATTGACCGGGTTGCTGCCCAATGCCGACACAGCGAAGTAGGCCGTATTGGAGAAATAGACATCCATCGTTCCTTTGAATGGACGGTCCACCTTCTCGATGAAGCGCCGGATCTCGCCGTCGATATTATGGAATTCCGTCAGATCGAGATATTTGCGATGAACCATATTGTGGAAAATATTGCTATTCGACTTAATATAGTCTCCATCCTCATCCTTNAACGCATGCAGCATGTCGCTCTTCGTCAGTACGACCGCCGTCGGGATGTCGGTCTTATTCTTGTCCTGGTAAGCGATGAAGTCGCCGAACAGCGTCAGCACGACATCGCGCGGCTCGTCATATTGCGGTACCCAATCGTCGGAGGCTCCGCCGTATTGCATACGGATTTTTTCACGAATCGACCGAATTTGCAGCGGATCAATCATGAACAGAATGCCGGTCGAATTTTTAATATGCTGGCCATGCAGGCCAAGATAATCCTGATCGACCATCCCTTCCCCCGCGACATCAAAAAACACCAATGTGAGCGGTGGCTTCGTCTCATCCTTGAAGACGAATTGAAAGATGAACGGCTCCTGCATCTTCTCCTTCTGCGTCGACGCGAGCAGATCCCCGCGTTCGAACAGAGGCTCCTCGTACAACGTGCGGAACTTGCGGCTTATCTCCGCATTGAGCGGCATGCAGGCGGCATCGAAATGATCGGCCGTCACATGCTGGAGCGTATGAATCAGCGAGGTCATGTAGACCGATTTGCCGACCTGGGAAGCTCCGATAATGGAAATGATATTGCTCGGCACCTTCCCTGCCGTTACGGGCAGCTCATTATGGCAGTGCGGGCACAGCCTTCTGCGCGTGACGACGCCATAGCGGTCATTCAGCCCGATAAGCACATGGTCGGAATACAGATGATGCTCCTCGGGAACATCGCGCGGCTCGATGACCGCCTCCATATCATAGACCGTGTCCAAACCGAAGCGATCCCGGTATTTGTTCAACTTCTCATCCTCCTGCAGCGCATAATTCTCGTCATCCTCGCGGTGATGCGCCGCGCGGAACACGACCTCCGCCGGCGAGAACTTGCTGAAGCAGTACGGGCATACGATATCATAGAACAGCGGCCGTGACGCCGGCTGCGGCTTGCGCTTCAGAAAATCAAAAATCCCCAATGTCTTCTCCTCCTCATTCCGGTATCAGCTCGTACAGCTGGCCGTATTGGCGGCCGTCGGTGAAGAAGAGCCGAATAAAATCGTCCTTCCCGATCTCAATCTCCGGCAGCATGTTCCGGCCCGGGGCGAACGGCTCGACGAACGGGTAGACCGTGCCGTCGTCTTTACTGGCGGGATAGCCGCCGTGCTTCTTCACATAGCACAGCACATCCGCAGGGAGCGGCACCTCTGCCGCCACCTGGATTTGCGCCGTCTTGAATGTTTTGAACCAGCCGCCTTTATAGCGGATCGAATAACAGATTCTCGCCCGGCCGGTGCTCAGTGCGATCCGGTTCCCGCCATCCTGCTGGATGACGAGCTGCTGCTGTCCGTCCTCCTGCAGCAGACAAGCGTAGATGGTATAGACGAGCCGCCCGATCCCATCAATCCGGTCATGGTACCCGTTGTTGGCTTTGTACTCGTCTCTCGTATACAGCTTCAGCTCCGCAGCCGGCGGACGCTCGGCCGCCGGGCGATCCGCCGCCGCCTTGTGCACGTAGACGGCCTGAATCGTATCGGGCCACAGCCATCGCAGCGTACATCGATCTTCGTCAATACTATGTGCCAGTCTGCGGATGATCGGCGTCTCCGGACCCGCTTCCGAATAATACATCTATCATAGCCCCCTCCACACTAGAATCCACGGCTGTTCTGATCGGGCTGATGTCCGGACAGGCTGCTGCCTTCATTCCCCGCCGCTCCTCTTCGCCGGCGGCTTTCCTGCTGCCGCTGGCTCTCCTGCACAGGCACGGCCAGCGTGAACAGCGCAATGACGCCCGCCAGCACTAGATCGGCGNCGAGGCGCACGGCTCCGTCCGCAAGCGGTCGTCCGGACAAGCCGGCCTCCAGCAATAGACCAGCAAGCAGCCCCGCCACAGCCCCGCCGATAGCGAAGCTCTTGGCAAGATAGCGGTTGTCGAACACGAGGCCGAGCGACAAGCCAAGCGTAGTGCCAATCAGCGCGAGGGCAATGACATGCAGCGCCTTATAATAGCCGCTGTCCCGAAGCGGCCCGGAACGCTCCGTCACCAACGTCCGATCGCCGATGCTGCTGTAGATCTGCTCGAAAACGAACGACAGATCGTCCGCTTTGGACACATCGTAATACTGGCCGCCGGTCTCGTCCGCGATCTGGCGTAGTAGGCCCGAGCCTTCCGAGTCCACCAGACTGAGGCCGATCGTGTGAACGGCAATATGCTTCGCCTTATAATCAGCGAGCACTTCGTTCGTATTCACTTCGCTGAAGCCGTCCGACAGCAGGACGGCCATCGTGCCGCCCGAATCAGCCGGATTGTCCTTAATATGCTTCATCGCTTCGGATAGAGACAGGCCGATATCCGTACGGCCCTGCGTCGGCTGGAGCCCATCCATCTTAGCGAACAGCTCATCCTTGACAGCCTGATCCTTCACTTGCACGAAAGGCTGAAGCAGGGTCACGCTGTCGTTAAATACAAACACAGCTACCCGCTTGTCCCGATCCATCTCTTCGATCATTCGCTTGGCCGCTTTATAGCGATCCTGGTTCGGATCCGTCTGCTCCATGCTGCCCGAATTGTCGATCACAAGCACGATATTTTCGACCGACTTCACGCCGCCCGCTTCAATCTGGTAGGCTGCTTCGAGCGTCAGCCCCGCGATGAACAGCAGGACGAGCGTCGCGGGCACGAGCACCAGCCACGATGTGCCCGCATACCGCTGCCGCCACGATTGGCCATTCAGCCGGGGCGAGATCATCTCGGCCGTCAGACAGGCCAGGCCGATGAATAGGGCGATGATCCCGAAGTAGAGCCCGCTCACCACGACATCCGGCCAGTGGCCAACCAGACGACACAGCAGCCACTCCCCGGCGGCCCAGCCGACCATGCCTCCAATCAGGCTGAACAGCACCATGAGCCAATTCACTTTTCGCTGCATAAATATAGCATCCTTTCACATAACCTCACATAAAATACGTGTTCATAAAGGCCGGTATTTACATATACGTTCAGGTAATCGTCATGACCCGCTCCATGCCAGGTCCGCTGCCCCGGACGCAGCTTCTGCCCCCCGGATCGATGCGCTGGCGTTCCGTTTCCCCGCCATCCCCCCGAGAACGGCAGCAGTCCGTACGGAACGCCTGCTGTCCCGCACGGAAGCCCGGCGGAAGCTCGCCTGGCATACCCGGATTAACGGATAGGCGGCAGCAGTCCAGGATCGATACCATGGAATCGGTACCCGTTCTGCACGTAGCTCTCGTAATACATTTTGCCGTTCCGGTAATACATCAGGTCCTCGACGCGGAAGCCGCCCATCATGTTCAGCTTCTCTACCCCGCTGCTTCGCTTCTCGTGCACGCAGCCGAGCTTGTAGATACGGGACGTCTCCTCCTCGTTCAACGCATACCGCATAAATTCGCTCGTCGCGTCGCCGAAAAAATATTTCTCCTCGTAGCGATGCTTATGCGTATAATCGAGCAAGCGGATATGAATGCCAGCATTTTCCTCCAGCGTCCGATACAGCTTCTTGAACAGTTCGTCCCGCGACAGCACCTCCTGGTTGCTATAGTCGATCGTCACGTTCGCCCGCCGCAGCAGTTCTTCCTCGAACGTCTGCCGGAACGGAGCCGCGGTCAACATATGATCCCGGCATACCTCGCACAGTCGCGCGGCCAAGGCTTCTATCCCCTGCTCCAGCAGGCGAGTGACGCTGCCCATATACCGCTCTTCGCCGAAGGCCCCCGGCCCCCGCTTCGCCTCGATGTCCCGCATGACATCCGCCGTCACACGTTCATAATACTCCATAATATTTTGGCCGATATAATCATCAGCCCGGCGGATGCTGGCGAGCGCCGCTTCCCGGAGCGTCCGTTCCAGCGACTCCATCTGCTGCACGTACTGCTTGCAGATCGCGTGCAGCCGTTCCAGCTCCGCTTCATATTTCCGATACAGCCGCAGCTCCGTCTCCAGCCGCAGCACCTCCAGCTTCTGGAAGTACACGGTGTCGAAGAAGGCGCGGATGAAGCTGCGTACATTGTGCTTATCCATCAGCGGCAGCCGTTGGAACGATTGCGCCTCCACCGTCTCGCTATACTTCTGCTCCAGCTCCGCCCGCGCCGCTTCCAGCGCTCTTGCCGCCTCGCGGATGCGGCCGTGCAGAAGCGGCCAGACGCTGCCCGCTTCCTCGGCCTCGTTCGTCCAGGCGTACACATGATAGAAGCAGGTATCCGTCTGGGCGGCCAACCGTTGCCGGACCGCATCATGCAGCTCGTCGTCCGGAAGCTGCCGGATCGCGCTCTCGGCGGCCCGTTCATAGTTCTCCCGGAAAAAAGCGGTGCAGCCGCTGCCGAACAGCGCTTCCTCTGCTTCGCGCAGTGTCATGCGCTTCAGCTGGCTGAAGCTGATGCCATGCGTCATCAAGCCGTTCATGTCGCCGAGCCGCTCCGCGGCCGGGACCGTCTGATCGACCTGGGCCTCTATCGCTTCCGTGTTCAGTCCGAACCAGGCAAGCTTCTCCGCGGCCGTTCGCTCGGGCCCGCCCTTCATCCGCTCGGTCAGCTCCCGGCAGAAATGGTACAGCACAGCGAGTGCTATCGAATGATTCGGGCGCTTCACCTTCGAGAAGCCCGCCGAGACGAACCCGATCCGGCCGGATTCGGTCATCAGATTGTTGCGCAGGGAGGTGTTGTTGTAGCTATCCATTCCATGCGCCCCAGCCGAGTCGATCCGCTTCCGGTTTTTCAACAGGTTCATATGGCAAATAATCTCGTAATTGTCTTCTTCGTCGAAGGATGACATGCCGCGTTCATTTTTGTCCGTCAGCACATAGACGAGATCGAATAACGGCGAAGCGGGATGCGTCACCTCGATCGCAATCCTGTCTTCCGTCACATGCAGCGGGGCCGAGAACGAGTAGTCTGGACTCTGCATATAATCGAGCTCACGCAGGAACGCGACTCCCGCCGAGCTGGCATAGCCGAAGGATTCGGCTTGTTCCCGCTCGCTGATGAGCGCGTACAGATCCGTCTGCACCGACTTGAACGATTGCTGAAAAATCGCTTCCGCCAGCANCGTAATTTCCGGCACCAGCACAGTGAGCGGATCATCGGCCCGCGTAATGACCGCCAGATGAATCCGGTCGAACGAAGCATAGAGGCGGCCGTACTCCGCGATATCGCTGCTCACCTTCCGCAAGATGCGGTTGAGCTCAAGCAGGCCGCCCTCCTCCGCGTAGAACTTACGGTGCACATCGCGGCGTATCGTCCTGCGGCTGTCGTTATCCCCGCTTCCGCCGAGCGGAAGCACGAGCCGGGCAACTCTGCCGCCGGGTTCTGCGCCATGCCGTGCGGAAGCGGCGCTGCGGGCGGCGGAATCTTCCCCGCCGGAGACTTCTACCCCTAGACCACGGGACGCAATGTGCACGTACATGACGCCGGCACTGTTATCCCATTTCCGGTCGCTAATCTGGATCATCGGCTCAATAGCGTCCCCCGCCTTGTCGCCGATGAAGAGGAACACCGTCGGATAATGAATGCTGCTCTGGTTATCGTCCCGGCCGGTGAGTCGATCCTCGTCGCGCGCATATTCGGTTGCGAACCTTTCCACTTTGGTCTGCGTCATCATCTTATTTCAACTTTCTCCGAATGGCGTTCAGCTTGGTCGTCAACTGCTTGTAGAACTGGTACGTATCCTCGCCGTTCGCCAGCTCGATTTTCTCGTATTCCAGCCGCTCGCGCGCCTCTAGGAACGCCGTGTACAGCTCATCCAGCTTCGCCAGCAGCGGATCGACATCCGCCGTTGCCGTCATCTCGGCGGCGCGGCGGGCCGATTTGCGCAGCAGCGTGCCGCGATGCTTCTCATCCAGGCCGCGGAAATGCTCGTATACCTCGTACTCGACATAATCCCGGCTCTTCATCAGATTGACGAACGGCTCCCACGCTTCCTCTTCCTCGTCGCGGTCATATACATAGAGCGCGCCTTTTTTGTAGATCGTTCCGGTGTACATCGCTTCGATGAATTGATCCTGCTGCTTCTCCTCGTCCTGATGCTGGCCGAGCAATTGCTCGAACTCCGCCACCTTCGCCTTGATCGCTTCGTACTTGGCCAGCTCCTCACGCAGACGCGCGATCAGCTCCGGCGAACGGATCAGATTCTCCTTCGCCAGCTCCTCGCTGATGCTGCCGAAAATATCTTTGGTCTCAACCGGCTCCAAGCCCTCTTCGAGCAGCCGCTTCAGATCCAGGTATGCGCGCTTCACTTCCCCGAGATTCGGCTTCGCGGCCTGCAGCTGCATATCGTAGCTTGTGAGCATGTCCGTGAGGTTGAACGGCTTCGTGAAGACGATGGCATAGCGGTTGCTCGTATTGTCGTCCATCCCCTTCTCGATGACGGTCTTGAACCGCGCGCCCCGCTCGAACTCGGTGCGGACGCGGGCGTTGTATTTCTGCACCCGTTCGTTCCGGTACGTATCTCCCCAAGATTGCTCCGGGATTGGGGAAGGAAGATACGTCCAGTTCGCCTTGTCGGTCTGCACGAGATGGCGACCGATCCCTTCTTTGTCGAGAATCGTGCGCTCATAACTCTCCTCGTATACTTTGAGCGGCGTATAGACGAAGAGCGGCACCCCGTTATGCGTATTCAGCCAGAATATGCGGTTCTTCACCTCGCTCTCCTTGACGGTGAAGTTCGACTTGCCGACCGCATTGTTCTGGTAGTTGCGGATCCCTTTGAGAATGCTCGGCGCCTTGACGGGCACTGATACGAAGCCCCAGCGCGGAAAATGCAGATTGCCCGAGCTGTTGCTCAAATGGAACACCGGAACCGCCTCGTCATCCAGCTTGCTCGCGATCTGGCGCTCGACGAACTTATCGATCGACTCGTCGTTGCCGAACTTCATGAGAAGGAACTCTTCCATGGATTGCGTAATCAGATCGCCGAACTTGTCCGACAGGAAATCCGAAATCGATCTGACGATATCAAGCTCCTGCTCCTTGACCCATTGGTTCGAGTGATTCAGCAGTTCCAGCGAGAAGTCGCGGATCAGGTCGTCGACTTCCTTCTGATCCATAATGTTGCTGATCACTTTCGAGATGTCCGGTACGCTGACGATGTTCCAATAATAGGTCCGGTTCCCCTTATGGTCGGCTTGCTCCTCGCCGTTGATCAGAATGTCGCCGTTCTTCTCGAAGATCGAGTTGAGAGCGTTCAATATTTCAGTAAATACGCTATAAATGCGGTTGTTCTCATGGTTCAGCAACTGATACAGATCTTCGTAGAATTCGATCATCTGCTCCGTGCGCTCCACATCGGCATGCAGCCAATATTCCTGAATTTTGGCTTCGATGTACATATTTTTCTTCTTGTCCTTGGAAATAAAGGCGCTCTTCGCATCGCCGAGACGCTCGCTCGCCTGCTCTTGTGCCGCCTCGATGTCGCGCGGAATATGATGCAGATTTTCGCGCAGCGTCTCGATGTAGGAGAGCAGCATTTTCAACAAGCAGAAGCCCTTCTCCGTGTAGATAAGACGAGACACATAGAACGGCCCCTGCTCCGGATGGAGGAACATCCGCCGGATCTGATCGGTGAAGCTGCCGACGATCTCGCCGGGAAGCTGCTTCTTCGCCTTGATGTATTCCTCGCGCGCCCGTGCTAGGAATGTCTGCTCCAGCTCCGTATCCATATTGACGACTTGCATTTTGATGACATTGTTATAGCTCAGGCGCTCGCTGTTCTCGAAGCCTGGCAGCGGCTCCGGCACGCGCGATTCGAACGTCTTCACCATCGTGTCGAGATCGACGCCTAGCTTGCGGGCGAACTTCTCGACCTCCTCCTGGCTCGGCGCCTTCTGGAACATCTTCTCCATCTTCTGGAACAGGCGGTACCCGAGATAGGTTGTCATCTCTTCGATCGGCAGGACGGCCGACGAAGCCCCGATGATGTTGTATTCGTAATTCGCCGGATACGCCCGGTTCATCTGGGCGATATTCGTGCGGATGTTGCTGATGTAATCGTGAATCGCGAATTCCTCGCCGGACTGCTTCTCCTCGCTCGCCATGAAGTTCGTGATGTTCTCCGCCGTCACGTTCATACAGTAGTCATACGCGTTCTCCAGCAGCTTCCCTTCCGTGTTTGTCGCCGAGATCAGATGGCACAGGTTGAACGGTGACAGTGGGGAATTGACCGTCAAAATGTTGCCGTACTTCTGCCGGAAGCGCTCGCCGCGGCCATCGACGTTCATCCAGTAATCAAGCTCCTTGAGCGCAGCGTAGCCGTTCTTCTTGATATATTCGCGCGTATGCTCGCTTAGGCTCTTGTTCGACAGGTTCACGTCCGGAGTGAATAGATAGCCGAGCGTATTGACGCGATCGATGCCTGCCGAGCCATAATCCCGCTCGATAATGCCGCGCACGATATAGGCAATGTCCAAGAAGCAGCCGCTGCCGGTCCCGCCGGACAAGCCGGACAGCAGAAACACCATCAGCTTCTTGTTCGTGCCGACGGACAGCGTCTTAATCTTCTTGTCAATCGCCTGCACGACCTGATTGATCTTGGTGAACAGCAGCAGGCGGCCCGCCTGGCGCACGCCGGCGGCGCCGTTCATTCCGTCGGTGATGCTCAGCTCAGGGGAGAGCCACTCGGTAATATATGGCTCCAGAATGCTGCGGTTCTGCAGCAGCCCGCCTATCTCGGCGTTCGACAGCAGCACGAATTCATTGAGCGGATCGAGTCCGATGCCGCGGTATGTTTTGTTGCGATCCTGTTCATTCGTCTCGAATGCCAGGAACTCCACATTGTCCGGCTTCCCGCGCTTCTTCTTCGAGATCGGATCCTCTGGCAGCTTGAATCTGCGATTGATCTGATACTTCAACCGCAGCAGGGCGTCGATGCCGGTCCCTCCCAAGCCGATAATCAGGATCGGATTGTCGATCGTGTCGACGCGGATCTTGTCGCTGACGATGCCTCCGCCCAGCGATACGTCCAATTGCTGAATATGTTCTCTGACGATTGGTTTCATAAATGGATGTTCCTCCCTATCATTTCAAATTCAAAAACGGGCTTGCGGAACGGTTCTACACGATATATTCAATCCAGACCGTTTTATCAACCTGTTGCAGCGGCACTGTAATCCGGTCGCCGCTCTTCATCTCCAGCCCTCTGCTCGCATCGACGGCGCGGCCCGATTTCTCAACTGTCCCGGCCGATCCGTTCTTGAGCAGGATGCGGTCGCTCTTGCCCGGCATAAACACCATCTTCTCGGTCTCCTTGAACTCGGGCGCCAACTGCAGCAGTTGGTGAATCGTGAATTTGCCTTTGAAGGCGGTCAACTTCTTATATTGCGGATAGGTCTTCTCTCCCGTATTCTCATCGCGGATCTCGATGACCATCTGGCCGACGAAGCCGCGGTTCGCCTTCTTCCATGCCGCGAGGAGGAACCCGGCGGCCAGAGCGAGGACGATGAGGACGATAGCCGCATAGACGATCCACGTCGGGAACGGCTTAGCCGCATCTCCTTCGCCTGCCCCTGCTTGAGCGGACGATCCGGCGCCCGCCGGCTTGGCGCTCACCTTGACCGGCTCCGTCTCCCGATAGAAGCTCTTCTCCTCCGCCCTTACTATGATCTCGTAATCATGCTTGTCCTTCACCTCGAATTCCCCTTCGAAGCGGTTGCCCGCCTGAGCGAGGGGTAGATCGACCGTATCGCCGGTATCGAGATCCTTGACATTCAGCACGGCGCTCATGTTCTGGTACAGCGCATCATTTTGCAGCTTCTGGCCATTGCTGGTCAAGTAGGCGCCGATTTTGATTTTATCGCCTTTTTTATACGTTTTGGCCGAAATCGGATCCATCGTCAGATTCAGATCATAGTTGAAGACGAGATTAATATCGATCTTGTCCTTATCCGCCCCCTTGACCTGCAGCTTCCAGTCGCCCTGGACCGGTTGGATCAGCTTCAGGAGCGAATAGCTATTCGAACGGGATAGCTGGACTTCATCGGAAGGAATCGCGACCTCCTTGCCGGACGGGTCGTACAGCTTCAATTCAACCGGCTTCGAGGACAGGATGGAAATATTGGCCTCCATGACGTTCGCATTCGGCACGTTCACCGTCACGTCCTGATAGCTCCCGTTCCCGGTGATCGGATGGATCGGAACGATTTTCAGCTTCTGATGGCTGGCAAAAATCTCGCTCAATATTTGCGGAAGGTCGTCCGCCGACGATGTGACGAACGATTTGCCGTTCGTCTGCTTCGACAATTCGGCCAGCGCTTCCTTGTTCAACTGCCCGTCGGCGTTCAGTCCGATCGTATAGATCGGGATGCCCTTTTGCTTCGCTTCTTTTACCGCCGCGCTCAGCTCCCGATCCGACTTCGCCTGCGTGCGGCCGCTGTTCTTGTTCAAATAGTTGTTGCCGTCAGCCAGCAGCACGATCATCGGCTCATGGGCCGGGTCGGCTCCCTGCTCGAGCACCTTGACGCCTTCCTTCAACCCGACCGCGATATCGGTATAGGCCCCGCGGTTCAATTGATCGATGAACTGCTTCAGATCCTCCTTGTCCTCCTGGGACTGAATTTCCAGCAGCGCTTTCTCGCGTTCGATTTTATCGGTATAAGCGACGATGCCGACTTTGTCGCCTACGGAAGACAGCATATCGATGAACATCTTCATCGCTTCGTTGCCGATCTTGTCTGTATCGCTCGTATCCATCGAATTACTCACATCGATAACAAGCATGGCATCGATCTTCGAGGCCGCCTCGGCCGCCTGCGCTGCAGGCACCTTCCCGAGCACGGGCAGCAAGCCGAATGCCAGAGTGAATAACATCATGTAAGCAGCTAATTTTCTCCGAAGCATAATTGTACTCCTTTATCATAAAGTGATAGGTTAATGGCAGGCACACAAGCGCCACTGAAGAAGGCACTATTTTGTTATACCTTATAGTTATTAAGATTAGATGAACATTTTCTGAATTTTCTCGGCTTCCCCGCCACCATATCGTCTGAAATGACAATATATTTGTCGATTCTACCACCAATCTGTCATTATGATATAATCAGTAACTATAAAGTTCAACCTTATTCGACACTATGCAATAGGGACAAAGTCATCCGAATGAAGGATACCATTGTCGAAATTTGTCTAATCAGTATACGATACAAGGACACGCAGCCTTGATAGTTTACTATGGGCTTGCGGAGCATATCCTATTACTCTAGTTTGCTGTTAAAAGGAAGGGACTCACTATGTTAACATACTGTTGTATCGCAATTTTGTTTCTATTTGTCGCCAGCCAGACCGTCCTCTATTGGGTTCGGCGGAAGACGACGCCTTCGCCGGCGGATATTGACGCCCGGCTTGTCTCTATTGTGAACGGAGAGAGCGGGAGATCGACATGAAAAAAATACCTGTCTATTTCAGACCGTACCGCAAGCCGAAGCAGCTCTATCATCTCGTGCATCGATGCGGCTCGTGTCAGGCCTTCACCGCGCTGGAGGAAGATGTCTGTCCTGTCTGCGGCAAAACCTCGCTGCGCCCGATCGAACGGTACGCGGCCGCCCGGGTGAGGCGATCAATGCAGACGAAGCAGCTCTTCGCCCTGCTGCTTGGGCTCATCGGCATCCTGATTAGCGACACATTCGGTCATATGGCGCTCTGCGCCGCAGCGTCCATTCTGCTTATCGGCCTGCTCTGGTTCGTCCAGCGCAAGGAGAGGTCCGCCGAAGCCAGCCGCGAGCTGGACCAGCTGCTGCAGCGCGAGCAGGAGAAGCTGGCTCAGGATCTATACCGCGACTGGGAGCACGCCTTCTCGCATTGGGATGACGACAAGCAGCTCACCTACGAACTGCTGCGCCAGCTGCTGCCGTTAATCCGCAACGATACGATTCGTCTGCAGCAGTTGGCACTGCTTCATTACTTCGCACTGCGCAAAGATATGGAGCTGGAACTGGAACCGCTCTTGCTACAGCAATATGATCCGCTGTTGGCCGATTACATCGGCGAGATCGCCAAAATCAAGCGGGATCTGATCAAGGACCGCACGTTCCAGTTCGTCATCCATTATGAGCCGGAAATTCTCGGGCTGGACAACGGCCAGGACATCCTGGCGGGCGTAGCCGGCGCGGCCGTACGCATGAAGCGTTACGTGCTCGCCTATCCCGGATTGGTACGGCGCTACGCCCATCGACTGCCGAAGGTGCGCTTGCTCCGGCTGCACCGGATGATTCGACAGCACCCGCATGAAAAATGGGATCGCATTGCCGACGAGGTGAACCGGATTGTGCGCGAGAAATACGAATGGGATCCTGACTTTCAGGACTCGGCCGGGAGAGGCTGATGTATATGACGATCCGAGACGTCCTGAACCCGCTGAATATGATGATCTTGTTATGCACTGCCGCGGTGGTAATGATTGGCTTCAAGGGGATTCAAATGCTGGCCTCCGTGCGGGCCGCAGACCGGATGCAGGAGCATTTCAGCCGGTTCAAGGATTATTTCGAGGCGCAACTGGAGGACGGCAAGCTGGAGGACAGTGGTGATGCATCGATCAAGGCGAATCTGCTGGCCAATCTGATCGTCACGGTCGAAGCTGTCGAATAGCGAGGGCTTGTCATCCTCCTACTTCTGTAGGGGGATTCTTTATTTCTACTACATCTTCAATTGGTAAAAATATGTGNGAAACGTTGCTAAACTCTTTTTTCAACCGACTCAGGCCTACTGTGGACAAAAATCTCAAACCCAAGAAACAACGCAAGCGTAAAAACAAAACAAAGAAAGGCAAGAATGGAGAAAAAGCTCCTACCACGACTCCAAGAAGAATCAAGCGTCTCGTGGAGTGGATGATGCGTCACACCGACAAGATTGACTATTGAAATTTCATATAACGATCTTATCTGCGCTCCGAGAGCCTACCTCCTAGTTACGATGGATCGAACTTTGGAACATAAATAGTCAATCCTAGATCTTATCCATTTAAGTTGATTGCTTCGATTCGTTCTCTAAGCCTTTCGTGTAACGTCGCCTACTGCTCTTATTTCTTTAATCTTAATTCGAATTCTTCACATGCGATAACGAAAACGTCGTCATATGTATATATTACATATTGCTTTAACTCTAGATTTCTTGCATTCTTTATATCTCTAAGTATTTTTGTATTATATATTTCCGCAAAACTACAACATTCATTGTATGAATCATCAAACATTTGTAAACTTACATCTAACTCAACCATATTAAAGTAATAAACTTTCTTGAATAGTAATTCGTATCCAATAAACTCATCATTATCCGATTCTGTACATAATGAACCACTTATCTCACCAATTAATTTAACTTCATTCTTTTGATAATTGAATTGAATACCATCTAGGAAGATCGCGTCTCTTCCATGAATTTCACCTATTTCGGTTTTTATAGCTTTGATTTGTTCTATCTCATTGATACCTCTTTCATCTTATTATTGAACTTTCTCATGATTTTTGCGAAGTTTGCAAATACCCCGATGATACCTATGAACTTCATGAATAGATACAAAGTAGAGAAATGGCACGAACCTCCTTACCTTAAAGATTACTACTCTCTAACTTCTCTTTTTCGCCCTTACCCATACTATATATTACATCCGTTGCATTGTGCCTCAGCTCAAAGTTGCGTTGTATCTCTTCCAAAAAGCATTGAACCGCAGGTGCCAAATACCGGTTTTTCATAACCATCAAATAGACTGTGCGTTCCAGCGCTTGCGAATCCAACGTTTTGCGGACAATCGATTCATCCTTCGGTTCAACCAAATAGTTTTCTGGAATAATAGCAACCCCAAGGTTTTCTCTTACTAATGTCAAAGCGGTCTCGAACCGCTCGAT
>Ga0055541_1000281_pt1 | contig 17317 bp, 14 predicted proteins | sample Araplavi_mTSA_r2_2_FD_55169 | JGI IMG/M metagenome (GOLD analysis project Ga0055541, IMG submission 55169) | Arabidopsis root microbial communities from North Carolina, USA - plate scrape CL_Cvi_mTSA_r2 | ecosystem: Host-associated > Plants > Roots > Endosphere | place: USA: North Carolina | reverse complement strand
ATGCAGCTGAGAATCGGTGATTGGGTCGAGCACGCCGTCAATTGGCTAAGCACGAACGCAGATGGATGGTTCCGACTGCTCTCCAAATGGATTGAGCGAATTGTAGAGAGCATCTCGGATCTCTTTCTGCTGCCACCGTCTTATGTGTTCATTTTCATGGCTGCATTGCTTGCCTTTGTCATCGGCCGATGGTCACTATCGCTGCTTACGCTTATCGGACTCTTTATCATCGATTGGCTTGGATACTGGGAACCCACAATGAATACACTTGCGCTCGTAATTGTCGCCACGATCCTATCAATCATCATCGGCGTCCCACTAGGCATCGCTTGTGGAAAAATAGACCGATTGTCCCGCATTGTCAAGCCAATACTGGACTTCATGCAGACGATGCCGGCATTTGTCTACCTGCTTCCCGCCGTATTTCTATTCGGCCTAGGAATCGTTCCTGGCGTGATCGCCTCTATTATTTTTGCCGTTCCTCCTACCATTCGTCTAACTGAACTCGGCATACGTCAAGTGCCGCACGACATGATCGAAGCCGCTTCTGCGTTCGGCTCTACATCCATGCAGACCTTATGGAAGGTACAGCTTCCAGTAGCCATGCCTACACTAATGGCCGGCGTGAATCAGACCATCATGCTAACGCTATCCATGGTCGTGATCGCATCCATGATCGGGGCACAAGGGATTGGCACCGAAGTCTATCGGGCTGTCACAATGCTTAAAATCGGCAAGGGATTCGAGGCAGGACTGTCTGTTGTACTGTTAGCCATCATCTTAGATCGTTTCTCTCAACAATGGCTGAAAAAACGGAGAACGAATAAACAAGGAGCGTGATGGAAATGAAACAGCGTCGTACAAAGTATTGGGTGCTGGTTGGACTTGTTGCTATGTTAGGCTGGACTTTGGCCGGATGCACTGACTCATCAAGCAGCACGGCTGGCAATGATGGAACCGCGAGTTCAACAGGTGACAGCATCGGGAAGCAGGTTGATTATAAGATTATCGGAATTGATGCCGGTGCAGGCATTATGCAATCAACAGAAGCAGCTCTTGAGGAATATGATCTGACCGATTGGAAGTTGATCGAAGGCTCCGGGGCGGCGATGACTGCCGCTCTGGATAAAGCAATCAAGAAGCAGGAGCCTATCATAATTACAGGCTGGACGCCGCACTGGATGTTCGCGAAGTATGAATTAAAATACTTAGAGGATCCGAAGGGAATCTACGGCGGCGACGAGCAAATTCATACGATTGCTCGCAAGGGATTGAAGGAAGATGAGCCAAGTGCGTACAAGACATTGGATCGATTCGAATGGACGGCTGAAGACATGGCGAAGGTAATGGTGGACATTCATGATGGTCAGGAGCCGAAGGATGCAGCCAAGGCTTGGATCGAAGCGAATACAGACAAAGTCCAGGCTTGGACGAGCGGAGTCGACAAGGTTGAGGGTAAGAAGCTCAAGCTTGGATATGTGGCTTGGGATTCCGAAATAGCGAGTACAAATATCATTGCATCCGTATTAGAAAATGAAGTCGGGTATAAGGTCGATCTGATTCAGGTAGAGGCTGGTCCAATGTGGACAGGTGTTGCCAATGGCGACGTTGACGCAATTGTAGCAGCTTGGCTGCCTACTACCCATAAGGACTATTATGAGCGCTTCCAAGATAATGTGGACGATCTTGGACCGAATTTGAAAGGTACTAAAATTGGTCTCGTCGTCCCTTCTTATGTTACTATTCAATCGATTGAGGATATGAAGAAATAGACAGCCATTTAAAAAAGCGCCTGTGGCAAGGATCGGATTCCCCGATTCAATGTCACATGGCGCTTCTTCAATTGCGTACATATAAGTTGTTATCCGTTAGCTTCTTCCTTGGTTCCATGAATCAAGGAACGGTGTCACTGATCCAACTGCCAACAAGGCAAGGCGATGCATCGCTCGCGTACACACTGTGTAGAACAGCTTGCGATCTGCTTCATTCCCATAAGCCTGCTCGTGCGCGTCAAATACAATAACTCCATCGAATTCAAGACCCTTCGCCAAGTAGGATGGGACAACCCATAGTCCGGATACGAACTGCTTCGTATGCTTCGATACCCGCTTCAATTGCGGGAAGCTGTGCTGCAAGCGTTCGTGAACCTGCGCCGCTGTCGCTTCATCCTTCGTAATAATTGCGATGGAAGCAAGCTCCCCTGCCTCAGTCCATGCCGATAGCTGCTTACTAGCTTGATCCAGCTGCTCCTCCTCGTCCTCGCAGCGAATGAGAATCGGCTCTTCACCCTCTCTACTGAAAGGCTCTACCTTCTCGCCATTTGGCAGCACACTGCTCGCGAGCTCCATAATATTGCGAGTAGAGCGATAGCTCTTGCGAAGCGTAATAACATCGGACTTCTTCTCTGAGAATACAGCTTGCAGCGCGGACGCTGACCCCATACGATTCGATTCGTAGATCGCTTGATTCCAATCGCCCAATATCGTGAAGCGGCTGCGTGGGAATAATCGAGTCAGCAGCGCGTATTGGAACGGCGAGTAGTCCTGCGCCTCATCGATCACCACATGTCGAATATGGTTGAAGGTGTCGAATCCTTCTACACTTTCAATTAAATACAGCAATGGGGAAGCATCCTCAAATGGAATCATCCCTGATTCGAATTGATTTACTGCCCGCTGGCCAATTGCCCGTATCGTCTCCACGTCAATGGTTCCATTGACGCTCGCGATACCATCTGTCTGACGTGCCCAATGCTCAAGCTTGCGCATGCAGTCACAATACATCTCTTCCCAATCGACGAAGCGAAGCTCCTTCGCCTGCTTGCGGAACCGCTTCAACCACTTGTTCACCTGCTTGCGGCTCAAGTCGCGAAGCTCTTCTTCCGTCCCTAAATAATTCGGCTGCTGCTGCAGCTTGCGATAGACACGCTTCTGTTCCTTCACTGCCCAAGCACGAAGCTGTTCCAGCAGCCAATCTCTTAGCTTGTCCATCCGAGCAGGCAATGACCAATCCGCAAGCTGGCCATAGAATTGCTCCGCAAGCTGTTCGGTGCTAATTATCGTCCGCTTCGGCGTTCCGAAGCGAATGAAGCGCATGCCTTCCCGCTGCAATGATTCAATATAGCGATCGAGAACTTGCTGATATCCCGCCGAAGCTTTCCATCTTGCCGCTGCCGCTTCGACTCTTGCCTCTCTAGAAGCTGTCCAGCGTTCCATACCCTGCATGAGGCGTTCCGTCTGGTCATAAATATCCTCAATGCTGCGCTCGGTGACGAGCCGATGCTCGATATAAGATTGGAACGTCGTCTGCGTCATGTTCTCCTCGCCGAGCTCAGGCAATATGCTAGACACGTAATCATTGAATAGATCATTCGGTGAGAATAAGATAATTTGCTCGGAGCGCATGCTGCTGCGATATTTGTACAGCAGGTACGCAATTCGCTGCATAGCTGCTGACGTCTTGCCGCTTCCTGCCGCTCCCTGCACTATAAGCACATCATGCAGGTCATCCCGGATAATCGCATTCTGCTCGCGCTGTATCGTGCTCACGATACTCTTCATCTTCGTATCAGCGCTCCGCTTCAGCATCTCCTTCAGCATGTCGTCGCCGATCTGAATACCGGTATCGAAGACAGCCTCCAAGCGGCCATTTCGAATGAGGAACTGACGCTTGAGCGTCATCTCTCCTTCAATAACTCCTGCTGGAGTCCGATATTGCACCGGACCAGGCGCATAATCATAGAACAACCCAGCAATCGGCGTACGCCAATCGTAAACAAGATGTTCTCCGCTCTCTTCATCCGACACGGACATGAGCCCGATATAGACTGGTAGCGTCTCCATGTCTCCATCTTCTATAAAGTCAACGCGCCCGAAGTAAGGCGCCTGAATATGCTTGCGCAGCTTGTTCAGCCATTTGGCTGCATGCTTCTGTACTCGTTCGTGACTTGCCAAGTCCTTCGCCTGCTGCATAATGCTCACATACGTCTCGAACATCTCGTCATTATCGACCGATACCTCGTCCCAGAATTGGCGCTTCATCTCCACAATTTCTGCTTGACGTTCCTCAGCGGTCGCTTCTAATGCAGCGATTTGGCGATCCATTAAGCGAAGCACGCCTGTTAGATATAATTCTTCCTCATCCCTCATGGATGGTTGTTCGTTCACCTTGCAACTCCTTTCCGCCTGCTGGCCGATTCGAATCCTCTTAGGATCTGTATCGAAAAGTACTATTATATCCTAAACTTAGGCTCCGTGTAACGTCCCTGCACTTTCGTTTGTGCTCTCCGCATCGTCTAAGTGAAGAATGACCGTTTCAAGCGCCTTCACCACATCATCCTGCGACATACTTGGCATATTGGAATAACGAGCTGCCTGTACGGGCAAAAAAGGGATATGAATAAATCCACCGCGCTTATGATTTGGATCTTGCTGCTCATTTAGAAGGTGCATCAGCCGGTAAAATATCGCATTACACACGAACGTTCCTGCTGTATAGGAAATCGAGCAAGGGATGCCCTCTTCTTGTACAGCCGCGCGAATTGCCTTCAAAGGCATACGGGCCCAATAGGCAACTGGCCCATTCTCGACAATGGCTCCATCAGTTGGCTGCGCCCCATCATTATCAGGTATACGTGCATCCTTCAAATTAATGGCTACACGTTCCAGCGTAATATCCGGTCTGCCTCCGGCTTGACCGACACAGATCACGGCTTCCGGTTTTACTTGCTCCATTGCTTCCGCCAGCACGGTTCCGGCCCGCTCGAACGAGGTTGGAAGCTGGATGGCATGAACGTCGTAACGTCCAATTCTGCGACCATGAAGCAGCTTAACTGCCTCCCAAGAAGGATTAATCGTTTCATTGCCAAATGGGTCAAACCCTGTGATGATTACTGTGTTGCTCATCGATACAGCACCCCGCTCTGTTTTATTTTCAATACGTAGGAAATATGCTATTCTTGTCAACGAATGTGAAAGGAGATACATACCATGTCACAACTAGATATTTCATCCCTCATCCTGCTCGGATTTGCAGGACTCGGCATTGTAAGCGGCAATTCTACCGTTACGATCGCAATGGTCGTTCTTCTGCTGCTCCGCGTGACGAACATGCAGAGCCTATTCCCTTGGATTGAGAAGTACGGACTAACTGTTGGCATCATTATCTTGACGATCGGAGTCATGGCACCGATTGCAAGCGGCAAGATGTCCATCGATACGATCGCGCAATCCTTTATGAATTGGAAGTCGCTGTTAGCTATCGCCGTCGGAATCCTCGTTGCGTATTTGGGAGGCCGCGGCGCCCAATTAATGACTCAATCTCCAACTGTGGTCGCTGGTCTGCTCGTAGGCACCGTTCTTGGCGTGGCCTTGTTCCGCGGTGTTCCGGTCGGCCCTCTCATTGCAGCAGGCATATTGTCATTGCTGCTCGGGAAATCATAACGACGACCTCGAATCATCTTCATCATACGATGATTCCTGATATACGGCAAATCACCTATTAGGGCTATTTTGCTCACATAGCAGCTGCTTTAGCTGCCGCTTATTAGCAGTTCAGCAGCAAATATGATCAATGGGATTAGGCACGTCAAATGTTAAATTTGTGCAACAAAATGATTGACAATATTTCATCCACAGTGCTAGAATCAACAAGCAGACAGGACGATAACAATGAATCGTCCAACTAAATTCATGCAGAAAGGCAGGTAAACTCCATGTTGACAGTACAATTGCTAAATCAACACATTGATAACGCAGCCGCAGCACAAGCAATTTCATATCAGTGGAGCCCTGCTGAACCGAGCGATCTGATTGGTTTCTAACGATTAGATCGAACGGAAGAATGAATCCATTTCGATAGATCATGAGGTACTGATTGGGTAATCGCCAATCAAGTGCCATGATGGATTTCGGATCGTGGAATCAGGATTGGACAACGGGCGCTCACCGCTCGTACATATGACCTTATTCATCAAGGGATATCGTTTACGAACGGTATGCCCTTTTTTTATTGTCTGGCGATCAATCTGCAACAAATGACAAAGGATGTGAATGTATGTTTTCCGTACTAGGAAAGCTCGGCTGGTTCTTTAAAGAACACAAAACGAGATACTTAATCGGGGTAACCCTGCTCATCGCAGTAGGCATACTTGAACTTCTGCCTCCCCGACTGCTTGGTAATGCTATCGATGAGATCGTAACAAGTGCGATCACGTGGCAGTCTCTAACGAAGTACCTATTTTACATTCTCGGTTCCATGGTGATCATTTATGGAATTACGTATGTATGGATGTATCAAATCTTCGGAGGAGCCAACCTTGTGGAGCGCAAGCTGCGCTCCAAGCTGATGCGCCAGTTCTTGAAGATGACGCCTCCGTTCTTCGAGAAGAATCGTACAGGCGACTTAATGGCTCGATCAACGAATGACCTGCGTTCCGTTGCCATGACAACTGGCTTCGGCATGCTTACCTTGACCGACTCGACTGCATTTCTCGCGACCGTGCTTGTCGCAATGCTTATAATGCAGTGGAAGCTGACACTTGCGGTGCTGCTCCCGCTGCCCTTCATCGCCATCGCGATGAAGATATTCGGCAAGAAGATTCATGAACGCTACACCATTGCACAGGATGCGTTCGGCAAAATGAATGATCAGGTGCTCGAATCAGTTGGTGGTGTGCGCGTACTTCGCGCCTATGTACAAGAGAAATCAGATGAACAGCACTTCCGCAACATCGTACAGGACGTGTATGAGAAGAATGTCGCTGTTGCCAAAATTGATGCGTTGTTCGATCCGGTTATTCGCTTGTTTATCGGACTTAGCTACATGATCGGGCTTGGATTCGGTGCTTATCTGATTATTCATAATGAGATGACACTAGGTGAATTGCTGACATTCAATATGTACCTTGGATTTATGATCTGGCCAATGTTTGCNATAGGAGAACTTATCAATGTTATGCAGCGCGGGAATGCCGCAATGGATCGGGTAAACGAAGTTCTTCATTACACCCCAGATGTACAGGATGCAGCGCAACCGAAGGAAGTCGATGTTCCAGCGACTTTTACTTGGAAGCATTACAAATTCCAGTATCCATCGTCGACGGTGCCTAATCTGGAGGACATTTCACTTACGCTGCGCAAAGGTCAGACGTTGGGCATTGTCGGGCGTACCGGCAGCGGCAAGTCAACGTTCATTAAACAATTGCTGCGGGAATACCCGATTGGAAATGGTCAGTTCTTAATTAATGATGTGCCGCTCGATCAAATTCCAATGGATCAACTCCACAGTTGGATCGGTTATGTGCCGCAGGAGCAAATTCTATTCTCAAAGACCGTGAAAGAAAATATTCTACACGGTTCAGAACATGGTACGGAACAAGATGTGATGAATGCCATCGATACGGCCTCCTTCACACATGACCTTCCTACCCTGGTCAACGGTATCGACACGATCGTTGGTGAGAAAGGTGTGGCGCTGTCTGGCGGTCAGAAGCAGCGTGTATCTCTGGCACGTGCCTTCATTAAAGACCCAGAAGTGCTTATTTTGGATGATGCCCTCTCTGCGGTAGATGCACGGACAGAAGCGAATATTATTAAGAATATTCGTGAGCAGCGTGCCGGCAAGACGACACTCATTACCACACACCGTCTGTCTGCCATCGAGCATGCAGATATGATTATTGTCATGGATGACGGACGCATCGTCGAGCAAGGCACGCACGAGCAACTGCTCCAGCAAGGCGGCTGGTATAAGGAACAGTATGACCGCCAGCAATTGGAGTCTGGATTGTAAGAAGGGAGGAAATACAACGTGGAAATGGAACAACAAAAAGAAGCGCCTCGTCATGTAGGCAGACGATTATGGCGCTATGCGTTGAAATATAAAGGTACGTTCATACTTGCACTACTCATGTTGGCGCTGGCCGTGGCGGCAGAGCTGTCCGGCCCATTCATCGCCAAGACGATTATCGATAAGCATATCTTGGGGATTGAGAAGCCCTATTATGAAGTTAATGCGCTAGCAGAGGGTGCCATCACATACGAAGGACGTACCTTAAAGCGCGAGGATCGTTTTGAGCCTGGCGAGGAGAAAGGCGCCGAAGCACGCATTCTGCAAGTCGGCTCCCAATTCCTATTCGTGAATGGACACATTCCTGAACAAGCAACGGGTGATCGGATATTCAAGGATGGAACCTTGACGATCGGAACGGGCGATAAGGCTTATAGCTCCCCTGCTGTCGTCATGTCTCTGCAAGAGATATTGCATTTCTACGAGCCGGAGATTGCAAGCATCGTGAAGTTGATGGCTCTCTATTTTGGATTGCTTGTCGTGAGTATCTTCATGAGCTTCGGCAAGACACTTGGCTTACAGACGGCTGCGAACCGAGTTATTCGAACACTTCGCGGCGATGTCTATGCCCATGTGCAGCGTCTGCCAATCCCGTACTTCGATAACCTGCCCGCAGGGAAGGTTGTCTCACGTGTAACTAATGATACCGAAGCAGTGAAAGACTTGTTCGTCTCCGTACTGGCGAACTTCACATCCGGGATCATTACGATATCTGGTATTTATGTCGCACTGTTNATCTTGGATGTAAAGTTGGCGCTCGTCTGCATGTTCGTGCTGCCACTTATCGTATTGTGGGTTATTCTGTACCGTAAGTTCGCAACTCGCTACAACAAGATCATTCGTTCGCGACTGAGCTCCATTAACGCCATGATCAACGAATCGATCCAAGGGATGCCTGTCATTCGTGCATTCCGCCGTCAGCGTCACACAATGGATGAATTCAATGCCATGAACGACGAGTACTTTACGTACCAGAATAAGATGTTGAACTTGAATGCATTCACCTCGCACAACTTGGTTAATGTACTGCGCAACATCGCATTTGCGGTTGTGCTCTGGTATTTCGCCGGCGCTTCCTTGAGCGGCTCCGGGATCATCACGCTCGGTGTGCTGTATGCATTCACCGATCTGTTGAACCGCTTGTTCCATCCAATTATCGGAATGGTGAACCAACTGGCCAATCTCGATTCATCCATCGTCTCGGCTGGGCGCGTCTTCGAGCTCATGGATGAATATGGCGAAGAGCTCGACGAAGGCTCCATGCCGCGCTATAAAGGGCATGTTGAGTTTGACTGCGTCTCCTTCGCATATAAGGAAGATTACGTCCTGAAGAACATCAATTTCGAGGCGAAGCCAGGACAGACGGTTGCTCTCGTAGGCCATACTGGTTCCGGAAAGAGCTCGATAATGAACTTGCTCTTCCGTTTCTACGACCCGCAAAAAGGGGAAATCCGCATTGACGGTACGCCTATCACGAGCGTTCCGAAGCAATGGATTCGTGAGCATATGGGAATCGTGCTGCAAGATCCGTTCCTCTTCACCGGAACAATCGCCAGCAATGTCAGTCTCGGCGATCCGCGCATTTCGCGCCAACAGGTGGAGGACGCCTTGAAGGCCGTCGGCGCAGATCGAATATTGAAGCAGCTTCCGAACGGTATTGATGAGCCCGTTATCGAGAAGGGAAGCACACTCTCAGCCGGACAGCGTCAGTTGATTTCCTTCGCCCGTGCTCTAGCGTTCCAGCCTTCCATCTTAATCTTGGATGAGGCAACTGCGAACATTGATACGGAGACAGAGGCTCTGATTCAAGAGGCACTCGATGTATTGAAGCGTGGACGTACCACATTCATCATCGCCCACCGCTTATCGACGATTCGCAGTGCGGATGTGATTCTTGTGCTCCATCGTGGTGAGATTGTAGANCAAGGCTCCCATGATGAGCTTATGGAACTGCAAGGACGTTATTATAAGATGTACCAGCTCCAGCAAGGTTCAGTCGCTGCACCTATAGAGCATACCGCAGCAGTTTCATCCAGTACGAAGCTTGGAACGCGTTCGGCTTCGGCTGTCCCTACGACCTAATCGATCATACTCAATAAGAAGAGCGTTCACTACGTCTGCATAAGCAGACATGGTGAACGCTCTTTCTGATCGATACAATCATTTAACGCAGGGAACACTTATTTTTAATAAAGTGGATTTGATTCTCTACTCGATTGAGTTCCTGCTCTAGATCATAAGACATGCCTCCAATCGCCTTTGAACGAAGCGATTCAAGTTCTGCCTTAAGCTGCGGCAAATCGGTACTTGCCTGAGAGCAGGAGTAGTCGCTCTCCAGATTCAGATGATCCATCGATTTGGCATCCTCCTTGAAAGGCGTTAGACAACAGGAACGGCAATACTTCATAACTGCAATGTCGAGGATAAGCCAACATGATTGCTGTATACATGCTTAATTGTTATTGCAGTTACTTGTGTTTGCCTTTTGCATTATTGGCATCTGAAGTACGCGTCGTCGTATTTTGACGGGAATGTCCTTGTTGTTTATGTGCCATTTGTTTACACTCCTTTGTCTTGTGCTTTGTCGTCTGTCATCCATGAGTTGGGAAGGTCAGCATTGCACGCAAGTTCATTCCTTCTTCCGGAAGTACGAGGCATCAGGCATCATATAATGAATGAGTATCCGTCTAGCCTTGCTGCTTCGGAATCTGGTTCAAGCTTGCTGCCCGGTGGGCAATCTTGCCTAGCTTCGGAGTTACTTGCTCCTCCATGATGCTGGCCTGATTCTGTTGTTGATGAATTCGCTGCGCTTTGTTATGCGGCATATCACTCACCTCCACTTATAGACTTCCCGCTTACCNCACATTTATAACGTCTTANGNCGATCTAATTCCTGTAGGATCTACTTCAAGTATCTTCAAACATATCTTGGGACTATCCTCCGAGCACAACCCGATCATCCACAAATTTCTCCCCACGNACACGCTCGAACTCGCGAAGCAAGGAATCTACCGTTAATGTCTGCTTCGACTTCGACGGAATATCAAGCACGATTTTCCCCNTATCCATCATGATAAGGCGATTGCCTAGCCGAATGGCCTGCTCCATGTTGTGTGTCACCATGAGCGTAGTAAGCGCTGATGCTCGCACAATCTCTTCTGTTAGACGAGTAATAAGCTCTGCACGGCCAGGATCAAGGGCTGCCGTATGCTCATCAAGCAGCAAGATACTAGGCTGCGTGAACGTGGCCATCAATAAGCTTAAGGCTTGGCGCTCACCGCCAGATAATAATCCCACCTTAGCGTTCAAGCGATTCTCCAAACCAAGCTTAAGTCTGGACAATTCCTCTTTGAACAAGGTTCGGCGAGCGCGCGTAACACCGAATCCCAGCCCCCGTCTCGTTGCTCGGCGTAGGGCAATGGACATATTNTCCTCAATCGTCATATCCGGTGCCGTTCCAGCCATCGGGTCTTGGAACACACGACCGATCCAGCGACTCCGGCGATGTTCTGACATGGATGTTACCTCATGACCATCTAACGAGACGCTACCTACATCAGGCGCGATCACTCCGGAAATAATATTCATTAGGGTCGATTTGCCTGCACCATTGCTGCCAATAACCGTAACGAAGTCGCCAGGTTGTAAATGCAGTTGAATATGTGACAATGCCATCTTCTCATCAGCCGTATTCGCATTAAAAAACTTACTTACTTGATTGACATGCAGCATCTCTATTCACCACCCTTTTGAATCATCTGGATAGCACGAAGCTTGCTTGCACGACGTTGATTCCATGACTTGCGAATCATCGGTATCGTTAAGGCAATAATAACGATAATTGCTGTGAGCAGCTTCAAATCGGTTGCATTCATTTGCATTCGCANAGCAATTGCGATAATGACCCGATACAGCACAGCACCTAGCACCACAGCTAGCGTAGCACGCATGATCGTGCGATGGCCAAATATCGCCTCACCGATAATGACAGAGGCCAGCCCCACAACAATCATGCCTACCCCGGATTGGATATCCGCGAACCCTTGGGATTGCGCAACAAGTGCGCCTGATAGAGCAACAAGTGCATTCGAGAGACTGACGCCAAGAATAATCGTATTGTCGGTATGCACACCGAAGCTGCGAATCATCCGCGGGTTGTTCCCCGTCGCGCGCAGTGACAAACCAATTTCCGTACGCAAAAACCAGTCCAGACCAAATTTAATAAGCAGCGCAAATGCTCCCATTACCAAAAGCAGCGTAAATCCATGCGATAGAGGCGTCAGCAGCGTTTCATTCTGCATCAGGCCAATATTGGCCTTGCCCATAATCCGCAAATTAATGGAATGCAAAGCAATCATCATCAATATGCCAGATAGAAGTGCGTTGATTTTCCCCTTCGTATGAATAAGACCCGTAATCATGCCTGCAATTCCACCACCGAGAAATGCAAGCAGCGTACCAATCCAAGGCGATATGCCCGAAGTTATTGATAATGCAGCGATCGCTGCACCCGTCGTAAAGCTTCCGTCTACCGTTAAATCCGGGAAATCAAGTATGCGAAATGTTAAGTATACCCCTAACGCCATTACAGCATATAACACGCCTAACTCGGCCGATTTCAGCATCGCTAATCCAAATCCATCCACGAGCCATCGCTCCTTCCTCGATTCGTATAAATGAACGAACGGCCCGTATCGAAATCAACCCGAACGACCACTTATGATTGCGGTCGCCAAGCCGTTATCGTACAGGCCGTATGTAGTGCGGTAGTGCGGCTGCCTGCTTACACTTGATGCGCGATTAAAGCCTCATAGAACGGTTCGGTAAAGCATGATTCTGCTCTCTTTCGTCTTCCGCATGTGCAGCGAAGCAATGCCTTCCGTCTTTATTGGAACAAGTTCTCCGGCTTGACCTGCTGCTTCATCGCATCCGATACATCGAATCCTTGAGCAGCTGCAGCCTTCAGGTTCAACGCCAAATCGAGAGATTCAGGAATACGAGCAGAAAGATCAGCCGGTTTCTTGCCGTCCTTAAGGATTTCAACAGCCATCTTGCCGGTCGTATAACCTAGATCGAAATATTCGAAGCCGAAGGAAGCAACACCGCCGTTCTTTACTGAGTCTTTCTCTGCAACAAACACTGGAATCTTATTGTCATTGCCCACACCAATAACCGAGTTCAACGCACTTACGACTGTATTATCAGAAGGAACATAAATGGCCTGCACCTTGCCAATAAGCGATTCCGCAGCTTGCTTCACTTCCGAGCTATTCGTTACAGGGGCTTTGACAACCGATAACCCGAGCTTTGTTAGAGCTTCCTCAGCTTTCTGGACATTGACTACGGTGTTTTGCTCGCCTTCATTCGCGATGATGCCTACTGATGCAATATTTTTGACATTGTCCTTAATGAACTCCATCAACTTGGAGATCGCTTCCGGATGCAGATCTGTCGTTCCCGTCACATTGCCGCCAGGGCTCTCCATGCTCTGCACAAGACCCGCTCCTACAGGATCCGTAACCGCCGTAAACAGCACAGGAATATCCTTCGTCTCCTTCGCTGCAGCTTGAGAAACCGATGTGCCAATCCCTAAAATGAGATCCACTCCGCCCGTCGCGAATTTCTGCGCGATCGTAGCTGCATTTGTCTGATCACCCTGAGCATTCTGATAATCCAGTACTAAGTTCTCTCCTTCGACATAACCATTATCCTTTAATGCTTGAACGAAGCCTTTATAGGCCTCATCGAGGGATGCATGATTGACAACCTGGGTAATGCCAATTTTGACTTTCTTGCCTTCAGCAGAGCCCTTAGCTCCTCCGCTCCCTTCACTAGTGGCATTATTGGCAGATCCACCATTCCCACATGCAGCTGCAAACAGCATCAGAAGCGACATAATTGCAGCCATAACAAGATGACGACGNGATTTCATCATGACCATTCTCCCTTTCACATCATAAATTCTTGTAAACTATTATTTTTCTTGGTTCACCACAACACTAATGTTGTTAGCAGTGGTCAATTTCAACAAAAAATGATTTACCACATAAAAGCATAAAACCACAAAAGCTTAAAAGCNTGATCCAAGTAACGCGTTATAGGCATATTGTACCTACATATTCCAACTCGTCAATAATAACGTTTGATAAATATGGCATTTTCTAGTATTTTATTTCATTTTTTTGTGTTTTTCTCNACTTTTTAAATAATCGCTGTCCTACATATAAAACAGCCACCCCTTCAGACATCGTAGTTTGAAAGAGTGGCTGTCATGTATGATTGTTTNCAAATGTATTTCTAAGCATGAAACGCAAGCAGAACAAGGTGCATCAGGAAGCCTCGAGACTTATCCGCTTCCTACGAGATTCAATTTCAGCAAGAAGCATATCGACAAATGTAGCCTCCAATTGCATACGAACAGCTTCCTGATAAGCTTCTTGTAGTGATTCGTCGGTCAATAACGTGTACATAACGTGTAGATTATACCCCTTTGTTCACGTCTCTGTAATCACGTCTGCGTGCCACGCCATCCGCATAGGCCGCATCTACGACCGCATCACGAACCTTCGGCACAACTTGTGCATTAAAGACGCTCGGAATGATATAGAGTTCATTCAGCTCATCGGCAGGTACAACTTCAGCAATTGCATGTGCCGCTGCCAGCTTCATACGTTCTGTCACCTTGGACGCACGGCAATCCAGCACGCCGCGGAACAGCCCTGGGAAACAGAGAACATTATTGATTTGGTTCGGGTAATCCGAACGGCCTGTTGCAATAATACGAGCAATATCTTCGATNTCGTCCGGATCGATTTCTGGAGTCGGATTGGCCATAGCAAATACGATTGGGTCGGAAGCCATTGTCATGACATCCTCTCTCTTCAATACACCTGGCCCGGATACGCCGATAAATACATCTGCACCTCGGATAACATCACTCAGAGAACCGCTCTCTAAGTTCGGATTTGTCTTCGATGCGTACCGATTCCATGCTTCATTTTCATACACGGTATCGCGTACTAGCGCACCCTGACGATCGACACCAATGATATTCACAACTCCTGCTGTGAGCAGCATCTCCGTGCATGCCATTCCGGCTGCACCTACGCCGCACAGCACAATCTTGCAATCCTCGATCGACTTNCCAACGATGCGCAACGCATTGAGAATTCCCGCCAACATGACTACAGATGTACCATGCTGATCATCGTGGAAAATAGGAATATCCAATTTCTCGCTTAATCTCTGCTCAATTTCAAAGCAGCGCGGTGCCGATATGTCTTCCAAGTTAATGCCGCCAAATGCCGGCGCAATCGCTTCAATCGTTCGTATGATTTCTTCCGTGTCCTGCGTATCCAGACAGATCGGGAAAGCATCTACATTGGCAAACTGNTTGAACAGCATTGCCTTCCCTTCCATAACTGGCATTGCTGCCAGTGCTCCAATATTGCCAAGCCCCAGCACTGCCGTTCCATCCGAGATGACGGCAACCGTATCCCGTTTAATCGTCAGCGTATAGGCGCGGTTAGGATCTTCGTGGATGGCCATACATACACGGGCAACGCCTGGCGTATACACGCGTGACAGATCGTCACGGTTACGAATCGGTACTTTCGGGGTCATTTCAATCTTGCCGCCGAGGTGCATCAGGAATGTCTGATCCGAGACGTTCACGATCGTAACACCCTTCAGCTGCTTCAACCGCTGTACGATGCGATCACCTACACTGCCATCATACACATTGACCGTAACGTCTCGTACTGTAAATGCCGGTGTGCCGCGAATGACGTCTATCGCAACAATATCCCCGCCGCTCTCGCCGATTGCTGCTGCAATCTGAGCAAATGTACATACATGCTTGTCAATTTCCATTCGAATAATAATATTCGTGCTTGAACCTAGTGACTTGGCCATGGCTTGCACTCTCCCCTGAATCAACTGCTTCCTTAACGTTTACAGACGTTCCAGTATACTAGCCAACAATGCAGTTCGACGCGGCAACTCATGCAGCCAAATAAATTCCGACGGTGAATGTGCGCCATCTCCGCGCACACCTAATCCATCGAGCGTTGGTGCTCCACATGCTGCTATGAAATTCCCGTCGCTTACACCGCCCGTGCTTGTCTCCTCCAACTCCAAGTTCAACTGTTCTTTCGCTGCTTCTCTAGCTATCTGATACAGCTTCGCAATCGAATCTGTCCGCTCCATAGGGGGACGATTCATGTCTCCAGTCAATCGGAGACGAACATCGGGATGAATTGAAGCAAGTCCATGAATCCTCTCTACAAATCGATTGAAATCTTCCATCGTCCGGACGCGCACATCAATGTCTGCTTCGGCATAATCGGCTACCACATTGGCTCCAATCCCACCGCTTATTTTACCAACGTTCACATGTATGCCGCGTTCTGGATCCGACATACGGTGAAGTTGAATAATTTGATGTGCTAACTCTTCGACCGCAGATACGCCCGATTCGGGATTGACACCCGCATGTGCTGCTTGTCCCTCAACAGATAGATAGAATCGACCACTACCCTTGCGAGCTGTCTTCAATGCTCCAGTAGGCTCCATCGGCGGCTCTAGCACGAAGGCCGCCTCGCAGTCTCTCGCATAGAATTCAATCCATTGTCGCGAAGTTGGACTTCCAATTTCTTCATCACTATTAATTAATAACACAATTGATAGCTGTTCGGGAAGTCTGTTTGTAAATTGTAGAATTTTTATCGCAAATAATGCTTGGATCAAGCTCGCCTTCATATCATATACACCGGGCCCGTAAGCTCGTTTGCTGTCTACGCGGAATGGCCTTCTCTTCGTCTCTCCCGCAGGCCATACGGTATCCGCATGGCCTACGAGCAATATGCTCCTCGGACCGCTGCCTACGCGAACGACGAGTCTATCTCCATATCTATCATTCGGAACTCGTTCTACTACTGCACCAAGTTCCCTCTTGAAGCAATCCTCATACCAATCTATCATCCGGTCGGTTAACACTTTATTCGTTGATGGAGAATCCATATTCACACTCTGCTCCAGCAGGGCAAGCATTTCGGGCAGCCACCGTTCCAATTGCTCTATGAATTTCATATCTACTTTACCTGCCTTAATGGGATTGCGAATTGGAGCCGAACAATCGATCCAATCCGTATACCCGTTCTAAGATGAAGATAAATACGAGACTTAGCAATATCATGATGGAAGAAATAGACGCGACAAGCGGTGTTAACGATTCCTGCATATAATTGAAGATAGCCATCGGAAGTGTTGTCGTTGATGGAGATATTAAGAATAAGGATACCGTGACATTATCGAATGACGTCAGAAACGCAAACACCATTCCTGAGAAAATAGCAGGCCGAATAACTGGCAGGGTAATGTCCCAAAACGTGCGAATCGGATTCGCACCTAGAATAGCCGCAGCCCGCTCCAATGTATAATCGAAGGAACTGAGCCCGGTCAGCACAAG